>ERZ1090863.733-NODE-734-length-16414-cov-5.162051_pt1 | contig 16414 bp, 9 predicted proteins | sample MGYA00478480_ERZ1090863 | MGnify/ENA primary metagenome ERZ1090863 (study PRJEB33644, sample SAMEA5815746) | chicken gut metagenome | biome: Chicken; feature: Gastrointestinal Tract; material: Caecum | place: Ireland | collected 2019-01-01 | study: A study of the...
CAGCGGCGCATATGGCCAGGCAGTGTCCGAGCATATGTTTGCCATGCTTCTGGCGATGCAGAAAAAATTACACCTTTACCGGGATGACCAGAAAGCCCACAAATGGGGGGACGAGGGACAGGTTACTTCCATCAGCGACACTACAGTCATAGTCCTGGGACTGGGAGATATCGGAAAGCATTTCGCCTGGCTGGCCCATGCCCTGGGCGCTTATGTGATCGGCATCAAAAGGACCTACAGTCCCTGCCCGGAATATGTAGATGAGCTCCATCTCCAGGAGGATACCAAAGGACTTCTCCCAAAAGCAGATGCGGTGGTTTCTTTTCTCCCAAGTTCAGAAGAGAATAAGGGCTTTTTCGGAAAAGAATTTTTTGATCAGATGAAGCCGGGAAGTCTTTTCTTAAATGGCGGAAGAGGAGATACAGTTTCCACAGAAGATTTGTACCAGGCTCTAAAAGAGGGAAAACTGGGAGGAGCTGCTCTGGATGTAACGGACCCGGAGCCTTTGCCAAAGGACCACCCCCTGTGGGATATGCCTCAGGTATTTCTCACACCCCATGTTTCAGGAGGCTACCATCTTTCCGTGACTCTGGATAATGTGGTGGATATCTGTGCAGGCAACCTGCGCAGGTATCTGGCAGGAGAGAGTCTGAAAAATCTGGTGCAGGTAAGGGATGAATAGCTTTATAGAGCATATGGGAATGTACATACCGCTTTATGAAAGGGGATATGTGACCTTACTTTGGGAGGATAACTCCTGGAACGGGAGCACATATCCCTTGATTTACAAGCAAAAGATATAAATATATGAAATTGAAGAAATTTTTCTTGCATGTATGAAAATAAGTGTTATAATAGAAAAAGTGCACGGGGCATTAGCGCAGTTGGGAGCGCGCCACACTGGCAGTGTGGAGGTCACGGGTTCAAGTCCCGTATGCTCCACTTACTTTCAAGCGGCCGGAGAGAAGTTCTCTCCGGTTATTTTTATGCTTAAAGCCGGTGTTTATGCAAGCTGAGAGCTGTTGCAATTTTTTTCTGTCCGCATATTCTTATAGCAAAACAGAATACAAGAGGCGTAGCATTGTTCAAGAATTGTGTGTTTAAAGTATCTGTGGACAGCCGGAAATGGCTGAAAGCAGCTGGTATAAGAGCAGTGAAAACCGTGGCTCAGGCGGCTATTGCCGGGATCGGAACGGCGGCGGCCCTGGGGCAGGTGGACTGGAAATATGTTGTGTCTGCTTCCGTGATGGCCGGTGTGATCAGTTTACTGACTTCTGTTGCAGGCATCCCCGAGGCAGGAGGTTCAGAGGGCGGGTAATACCGCCCTTGCATTTTATGTTTTTTAGGAGTATAATAAATTCAGATTTCGGAAGCATAGCTCAGCTGGGATGAGCGTTCGCCTCACACGCGAGAGGTCACGGGTTCGAGCCCCGTTGCTTCCACTCTTAAAAGTCTGTATTTACAGGCTTTTTTCTATTTTGAGTTGTATTGCTGCAGTGTTGACAGGATTGGGTGGCTTTTACCATTTGACAACTTCTAGATCCTTGATTATAGACAGCCGGAAGGTAGGCGTAGGCTACCCGTCCCGGTGGTATCAACTATAAAAATGGTCGTCTACTTTAACCAGGAGCAGGACAGAGGCTGTCAAAATCTGTCGCAAAATTTTTAAGAAAAATCCGGCATTTCCGGTTGATACTTTTGGAAATCCGGTATATACTAACAAGAAAAGAAATCCTGATGAAAACAGATCTCATTTGTAAGGACAGTAGATTCTTTACATTTCTCTACAGCATATGTTTTATTCCCACGAGCAACGAGCCAAGCGGACATGCTGGCATGTCCATTTGACGACTGCTGCGAGGGTCTTTGACTTTTATGTATTTCAGAATTTAAATCTTTAAGAAATCCCATTTGCAGATAAATATCTGATGGCAGAATATATAGCCTGCTTTTATGTGCATATTGAGCGGATCCCAGGGCTTTTCACCTGTTTATGAGCAAGCTCATAAAGGTTTAGAATTTATGGATCCGGATCATTATATGATATTTCTTGCGGCCTGTCGGCTTATTTCTTTTGATGCGTTCGCGTCATATATTCCAAATAACATTTATTTAAAATTGCAAATCTATTTACGGGGATTTTGCTATAGTACAAAGTTTCAGGAGCGTACTGCCTGGGGCATGTATCTATCATTTATGGATTTTTAAAGGGGTTTGTTTTCTGTGGGAAAGGAGGCGGTTCCATTGAGCAGATGATCCCGGGAAGGGAAAATAAAACCACAGGAGCTCTGTAGAGTGCCCTTTTTGTACCTGAAAACAGGAAAATAAGAAAGGAGGCCAGATATGAAAAGGTTTAAAAGAACAGTGGCATATGTATTAGCGGCAGTCTTGAGTTTTTCTTCTTTTCTCCAACCTGTCCCGGTTTTTGCCGCAGAGGAATCAGCGAAGGTCATGGAAATTTCCGGGGAGCAGAAAACAGAAGAAACAAAAGGGTTTAATGTGTCAGTTACAGAAGGTAAAGGAAGCATAGAAGTAAGAGACGAGGAGGGAAATATCAGCAAAGCAGCGCCAGAGGAACCTCTTTCTTTAGACTGCCCTGCAGGAAGTTTCTTTGAGATTACGGCAATACCGGAATACGGATACCAGGCAGCTTTCTATAAGACCATGACGGACACAGGTGAAGTCAAAGAGGAGATCCTTACTCCGGCATTAGAAAATGGGCACTATACAGCCCGGATCAATGTGGATGAAATAAGCAGTATAGAGATTGGGTTTTCTGAGATATCCCCAGAAGAGTCAGGAGACCTTGAAGTACAGGAAATTCCCGAAGAAACTCCGGCGGAAGATCCGGAGAAAACCTTAACAGAGGAACCGGAGGATGTAACAGCTGTACCGGATATAGCTGATCTGAATGCATCTGATTTTGCCTCAATGCGTCTGGTCGTACTGGCAGATGATGCATCTGTCATTGTTGACGACAGCGACATTATCGGGCGGTATGAGAATGTATACCTGCTCCAGTTTTCGTCTATACAGCAGACAGTGAACGCTTATGCGTATTATAAGGACAAGGTGACTGCAGTAGAGCCGGATGCAGTTGTTGAAACTGCTTCGGAAGATAATGGCCCGAAGGATATTGCCAGTATTTCTATGGATTCTGAAATGAATCCTATCGAAGTACTAAATGATGTAGAGACATCTGATGAAGTACTGGATGCACATGGCATGATCGCATTGATCGATACGGGAGTATCTGAGGGTGAGCATGTAATGGCACGCGTATCTGTTATTGATGACAAGCTGGAAGGAAACGGGCATGGGAACGATATGCTGGAGGCGATTATCAGCCAGGATGCAGAGGGTAAGATTCTTTCCATTCGTGCAATGGATGATAAAGGAATCGGTACGATTTCGTCCCTGGTCGCCGGGATGGAATATGCCATTAAGCAGAAAGTGGATATTATCAATCTTTCGGTATATGCAAAAGCAACATTAGCTACCTCTGTACTGAAACAGGAAATTCAGAAAGCGGCAGCAGCAGGTATTCTTGTTGTCGGGGCTGCAGGCAATGATAGCGCAGATGCGGCGGGTTATATGCCCGGTTCCGTAGATGAGGCATATATTATAGGCGCGGCGAAAGAAGATGGCACCCGTCTGGATATGTCTAATTTCGGAGAAACTGTTGATTATAATGTTGTTGCAGATTCTACATCAGAAGCCGCGGCTTTGTTTACCGGTTTTGTTTCTGCAAATGGTTTAGAAGCTGTTAAAGATATCCTGAATCAGGGGCTTGTATTTGCAGCAGATTATACCAGTGAGCCTGTAACTGAAGAACCGGCTGAAGACGGGCAGGAGTATGTTGGGGTTTCTGCAGAAGAAGCAGCGATGTATGAAGCCGGATTGATCCCCACAGTTGAGCCGAATTTGGTAAAAACATACACGGCAGAACAATTAAAAGAAGACCTGCCGGAGGATACCTTTACTGTGGCGGCCGGAGATACAACGGTTAGTGAATATGGCTCTAATTCTTTGGCAGATGTCGCCGGGGTAAACCGTGAGTCTATCATGAATTGGCTTGGCGGCCATGTGTCAACGGATTACTATCTGAGTACGCCCTATAACCCGGGCTGGATCGAAAATTCGGGAATGTCTGCAGATTACCGTAATCCCAACGGCGACTGCCAGGGCGCCTATGGCGCAGGCGACACAGAGGGACAGGCAGGCATGAACTGTACCGGTTTCGTATGGCATGCCCTGACGAAAGCAGGCGGGACAGAAATCCCAGCTCTCAGCGGATGGGTGTCCTTTATCAGAAATAATAATATCAGGTACCGTACCTACACGGGATCTGATACCACTGCTATCATCAATACGATTTTGTATGAGGATGATTGGATTGAGCCCGGGGATATTATCTGGATGTGGGACGCCGCCGCCGGAAATATGAATAATGGTCTGAGTTACGGTATTTCCAACTATCATCATGTGGGAATCTATATCGGCTCTGCGTTTGATAATTCTGATCCATATAATGCATCGCCGGGATGGTTCCATAAAGATAATGGTGATATTAATGGTTTCTGGCATAGTACGGACCATGGTATTCCAGACAGTTATGCGCCAGGCAACATGATCTCCAATATACTTCCGAAAACCACCTGTATGGCTATTACTGTGGTGAAAACGGATACTGCTGAAGCAAAAGGCGGAATAAGCATTACAAAGTCCTCCGCAAAACCGGAAATGACAGGTGGCAACAGCGCTTACAGTCTGGCAGGCGCAGAGTACGGTGTGTATAAGCAAGGTACTGAAGAACAGGTGGCGACATTAGTGACGGACGTAAATGGCTATGGAAAAGTAGAGGATATACCGGCAGGAAATTATGATATCCGGGAACTGAAAGCCCCTGCCGGATATGCCCTGGATACGGCAACAGGCACAGTCACTGTTACAGGTGGCCAGACGGTTGCTTACAGCTGCCAGGATACCCCACAAAGTAACCCGGTTGCAGTTTTGCTTAGAAAGGTTGAGGCGGATAAGAATAAGACTCAGGCCAGTGCTTCCCTGGCAAATGCGGAATTTACCGTAAAGTATTACAAAGGAATTTATGACACGGACCCGGCTTTACAGGGAATAGATCCGGAGCGGACCTGGATCATGAAGACAAATGAAAAGGGGGATCTTCCCTTTGATGAAAAGGCAAAAATTTCCGGTGATGATCTTTATTATATGACCAATGGCAATCCGGCTTTACCTCTGGGGACCGTAACGATCCAGGAAACTAAAGCGCCAGCAGGCTTCTTGATCAACCCGGAAATATTTATCCGCCAGATCACTTCTGATGGAACAGCAGAAACGGTTGCCACCTATAATCAGCCGATAGTACCGGAAACATCACAGAAGGGTATTATCCGGCTGCAGAAGTCTGATTCAGAAAGAAATACAGCTCAAGGGCAGGCAAGCCTTGCTGGAGCTGTATATGAAATCCGAAACAGCAGTAATGAAGTAGTAAGCACTATGACCACAGATAATGCCGGTAAAGGGGAAAGTGAACGTCTGCCCCTTGGCACTTATACAGTAAAAGAGAAGACAGCCTCTCCAGGATACCAGGTAGATCCACAGACCTACACCGTGGAACTGACTGCAGAGGATGCTTCTGCAGAGGTGTTTTATAAATCTGTGAGCAGTAAGGAAGACATCATCCGTGGCGGAGTGACCGTAGAAAAATGGGACAGTGAGCTGGATAAGAAAAACGCTCAGGGCACAGCAACTCTGGAAGGCACACAGATCCAGATCATCTCCCAGAACGATCAGGAAATCCTGGCAGATGGAAAAGTTTATAAGAAAGGGGAAGTTATCACTACCCTTACAACAGATAAGGAAGGAAAGGCCGGCACATCCGCAGATTTCCTTCCATACGGAAGTTATCAGCTTAAAGAAGTGAAACAGCCTGGGGGATATACCTCCGCAGGAATAATCACCCGTAACTTTGAGATCCGGGAAAATAGGAAAATTATCCAGATGAATACTTCAGATACTGTCATCAAGAATGAAGTGATCCGCGGAGGCGTAGCTGTAGAAAAGTGGGACAGTGAGCTGAATAAGAGAGCGGCTCAGGGCGAAGCAACCCTGGAGGGAGCCAAGATCCAGATTATTTCCCGGAACGAGCAGACTGTCCTTGTAGGGGAGAAGGAATATAAAAAAGGCGAAGTGGTCGCAACTCTTACTACAGATAAAGAGGGGAAGGCCAGTACATCAGCGGATCTTCTGCCATATGGAGATTATCAGTTAAAGGAAAGCATTCCCCCTGTCGGCTATACATCTGGGGGAACCATTACCCGGAATTTCCAGATACGGGAGGATGGGAAGATCATCCGGATGAATACCACAGGTACGGCTATTAAGAATGAAGTGATCCGCGGAGGCGTAGCTGTAGAAAAATGGGACAGCGAGAAGGATAAGAGAGAACCCCAGGGCACAGCAGCCCTGGAAGGAACAAAGATCCAGATCATCTCCCAGAACACCAATGCAGTCCTTGTAGATGACAAAGAATATAAGCAGGGCGAAGTTATCATTACCCTGACAACAGATAAGGACGGAAAAGCCAGCACAGTGGCGGATCTCCTGCCATACGGAAATTATCAGCTGAAAGAGACGGTTCCTCCAACCGGCTATACATCCGGCGGAACCATCACCCGGAACTTTGAGATACGGGAGGACGGGAAGATCGTCCGGATGAATACTTCTGACACAGCTGTCAAGAATGAAGTGATCCGCGGGGGTGTAGCCGTGGAAAAATGGGACAGCGAACTGGAGCAGCGTGTATCTCAGGGCGACGCCGGCCTGGAAGGGACCCGGATCCAGATCATTTCCAATAATCCATATACCGTCCTTGTAGGGGAGAAGGAATATAAAAAAGACGAAGCGGTTGCCACACTCACCACAGATAAAGATGGAAAGGCCGGCACATCTGCAGATTTCCTTCCATATGGAGACTATCAGCTAAAAGAAACCCTTCCTCCAACCGGCTATACATCCGGCGGAACCATCACCCGGAACTTTGAGATCCGGGAAGACGGGAAGATCGTCCAGATGAACACTTCTGATACAGCTGTCAAGAATGAAGTGATCCGCGGGGGAGTAACCATTGCAAAGTGGAGTCTGGAAACCAATGAGCGCAAGACACAAGGCGGCGCAGCTTTAGACGGAGCAAAATTCACGGTTACCAACTGTTCTGCAAAGGCAGTTCTGGTGGACGGCCAGTTGTATCAGCCTGGAGAGGTGATCGCAACGGTAGAGACAGGGGAAGACGGTCTGTGGACCTCTGAAAAAGACTGGCTGCCATATGGCACCTATGAAGTCGCGGAAGTGCAGGAACCGGACGGCTATCTGCCGGATGGAGCCCAAGCCAGGAACTTCCAGATCCGGGAGGATGGAAAAATCGTATCCCTGGATAACAATGAGGGAGCTATTAAAAACCAGGTAAAACGTGGAGATCTGAACTTTGTGAAAGTAGCAGACAGCACCCTGGAGCGGCTGGAAAATGTGCCCTTTAAGATTACCAGCAAAACTACGGGAGAATCCCATATTGTAGTATCTGACAGAAACGGTCAGGTGGACACTTCTTCTGCATGGAATCTGCACAGTCAGAACACTAACCGGGGAGAGACTTCGGAAGACGGAGTATGGTTCTCCGGAACCACGGAAAAAGAAGTGCCGGTCAATGATGAGAAAGGGGCGCTGCCCTATGACACATACCGGATCGAAGAGCAGAGATGTGAAGCAAACGAAGGATACAAGCTGCTTTCCATTGAGATTACTGTATACAGAGATAACTATACCATTCCTTTAGGTACTCTGACAGATGACAGCGACCTGGCAGAGATCGCAACGACTGCCATAGACAGTGACACTGAAGATCATTATGCAGCAGCCGGGGAGAATACAACGATTACCGACACGGTTGAATATACCAACCTGAACAAGGGAGAGGAATATACCTTAAAGGGAATCCTCATGAACAAGGCAACCGGAGAACCGGTGACAGATGGTGAGGAAAATCCAGTCACTGCGGAAAAAACTTTTACTGCAAAGAAAGTAAAAGGAACTGCTGAGATGACGTTTACTTTTGATAGCACAAAACTGGCCGGGGCGGACATTGTTGTGTTTGAGGAACTTTATCAGAAGGAAAATCTGATCGCAGAACATACGGACATTACAGACGAAGAACAGACCATTCATTTCCCGGAAATCGGGACAAAGGCCATGGATCAGGAGACAAACACGAATGTATCGAAGGCGGATCGGGAGATCACGCTGGTAGACACAGTCTCTTACAGCAATCTTCAGCCAGGTAAGAAATATAAACTGATGGGAACCCTGATGGATAAAGAAACCGGGGAGCCTGTAAAAGATGCAAAAGGCAAAGAGATCACTGCAGAAACCAGCTTTAAGCCGGAAACCTCAGATGGCACTGTAAACGTGACCTTTGCCTTTGACGGCAGCAATCTGGCCGGAAAGACCCTGGTAGTCTTTGAAAGCCTGGAACGAAACGATACCGTGTATGCCGTACATACAGACATCAATGACCAGGCCCAGACGATTTACTTTCCGGGGATCGGCACCACAGCAAAAGAAGCCGTATCCGGGACAAAGTTCGGAAAAGCCGATAAGATCACCTTAGTAGACACGGTTTCCTACAGGAACCTGACTCCTGGGACGGAGTATATTCTGAAAGGTATCCTGATGGATAAAGAAACCGGGGAGTCTGTAAAAGTCGGGGGACAGGAAGTAACGGCTGAGGCGACCTTTAAACCAGAAGAAGCCTCCGGAACGGCAGATGTGACTTTTGCATTTGACGCTTCTTCCCTGGCAGGCCATACTCTGGTGGTATTTGAGGAGCTGTTCCAGACAGAAGCCAGCGTTGCAGAGCATAAAGACATCACAGATGAAGGGCAGACCATCTATATCCCCAGGATCGGCACTACAGCCCTGGACAAGGAAACAGGAAACCATAGCAGTAACCCGGATGAGAAAGTGACCATTGTAGATACTGTTACCTATAAGGGACTGATCCCGGGTAAGGAATACACGGTAAAGGGAACCCTGATGGATAAGTCTACCGGTAAGGAATTGCAGGCAGATGGAAAGACGGTAATTGCAGAGAAGACCTTGACTGCAGAAAAAGCAGAAGGTTCTGTGGAGCTTACCTTTACCTTTGACGGAAGGGCTCTGGCCGGCAGGACGGTAGTAGCCTTTGAGCATGTGTACTACAAGGATAAAGAAGTTGGAAGCCATACGGACATTGAAGACGAAGATCAGAGTATCCACTTCCCGGCTATGGGAACCACAGCTAAAGGCAGCAGCACCAAGGATCATATCGCCAATGCAGGCAAGGTAAAGATCTTGGATACCGTGTCTTACAAAAATCTGATCCCAGGCCGGAAATACACACTGAAAGGCGTATTAATGGATAAGGCCACGGGAAAAGAGCTGCTGATCGACGAAAAGAAAGTAACTGCGGAGAAAGAGTTTACTCCCAAGATGGCAGATGGATCTGTTGACCTGGAGTATACCTTTGATGCTTCAGCCCTGGCAGGAAAGCAGGTAGTTGTCTATGAAGAGCTTTATACCAGCGATAAACTGATCGGGGAGCATAAAGATATCAATGACGAGGGACAGACGGTGACCTTCCCCTGGCTCCGTACCAATGCTTCCGACGGCGTTACCGGAAAACATGTTGGAACTGTCAGTGAGAAAGCAACGGTAATCGATGTGGTGAGCTACAAAGGGCTGCTCCCGGGAAAAGAGTACACTATAAAAGGCACTCTCATGAATAAAGAGACTGGTGAACCGGTGAAAAATAGTGAGGGTAAGGATATAACTGCAGAGAAAACCTTTACTCCAGAGAATGAAGAAGGCAGCGTAGAGCTGGTCTACGAACTGGATTCAACCCTGCTTGCCGGACAGACGGCAGTAGTCTTTGAGGACCTCCTGTATAACGGTGTAGAAGTCGGCTCTCATGGAGATATCCAGGATGAAGGCCAGAGCGTCCATTATCCGGACCTGGGCACTCAGGCGAAAGACAAAAATACAGGTCTTCAGGAGGGAATCCGGAAGGAACAGTCTGTAATCGCAGATACAGTGGCTTATCAGAATCTGATCCCGGGCCAGGAATATACCTTGAAAGGAATTCTGATGAATAAATCTACCGGAACGCCGCTTTTGATCAACAAAAAGGAGATTACAGCAGAAAAGACTTTTATCCCGGAAACAGCAGATGGAACTGTGGTCCTGGAATTTTTCTTTGACAGTACAGTTTTGAAAAATCCGGAAATTGTGGTTTTTGAAAGTCTGTTTGTAAAAGATAAAGAGGTAAATGCCCACCGGGATCTGAATGACAAAGGCCAGACTGTAAAATATCCGGAGCATAAGATCCAGACCCAGGCCAGGGATAAGGAATCAGAAACTCAGGAAGCCCGGGCTAAAGCCGATACAACGATCCTGGATACTGTTACTTATGAAGGTCTGATCCCGGGCCAGAGATATACTCTGAAAGGCATGCTCATGGATAAGAGTACCGGAGAGCCGCTGCTGATCAATGAAAAGCAGATCACCGCAGAGAAAACTTTTATACCGGAAAAATCTTCCGGAAGGGAAGAACTGGAATTTACTTTTGATGCTTCCATAGCAGCCGGAAAGGAGATTGTTGTCTTTGAACGCCTCTATGTGCAGGAAATTGAGGTGGCTTCCCACACAGACCTGGAGGACGAAAATCAGACAGTAAAGATCAAAGTCCCTGAGGAACCAAAAACAGAGAAAAAAGAAACTCCGGGCAGTCCTGAAAAAGAGCAGGAGACAGCAAAAACCTCCGGCACCGCTTCCGTAAAAACAGGAGATGAAGCGCCTATTGGTGAACTTATCTGCATACTGACCTTTTCCGGAGTTGTAATAGCCGTGATAATGAAGAAAAAGAGAAGTAAAAAGAGATAGCATTTAAAGCTATGAATAAAAGGGGACTGATCCCGGATCGTGGTATCCAGGCAGTCCCCTTTTGTGAACAGAACTGAGCGATGTATATCTAGATCTGTTGCAGGGTGTGTGATTTAGTAAGGATTACAAATCACAGAGTATATAAGGCCACCATCAGAGGCATGGTCAGGATACAGACCAGGGTGGTCAGCACATTAATGGCGCTGGCATATGGAGCATGATTGTTGTAGAGCTGGGCCATCTGGGTGATAGTGGTCGCCGAGGGTGTGATCACTGCCAGAAGGCTGATGAGCAGGATGGTCTGTGCATGGGCCATGGGAACTGTGTGGCTGAGAAAGCGGAGAAACACCAGTACCGCTCCGGGAAATACTACCATTTTCAGAAGAACGATCAGATAGATCCGCTTTCCTGTGAAAACCTTTTTCCAATGGACTTCTGCCAGGAGCATTCCCAGGACCAGCATACTTACCGGCCCGATGGTGGAGGACAAGGTGTCAATGGTATCCGTCAGTACAGAAGGCAGAGGAAGCTGGGTAAAAAACAGCAGGATCCCCACAGCAATGGCGATCAGATTAATATTGGAGAGGATCTTCTTCCAGTTTATCCCTCTGCTTTCTTTCATGAGAGACTGGCCGTGGGTCCAGAGAACAATAGTCTGAACACAGAGAAATGCGCTGGCATAGATCACCCATTCTTCTCCCAGAACAGCAGTTACCAGAGGAATGATCAGATTTCCTGCATTTGAGTAGATAAGAGAAGCCTTTTCCACAGAGCTGAACTTCAGGAACTTCCCAAGGATCCGGCAAAGGAGAAACAAGATCACATGGATAAGGACCGCTGCCAGAAGAGCCAGCAGGAAACCGTCCCGGATCTCTCTGGAATAATCAATCTGGAAAGCGTTTATGATCACACAGGGCATGATGAGATACAGGGTGATCACAGACAGAGTCCTGCTTTCTTCGGATCTTACAAGATGAAGTTTTACCAGAAGGAATCCGCAGCCCATGATCAGGAACAGTACGGCCAGCTGTCTGGCCAGCAATATAGAAATCATAGAAATTATCTCCTGTTGTTTATAAAGTCGAAATGATTATAGCACCCCGAAGGTAAAAAATCTATGTTTAATCTCCGGTTGTTGCGGGGATCTCTCTGTGATAAAATGGAAACTAAATATCTGGCACAGAAGATCTTAAGGGAAGGAGGACAAGCTGTGAAAAAAATATTAGTGGTACTTGGAGGCGGGCGTCCGAAAGGAAATACTGCCCGGCTGGTCCAGGCTTTTATGGAAGGAGCCAGGGAAGTAGGACATGAGACCGAACTGGTATCCCTTATGAAAACAGAGGTAAAGGGCTGCCTGGGCTGCAATGCCTGCCGCTATGGGAAACCTTGTATCCAGAAAGACGGATTTAACGAGATAGCGCCTAAGATCCTGGAGGCAGATCTGGTGGTATTTGCCTCACCGCTATATTTCTGGACCATTTCTTCACGCCTGAAGGCTTTTATTGAGCGGTTTTACTGTATTGCCCGGGAGGATCCAGACCCGCCTTTTGGAAGATATGAAAAATATCCGGTAAAGGACAGCGCGCTGCTGATGACTTCTGCAGATAACTTTTTCTGGACTTTTGAGCAGGCGGTCTCCTATTACCAGTTTGCAGTGGTAAATTACATTGGATTTCATGACAGGGGCATGCTTCTGGCAGGCGGCTGCGGGGATACCAACGGCAGGCCCCAGATAGAGAAGACGGATCATCTGCAGCAGGCCTATGAGTTTGGAAAACATATTTACGAGACAGAAAAAAGCGGAAATAAATGAAAAAAGCAAGAGAAAAAGGAGAAGATCACCTATGAAAATAGAATTAAAACCATGGACTTTGGAAGATAAAAAAGATCTGGCTCAGTTATGCCATAATGCAGACCGGCGGTTCCTTTCTGACCGTCTGCCCTATCCTTATACAGAGGATAATGCCCAGTGGTGGATCGGCATGGCGGAAAAACAGGAGGGAAAGGAGGGCATTTTCCGGGCAATCCTGGCAGATGGAAAGATCGTTGGAAATATTTCTGTGGAGAAAAAGGCAGATGTTTACAGAAGGGACGGAGAGATCGGCTATATGCTGAAAGAAGAATACTATTCCCAGGGGATCATGACGGAAGCGGTAAGACAGATCTGCCCTCTGGCCTATAAAGAGCTGGATCTTATCCGTATCACCGGACTGGTCTATGAGCCCAATACTCCTTCCAGAAAGGTGCTGGAAAAGAATGGATTTGTCCTGGAAGGCGTTATGAAAAAGGCAGTTACCAAAGGCGGCAAGATTTATGATCTCTGTATTTACGGAAAGTGTGTAGAGGAGTGAGAAGATGGAAATGCAAAAATCCAACTATCAGATCATGCAGGGACAGATGGCTGAGAGATTTCTTCAATACAACCAGGAACAGATGACGGAGAAATTTCAGCTTCCCTGTGATGAAAATTATATTTATGTTACTTTTGTAAGCAGCCTTTACCGGATAAACCGGCAAACCGGGGAAATCCAGGTCCAGGAACCGGAGAGAAAAGACTGGGGAGAGACGGATTATAATGAAGCTATGTCTATCTATGATGTGCTCTGCGATTCCAAACCGGACTGCCATCTTTCCGGGAGATTTGTCAGCCTGAACAGCCTGAAAGGAACGGTATTTTCTTCCGGGACTGTGGGCAATATCTTTCAGAAATATACAGGATTTTTTGACGGAAAGACCAGAGAACTGGCAAAAGCCTGTGAAAAACTGGGAGGGATCCCGGAGAAGGTAGGAGATGTAAGCTATCGGCTGGAGATTTTTCCTTTCCTGCCCGCAGTCTTCCAGTTCTGGTATTCCGATGAAGAATTCCCGGCAATGCTGAAGTTTATGTGGGACGAAAATATCCTGGATTATGTCCATTACGAGACCATCTTTTTTATGATGAGCCATGTACTGTCCCGGCTGGAGGAGGAGATCCGGAAACAGGAGATCTGATAGCGGGGAATAGGATATTGGATCAGAAGAATTATAAGGAGAAAGACAATGTTTTGTATAAGGATCGGAAATATAGATGAACTGGGAAAAGTTAAAGACTTTTACGATTCTCTTATTGAGGAAATGCAGGAGGCGGAATATAAGCCAGGGTGGAAAAAGGACATTTATCCTACTATGGAAATGCTCAGGGAAGCCCTTGAAAAAGGCGAGCTGTATATAGGAGAAGAAGAGGGAAAGACTGCATCATGCATGATCTTAAACCGAACCTGTAATGAGCGGTATCAGGAAATTTCCTGGCCGACGAAGGCCGAGCCTGATCAGGTCCTGGCAGTGCATACTTTTGGCGTCCATCCCAGATTTTCCGGCCGGGGACTGGGAAAAAGGATGATAGAAGAGGCAGTAAAGATGGCAGCAGACAGAGGTATGAAGGCTATCCGTCTGGATGTTCTGGAGGGGAACCTGCCGGCAGAGAAGCTATATCAGAAAGTAGGATTTCAATATGCAGGTTCCTTGAATATTTTTTATGAGGATACAGGTTGGGCGGATTTTAATCTGTATGAGTACAGCATTTCATATCATCCGGATCAGGGGGCCGGAAAAGGACTTGCAGGACAGATAGAATAAATTTGAAAAGGCGGCAGCAATATATGAATCAGGTTTATGAGAAAGACGGTTATATCCTGCGTTTGGCAAGAAAGGAAGACGCAGAGGAGTATTATGAAAATAATTTTCAACCATTCGATCCGGAAACTGCCAGATTGACAGGCAGCAGGACGGATTTTACCCATGATGAAGTGGTAGGATTTCTGAAAAAGTGTATTGATGACAAAGACCGGTACGACTTTTTGATCTTCTCTCCTCAGGGGAAGATCATTGGGGAAAGCGTGTTGAATGAAATCGACCGGGAACTGAGAAAAGCCAATTTCCGGATCGCTGTTTTTCATCCACAGGATTGCGGAAGAGGGATCGGATCCTGGGCCATTAAAAGCACTCTGGACTTCGCTTTCCGGGAATTGAAGCTCCACCGGGTGGAACTGGATGTTTTTTCTTTTAACCCAAGGGCCATAAGGGCTTATGAGAAGGCCGGATTCCGGAGAGAGGGGGTTCTTCGGGATGCTGTAAAAGACGGGGATAAATACGGAGACGATATCCTTATGGCAATATTGGAGGAGGAATGGGAATGACAATAAAAGAGATCGCTCAGCTGGCCGGGGTATCCAGCGCGGCTGTATCCAGATATCTCAACGGCGGTTATGTCAGTGAAGAGAAAAAAGAACAGATCAAAAAGGTGATCGAGGAAACGGGCTACCAGCCTTCGGCCCAGGCCAGGATCCTGCGGACCAAGCGGGCCTGTCTGGTAGGCGTGGTGGTGCCTAAGATCAATTCAGAATCTATCAGCCGTGTAACGGCAGGGATCGAGCAGGTCCTGTCCCGGAGAGGCTATCAAATGCTCCTTGCCAGTACAGATAATCAGCCGGAAAAAGAGATCACTTACCTGAAACTGTTTGAAAATTATCCTGTGGACGGGATCGTGCTGATCGCAACGATGATCACAGGGGAACATAAAAAATTTCTGAAAGAATCCAAAGTTCCGGTAGTTGTTGTGGGACAGTATACAAGGTATGCCAACTGCATCTATCATGACGACTATGGCGCGGGAAAGGCCATGGGAAAGGTTGCGGCGGCAGCGGCAAAAGATAAGGGCAGGATCGCTTATATCGGGGTTACCCGGGAGGATAAGGCTGTAGGTACTGCCAGGGAAGAAGGATTCCGGGCAGGGCTGAAAAGCCAGGGCGCAGAATTGGAAGAAGAATATGTAAGAAAATCCCAGTTTACTATGGAATCCGGATATGAAGCTGCGCTGGATCTTCTGGAGAAAAAGAAGGATATTGCTGTTTTGTCCTGTGCCACAGATACCATCGCCGCAGGAGCTATAGAAGCCATCCTTGCCTGCAGCAGAAAAAAAATCCCCCGGGAAATCCAGGATTCCGGCACAAGGATGGAATATGCTTTAAAGGGCAGCAGTATCAAAGTTACCGGATTTGGAGATAATCAGTTTTTAAAAGCGGTTACCGGGGGTATCCCTACCGTGCATTTCGGCTATAAGACCAGCGGGATAAGGGGAGCAGAGCTTCTTTTGGACGTGATCGAGCGGGGGGAGAAGATCCCTATGGAGATGAAACTGGGATTTCAGATCGTGGATGAACAGGAATAAGTGATAACGATATCATAATGAAGGGAGAACTTGGGACGGAAAGGGAGACTTTTTCGGTGGGTGAAAAAGCCAGGACCATATGCGTTTTATACAAAAATGGATAACGAATATCAGTAAAAATGCCATCTTTACAAATGGCATTTTTTTACGTATTATTTACATAAAGATATGAAATCGATTACACATAAGGAAGGAGAGTTACCATGGATTACAGAA
>ERZ1090863.738-NODE-739-length-16290-cov-6.140253_pt1 | contig 16290 bp, 14 predicted proteins | sample MGYA00478480_ERZ1090863 | MGnify/ENA primary metagenome ERZ1090863 (study PRJEB33644, sample SAMEA5815746) | chicken gut metagenome | biome: Chicken; feature: Gastrointestinal Tract; material: Caecum | place: Ireland | collected 2019-01-01 | study: A study of the...
GTTTTTCATGTGATATAATTGATTCAAAAGAATATTGTGTTGTGGCGGGCTGATTTTTCGCTTAACAGGCGAAAAAATTGATGGCAAATTTGTTTAGTTAATTATTGCCAATCAGGGCGGGGCTTTGTGTTGCGCACAGCTATTATGCTTTTGCCGGGATAAATTACAATATAAATAATACACCAAGCCGTTTTTAATTCTGATAAAAAAGAATAGGTTAGCTTCAGTTTAAATTTTCGGGTTATTGTCGGTGTAAGTGAGGGGGAAATGAAAGTACTTAGCAGATATTTAGATTCGGATGAAATTTTTTGTACGTCAATAAAAAAGATTAAAAAGGAATTTAAGGATTACAATGCTACATTTTCTTTTGCGGCATTTGCTAAGCAATATAGGGCTGATTCAATAAGATATACTATTGGAAATAAGCTCAATGGAACAATAATATGTAACGCAAGTATGCAACAATGGAGTCCGTTTGCTGAAGATGAGGATATAAAACATTTGTGGGTTAATTTTTATGTTATTAAAAAAGACCAATTTTCAGATTCGCTCCGTGAAGAATTTGAAAATTTTTATATTCCGTATATAAAGGAATGGTATTTAAAGTACAGAGCAGATAAAGCATTTGGGTTTTATGAATTATATGTAACATTGTGCAATGGGAAATTGTGCAAATACGAAAGTTGCGGGGCATAAATTCATCTTCTGTTCATGCGGTGCAGCTTTCTTTGGACTGACAAAGCTCGAACATCTCAAACAATTATAATTGCAGTGCAATAAATGATACAATTGAAAAGTTAAGGTGCGGCAATATTTAATGTTTACCAAAACGAAAATTTACTATTTTAAAAGCGTTAATTTAACCATATGAGGCATGAAATGGATGATAAGTATATAAACCAAATAAAAAACGAATTGCGGCAAATAAAATTTTCTGTCGTAAGTCCTTGTCTGTATGCTGCAGATTTAAGAACACAATTCAGAGAAAATCCACTTAAATGGTTAAATGTGATTATGCCTGAAGAGAAAGCGATAGAATTAAGGGAAAAAACGAAAAACGATTTTTCCCTAATCTGGCATGCTCATTGTTATTGTTGTTGGAAAAATATCGATAAGAATACAAATGAAGAGTGTTTTTTATCAGAAAATAAGGCCATATGGCTATGCGCAGGCTGTTATAAAAAGTTAAAAGGATAAAATATACCAACGAATATAAATTTATGTATTTTTGAATAGCGGTTTTAATTTCGCAACGCAGTCTGAATTCAGGTTGAATAATTGCAGTAAGAAAAAGCAGTTGGTGTGATGTCTTTAATTCAACAATCTTCAGGACGGAGGTAAAAGGTGAAATATTCAGAATATAAGTGTTCGGCTGTAATATTTTTATGCGTGGCATGTGTGCTTTCTGTATTGGTAATAGCGGGGGCTCTTATGTCCGTTATGCTTGCATATTTATTTGACGGCTTCGATAATTTTGGCCTTGTAGCGCTGATAGCGGGTCTGATAATCGTATTTATCTGGCTTGTTATGTCATTGAGTCTAGTGTTGTCCCGTAAACGAATTGTGGTTACGGAAGAGGATATCACTTTATACAGATGGCATAAAGTTAAGTGGCATATAAAAAAGGATGAGATAATGGAACTCATCTTTTACGATACATTAAAGTGGTATATGTTTGTTTTGCCGATTTCAGAATTGATTGCGCCACCTGAACTATGTATCAGATTAAATAATGGTAAAGTTTCTCAAAAGTATCGCTGTTATCTGTCCAAAAAAAACGCAGAGGACATTTCAAAAACTTTCGGGTACGCGTTAAGAATTGTCGGCAATTAAAATTTTTTTATTGATTTCGCGTAAGAGAAAAACAATAAAGTCTGCTTTTTTTAATGCACGAATTACGAAGTTTTTTCGGCTTTTGAAAAAACGGTACTGTAAAATCTGCAAGTAATTTTGCTTTGGTGAGCTTTTTAAAAAATCTTTTTAATTGCCGAGGCAAAAGGAGAAAAAATTTTTTCTATGTTGAATGTTGTCCGTGTCGTTGTTATACTTTGTATGAGTTATCGCGGATAATACCTCGATGACGAAACGGGACTTCAATATCTCAATGCGCGTTATTGGCAGGAATAACTTAGTACAGGAATTATAGTTGGGGGACATTTTATTAGTATTTTTGCTTGTCTCCTTGTTGTTGCATAGCAATAATTCTGAAAATTTAAATACGGTTAGAAGGATAACGATATGGACTACTTAAAAAAAGAAATTTTTTATCCGTCAGATGGTAAATACGATGATAGTCTTATTAAGGCACAAAGAGAAAAATACGAAAAGTATTTAAATTCTATTAAAAGTTTTTTTCCAAATTCATTAATGAAATTATATATAGCGGAAAATTGGCTTCATGATTACTGTTTTAAAAACATTTCAGTGCTTGGGAATTACAGATGTTATGGGTTAAAAAGCGATATAATAAGTTTAGAACTATGCTTGTATGATATGGAGCTAAAGCTGGAATTTTCAGATATTTCGTATTTTAAATTGTTGAATGAGAACAAAGATAGTTGTTGGGTAGAAGATATGAGTTCTGATAAAAGTGCTGTTCGTTCAGGGCTTGAAGAGATTGTACTATGCGAATTAGGCATTGTTGCTGATAGAACTTTTAAAATTGAATTTCTGACATCTAATTGTGCTGTTTTTGAAATACATTTTAAAAAGGTAAAAGTTCAGATGTTAACCCGAAAATATTGACGTTAAAAATTTTACTAAATCGTTGATATCTGCAATTATGAAATATTCAGTAGTAATGCAAGGATGCTACCTTGATGATGAAACGGGGTTGTAAATTTTCTATATTATTTGTCGTCCTTGAATTTTATCTCCCTCGGGGCGGAGTAGCTGGCCTTGCTGCGTGAACGTTTTTTTTCTACTATGTAGTATACGGGCTTGCTCTCTTTTTCGTCCGACTTTTTTTCGGGTTTCTTTTCCTCGGGTTCGGGTTTTTTATCGTTTCGCTCGCGAACGCTTTTAAGTCCTATCCACGCCAGTTTCACAACGTGAACAACCACAAAGCACGCGGCAAACAGTATTGCAAGGTAAAGTATTCCTATCGCTTCCATATCTCAAATTATAAATTGTCGCGCCGCGTATATTTTGCGCTTTTCGGGCGCATAATGACTTAAAAGGTAATATATGGAAGTAAAGACAGAAAATTTGCAAAACAGCGTAATTTCTCCGCAGGAGCGGCAGGAATTCGAAGAGTTCAAACGACAGAAGAGGGTAGCGGAGGCCCGCTCGGTTATAAGCAGGCTTGAGCTTTCCTTTGACAAACCCGTACACGACCGCGCCGCATTGCGCGTGGCCTTAAACGATGCCCGCCGTATCCGTCTTGGCGGCATCTGCGTTTCGCCCTGCATGGTCAGACCCTGTGCGCAGATGTGCGGCGAAGGCTTTGCGCCCGCAATAGTGGCCTGCCTTTCCGTGTGGGGCGGCACGGACACTACCGATGTAAAGGTAAAGATGGTCAAGCGTGCCGTGCGCGACGGTGCGGACGCGGTGGAAGTCACCGCACCCATTCCCGCCATAAAGGAGGGCAATTGGACGTACGTCCGCCGCGAGCTTAAAAAACTCAGTCGTACGGCAAAGCGAACTTCGCTCAGGCTCAATCTCGAGGCGCCGCTTTTAACCGAGTCGGAGCTTTCGCGCCTGTGCTCCATTGCGTGCGAGATTGCAATTCCCTGTCTGCGCACGGCGAGCGGAGCGTTCGGCAGCGGTGCGGATGAGGAGGACCTTGCCGCCATTGCTACAGCGGTAAAGGAGCGCGCCCACATTAAGGCGGACGGCGCCGATATGCCGGGCAGAATAGCAACGCTTTTGGACCTTGGCGCAACAATCATAGGCAGTGCGGATGCGGTATCGCTTGCACAGGCAATACTCTCCGCGGCCGAAAGCTGAATTTAAAAATACTGAACTGCCGCCGCGCTGAAAAGCGCGGCGGCAGTTCAAGTTTTTATTTAGGAGTATGTATAGTCAGATTTTAAAGTGCCGCTATGTCAGCGGCTTTTAGTTTACTTTTGCCGTCTTTCGGCAACGTTCAGCCTTTTACGTTTACCGTCTTGCCCGCCATCTTCTTTTCGGCAGATGCAGCCTGCTCGCCGCGTCTGTCCTTTCCTATGAAGAATATTCCCAGCGAGCCGGGGCCTACGTGGGCGCCGCTTACAATGTCAAAGTATTCAATGGTAATATTTTCCGCGCCCATCGCGCGTACCATATCGGCAAGGGCCTGTGCGTCATCTTCGCAGCCGCAGTGGCTTATCGCAACGGTGCGCGCCTCGGGGAATACGGCATACGTCTTGTAGTAATCTGCAAGCTCTGCAACCGACTTCTTTCTGCCGCGTACCTTGCCGCACATGGAAATTTTAGCGTTTCCGTCAGCCTTTAAAATGGGCTTTATGTTGAGTATAGTGCCTGCAATCGCCGCCGCGCTGGAAATTCTTCCGCCCTTTCTTAAATATTTAAGGTCGCCAACTGTAAAGTAGGAATTAAGTCTGAAGCGGTTGCTCTCCAGCCATTTGCGGCAGGTATCGATGTCTTCGCCCATATTGCGCAGGTTTGCGGCATACATAACTAAAAGCCCTTCGCCGAATCCTGAATTTACCGAGTCAACAATGTAAATTCTGCGCTGAGGATACTTTTTGCCGAGCGCCTCCGCGGCAAGTGTGGCCTGGTGATTTGTTCCGCTTATCTGCGAGGAAATTGTCACCATGAGAATGTCTTTGCCCTCTTTGAGCACCGGTTCAAACTCTGCCTCTATGCGCTCCTGAGAAATGAGGGAGGTGGAGACGGCTGCGCCCTGTGCCATTTTTTCATAGAATTCCTTTGCCGCCTGAGAAAAAGGCTTGCCGTTTTTGTAGCAGATAACTTCCTGGCCGTTGCACGTGCATACATAGGATATTACTCTGATGTTTCCCTCTTCAATCATTTTTTCTGTGAGGTTGGCAGAAGAGTCTGCAAAAATTTCAAAATTCAAAATTATAATCCTCCGATTTGAATATTTTTATGCGGCCCTTGCCGCTGTGTATTTTTGCGGCCATTGCCGCAGTGTGGTTAAATTCAATGCGCTGTTTTTTATTTCTGTAATAAATTCGTCTTGCGCAAATTATGGGAGAGGCGGAAAATTATATAAATTTGCTGTCTTATCAATTATAAGCATCGGGCAGTTATAAGCGCCGAACCTATTTTCTTATAAACAAATAGGCGAAAATAATTTGAAAGCCTTTTACTGCTTAAAAACTGTGCGATTCAAATATTTTCGCTCAACAAGTCCGATAAGGTGGTATGTATTCCCGAAATATTGCATTAATGCACCGCCTTTTTCAGCTGCCGCCATAATTTTTTTAACTTATGGTTATCTGTTAAAATTCTGACGCCTCATACTGTGGCTATTTGTCTTTATTCGGGATTCCGCTACATACCGCGGCTCTTTGCTTTTATTCGGAATTTTGCCACATACTGCAGTTCATCGCTTTTATTCAATTTTATTATATCCGAGCAAGGGCAAAAATACACCCTAATCATGCGCCTGTTCAATCTACAAAAAAATTGTTGCGGTAAACTGCGAAAAATGTCAACTCTACTGCAAAATTTTCACACTCTACTCACGGTAGAGTTGCAATTTTTTGTTGATTTAAACGCTGAAATATGTTAAAATCGAAGTATGAATGAACAGGAAGACATAAAAGAGATAATTGCCGAAAATCTTTTGCGTTTCCGCACGCAGGCAAACCTTACGCAGGCGCAGCTTGCAGAAATGCTCAACTATTCGGATAAAGCCGTATCCAAGTGGGAGAGGGGGGAATCTATTCCCGATATCCGGGTGCTCATTCAGATTGCAGGCATTTACAACATAAAGCTTGACGACCTTGTTTCCCGTCCTGCGGAAAAGGCCGTAAAACCCGTTCTGCACAAGCGCAAAAAGCGTACGCTTATAACCTTGCTTTCCTTCGCGCTTGTATGGTTTATTGCAACGGGTCTGTTTGTCATACTTTCATATATTCCCGATGTTCAGTACGAATATCTATCCTTTGTATGTGCGGCGTTCGCCTCTTCCGTAGTTCTTACAGTATTTTCGGCAATATGGGGAACAAGGGTGACTAACGCAATCACCTGTTCCATGATTTTATGGACGCTGGCCACAATGCTGTTTGAATTCATGCATCTTTTTACGTCAATTCCGGGGCTGTGGCTGCTGTTTGTGGCGGGTTCGCCGTTCCAGGTGCTTATAATTCTTTGGTTTGTGTTCCGCAAGGTAAAATAAAAAAGGGGCCGCAGTATGGCCCGATTATTCATATATTTGCATAAAATTTTATCGGCTTTGGCATAATGCCGCGCAATTTTTATAATATAACGGTATGAACCACGGCGATAAAACTTATTGTTTGCTTTGTAAAGTTGCCCGCGTTGCCCTTCTTTTATGTGCGCTGTATTTAACGGCGGGCGCACCCGCCTTTTATGCAAGGCACACTGCCGTAAGACTGTGCAGGGCGTACAATCTTGACAATGCAAGTCTGTCCGTTACGCCCTTTTCTGTCCGCATCGGGGTTGAAATCTGCGGCGCGTACACGGAAATCAGTCGCCCCGTAAAAAGGGGAACGGACCTTGGACTGTATGAACTATGCGGGCGCGCTCTGCGCGCGGCGGAAGGGGGAGCCCCTCTTTCGGCAGTTTCTGCCGTCCTTGAGGGCGCGCGGAATATAAAGCGGCAAAAAATGCGTACTGTATTCGGCTCTGCCATGGCCTGCGGCACGTTTTGCGCCATGTTCGGCGGAGGACTTGCCGAGTGTGCCGCGGCAGTTATTTCGGGCATAGTATGCGCTCTTTTGAATATTTTACTTAAAAAATATCAGTTCATTGCGCCGCTTGTCCTCTCGCTCTGCGGCGGAGCGGTGTGTACCGTATTTTCATTTGCCGCACGTGCTTTTTTTATAGAGTTTGATTATTCTCTTGCGGCGCTTGGAGCGGTTATGCCAATTATTCCCGGGATAAAGCTGTGTGCCTCGCTGTGCGATATATTTTTTGGCGACATTATCTGCGGCGGATACCGCCTGGCGTGCGCGCTTGTGCAGGCGGCGGCAGTATCTTCGGGCTTTGCCCTTTTTTATCTCATCGTGCCGCCCATAAATACTTTCCAGCCTGCCGTCTGTGCAGAGCTTCCGCTTTGCGCGGCGTATGCCTTTTTTGGCGCGGCGGGGTTTGCCTTAATGCTCGGCGCGACAGCGCCTGTCGCTTTGTGCGGAGCGGCGGTGGCGGCCGCCGTAAATACTCTGTTTTTGTTTTTGCCGAAAAGCTTTGTATTTTTCTCGCTGTTTGCGGCGGTAGTTGCGGCATATATGGCATGCAATTTGCTAAAGCGGTTTGTCCTTGAAAAGGCGGCGGTGCTCATTGTCGCGCTGATACCGCTTGTACCCGGCGGAATGGCATACCTTTCGTTCGTCTTTCTGCTGTGCGGCAACTTGCTTTCCGCGTTCAATGCGGCGGGTGCGGCAATTTCGGCTTTTGCGGCAATGTCGCTGGCGGTTTCGGCCTGCGTAAATTCAGAGCGCATATTTTCAGCCATATCCGAGCATTACAAAGCCGTGCGGCCGTGCAATAATGTCGTCCGCGGCTGAAAGATACTTCCATTTTTGCAAAGTTTAAAATTTGTGTGCAAAAATGTACCGCCGCGCGCACCGTTTGTTGTATAATATATCCGCTGAAAAACCTTACTTTCAGCCGAACAATCTTGTCTAAATATTGCGGCGCAAGCCGCATTCACAATAATTAAAAAACCTTGTGCGGAAAGAGATTCCGCAGTCCCGCATATCCGCGCGCGTGCGCGAGCGGGAGAAGGAGAGAGAACATGGACCTTAAAAAACTGGCCGCAAGGCTCATTCCCGACGAAAATCTGCCCTCGCTTGAAGATTGCGAAAAGGCATATCCGCCCAGAAAGCTCAAGCAGGGAGCAGAAGTGACACGCCTTGCGCCTTCGCCTACGGGCTTTATACATCTCGGCAATCTGTACAGCGCTCTTGCCGACGAGCGCACCGCCCACACTACGGACGGCATCTTTTATCTTCGCATAGAGGACACCGACGAAAAGAGAAAGGTGGATGGCGCGGTTGAATCGGTCATACGTTCGCTTAAATATTTCGGCGTCAACTTTGACGAAGGTGCGGAAATAGACGGCGAAAACGCATACGGCCCCTACTATCAGCGCAGGCGCGCGCCCATCTACCGCGCGTTTGCAAAGGACCTTATCGAACGCGGTCTTGCATACCCCTGCTTCTGCACGGAGGAAGAGCTGGACGAGATAAGGAAAATTCAGACGGAAAAGAAGGAAGTAACGGGCTACTACGGTGCATACGCCGTATGGCGCGACAAGTCCGAAGAGGAGATATATGCCGCGCTCGATGCGGGCAAGCCCTTCGTCATAAGGCTGAGGTCGCAGGGAGACGTAAACATAAAGCACACCTTCCGCGACGCCATAAAGGGCAGCATTACCGTCACTGAAAACAATCAGGACGTGGTAATTTTAAAGTCGGACGGCATACCCACATATCACTTCGCCCACGCGATAGACGACCATTTCATGCGCACAACGCTGGTTATAAGGGGCGAAGAGTGGCTCTCCAGCCTTCCCATTCATATCGAGCTTTTCAAGGTGCTCGGCTTTGAGCTTCCCCGCTACGGTCACACCTGCTCGCTGATGAAGGTGGACGGCGGCACAAAGCGCAAACTTTCCAAGAGAAAGGACCCCGAACTTTCGCTTGATTTCTACCGCGCCGCAGGCTATTACCCTCAGGCGGTAATCAAATATCTTATGACCATACTCAACTCCAATTTTGAGGAGTGGGTGGCAAAAAATCCCGATAAGGACTACAAGCAGTTCCCGTTCTCGGTGTCCAAAATGGGCAAGAGCGGCGCGCTGTTCGATCTGGATAAGCTCAACGATGTCTCCCGCGACGAACTTTCAAAGATTACCCCCGACGAAATGTTTGAATTCCTCGCCGCGTGGGTGGCCGAGTTCGGTACCGATGCCGACCGCGCTCACTTTAACGACAGAGAATATATCGTAAAAATTCTTGCGCTCATAATGGGTGCGGGACAGAAAAAGCGCCGCAAGGACATTGTGCGTGCAGAGCAGGGCGTGCGCCTTCTGGATTACTTCTTTGACGACACGTTCGCGCCTCAGTACACATTCCGCGCAGACGGCGAAACTGTAAAGGCAATGCTTGAAGGCTTTGCAAAGCTGTATGACGAGGACGACGACAACTCTGCCTGGTTTGCAAAGCTCAAGCAGGCGGCCGCAGCTGCAGGATTTGCGGCAGAAAATGCCGAATACAAGGCCAACCCTCAGGCATACAAGGGCAACGTCACCGACGCGGCAGAGATTGTGCGCATAGCAATAACGGGCAGCCCCAACTCGCCCGACCTCTGCACGGTTATGGGCATTCTCGGGAAAGAGCGCTCTCTTGCAAGGCTGACCGCCGCGATAAACTGAATATAAAAAGGTTTGCGCGGGGTAAGTTAATATAACTTTCCCCGCGTTTGCAAAAATTCAATTGACACGCATATATGCCGCAACGAACGTCTTTTTTTCGTTTGAATTTCGGCGCATAATTGCATATACGGTGATTTATGGCACAGATTTTGCTTGAACTTGCCTTTCTGTTTTTTGTAGGCAGTTGCCTCGGCTGGTGTCTGGAGGTGCTTTTCCGTCGTTTTTTCAGCGCGAAAAAATGGATTAACCCCGGCTTTCTTACCGGCCCCTATCTTCCGCTGTACGGGTTCGGCCTCACATTTATGTACGGGGTAAGCTATATCCCCGTGCACACGGGAGCGGCCTGGGCGGATAAGCTGATTTTGATATTGATAGCAGGCGTGATGCTGACCGCGCTTGAATATGTTGCAGGCATAATCTTCATAAAAGGGATGAAGATAAAACTATGGGACTATTCATCGCGTCCGGGCAACATTCAGGGCATAATATGTCCGCTGTTTTCCTTCTTCTGGACGGCCGCCGCGGCAATATACATTCTGTTTATCCACCGCTTTATAACCGGCTGGGTGGGCTGGTTTGTCAACCATATGGGCTTTGCCTTCTTCGTGGGGCTGTTTTTCGGAGTATTTATCGTTGACCTGGCTCATTCGCTCAATCTTTCGGTCAAGATACGCAAATTTGCCAAGGAAAACCATATCGTAATCTCCTTTGAAAAACTCAAAGAGAGCATTAAGGACGGCATAGAGAATGCAAAGGTAAAGGCGGCCGACCGTCACAAAAAGATGAAGGCGAGCTTTTTGTTTGCGTTCAAATCTGTCAGGCCTCTGCAGGAGTTGCTGACCGAATACTGGACGTTGCGACAGAAAAATTCCGTTCGTAAAGACAGCGGCGATGACAAAGGTTGCGGCAAAGATAAAGTTGCGGTAAATTCCCAAATTGAAAGCGGCTGCGGCGAGAATGACGGAAAGAAAAGTCCGCGCGATGAAAATGGCGGGGAGGAGCCCGACTTGCAAAGCGGCCGCGCCGAAGAAAAATAAAAAAAACAATGTCCTGCGGTGAAAATTCTGAAAAATGGCGATAAAATTGCCGAAAAAATTTTTTTCGCCGATATTTCACACAGGGTTTACAATAAATTTATACAATATGTATATAATTCCGGGCAAAATAAACTGAATTTATACATTGCAAGTTGCAGATATACGAACAAGTTTTTATTTATATATAAGGAATAACTATTATGTTACAACTGCGCAACATCACAAAGGACTACAAGACGGGTGATACTACCGTCCGTGCGCTGAAGGGCGTCAGCCTTTCCTTCCGCCGCAACGAGTTTGTATCCATACTCGGCCAGTCGGGTTGCGGCAAGACTACGTTGTTAAACATTATCGGCGGTCTTGACCAGTACACTTCGGGTGACCTTATAATCGAGGGTATTTCCACCAAAAATTATAAGGACGGCGACTGGGACACCTACCGCAACCACCGCATAGGCTTTGTATTCCAGTCCTACAACTTAATTCCCCACCAGACCATTTTGGGCAACGTTGAACTTGCGCTCACGCTTTCGGGCGTCAGCCCCAAGGAGCGCAGGGCGCGCGCAGCGGAGGCTCTTAAGAAAGTGGGCCTCGGCAAGGAGCTTTCAAAGCGTCCCAATCAGCTTTCGGGCGGACAGATGCAGAGGGTTGCAATTGCGCGTGCGCTCGTCAACAACCCCGAAATTCTGCTCGCGGACGAGCCCACGGGCGCGCTGGACACAAAGACTTCCGTGCAGATAATGGACCTCATCAAGGAGATTGCGGGCGAGCGTCTTGTAATAATGGTAACGCACAACCCTGACCTTGCATATAAGTATTCCACGCGAATAGTAGAGGTCAGGGACGGTCAGGTAGTATCGGACAGCCGTCCCTATTCTCCCGAGGAAGAGGAGGCCGAGGTCAGGGCTCACGCCGCGCACCTCGAGTCGGAGCGCCTTATGGCCGCCCTTCCTTCAGGCGGCAGACCCCTCACCGAGCAGGAGCGCAAAAAAGCGGCAAAGGCCGCCGCACGCGCGGCCGCATATAAGGAAAAACATTCCTCAATGTCGGTGATTACGGCGTTCTTCCTCAGCGGCAAAAATCTGCTCACCAAAAAGTCGCGTACTTTAATCACCGCCATTGCGGGCAGTATCGGCATTATATCCGTCTGCCTCGTGCTTGCGCTTTCAAGCGGTTTCAATAACTACATAGGAAAGACGGAAGAAGATATGCTTTCCTATTATCCCGTGACGGTCAGCGAAACCTCGCTCGATTTAACCTCGGCAATGACCAGCTTTATGAGCGGTTCGGCGCAGTCGGGTCTGCCCGATTTGTCCGAAGTGGGCGACAGGGTTTACATCAATTCCTTCCTTTCGCAGCTTGCGCAGGGCATGACCACCACCAACGACTTCACCGAGGGCAACGTTGCGGAAGTGGACGGCAAAAAGATGAACTACCTCGAATATCTGCAGGCAATGCCGGAAGAGCTGTACAATGCCATTCAGTATTCCTACGGCGTGGATATTTCAACCAATCTGTTCACCGATGTGGAAATTGGTTCGGTAACGACCAGCCAGGGCAGCAAGACCCCCATGCATATGTCGCTGGAGGCACTGCGCGAATACTACACGTACCTTCTTACCTACCGCGCTGACGAGTTCTCCAACCTTACGCAGTTCGTTCATTACTTTACCGACGTTGTAAGCGTAATGCCCAATACCGACCTTACCAACGATAATTACGGGGAATATGTGCTTTCGCAGTACGATGTAGTCAGCGGCAACTTCCCCGAAAATGAGAACGAAGTCGTCCTTGTAGTGGGCGGCAGCAACGATGTGATTGACCTCACGCTCGTTCAGCTCGGCTTTATGACAGAGGAGGAGTTCCTCGACCTGTTCCTGTCCTCTTCTGACGGAAACGACAGCGATGAACTGGCGGCCATTCCTTTCGACAGAATAGTAGGCAAGGAATACACGCTGTACGGCAACGATACGCTCTACAAGCCCGACAGCACTGGCCTTACCGGTTACAAATATATGTACAGCGGCTTCTCACAGATAGGGAAGGACGGCAAGCCTTCGACTATAAATTCTGACGAGGGCAGAACTATAAAGATAAGCGGCATACTTCGTCTTAAAGACGGGCTCACCTACGGCTGTCTTTCGGACGGCCTGTGCATAACCGAGAGCCTGCTCAGCGACTACATCGCGCAGAATGTGCAGTCTTCCATTGTAAAAGATTTAAAGTCCTCAGAGGACAGCCGAATAATAAATACGATAGCGGGCGAACTGACCTTTGAGGACATATTCGAAGGCAAGTTTGTACCCGCCGCCAAGTACAGTTCCACTGCAACAACGCTCACCGAACTTGTCCGTTCGCTCGGCGGTAACGATACTCCTTCCGGCATATCGGTATACGCAAGGAACTTCACCACCAAGGAAGACATGCTTGCGTACATGGACGCGTGGAACACGGCAGTCTCCGCCGCAAGACAGGACTTTGAAAAGAACGGCGCAAACTCCGTGTATGCCGATGAAAACGGCGAGTACATCGGGCCTACTGAGATAAATTACAACGATACCGTGGGCACGCTGATGGGAATGGTGAACACCATACTCAATGCCATAACTTACGTGCTTGTGGCGTTCACGGCAATATCGCTCGTCGTATCCACCGTAATGATAGGCGTAATAACCTACGTATCCGTTGTGGAGCGCACCAAGGAGATAGGCATACTCCGCTCGATAGGCGCGCGCAAGCGCGATATACGCCACGTATTCAACGCCGAAACATTCATTATCGGTCTGTTTGCGGGACTTATCGGCATAATAGTTGCGTATGTGTTCCAGATTATCATAAACCTCATTTTAACGCCTCTCACAGGCATATCGGGACTCGCGGCGCTGCCCGCTTGGCAGGCATTCATAATGGTATGCATAAGCGTAATACTCACGCTGATATCAGGCCTTATACCCGCCTCTGCCGCGGCTAAAAAGGACCCCGTGATAGCGCTCCGCACTGAGTAATGTTTGTGAAAAAATATTACAAAAAACGCTTAAATTAACAATCGTTAAAAAATTATTTATTTATGCCGCGCAGGTACTTGACTTAAAATTTCCTGCGCGGTATAATATTTGCGCAAAAAGGGAATAAGAGCATAAATAGCAAAAATTCCCCGTTTGCATGAAAAATGGTAAAAATTTTAACACCACGGAAATGATTTCGCGGTGAAAGGAGAACAAAATATGAAAAGGATGAAAAAAGCTATTGTCGGCTTAGCAGTAGGTGCAATCGCAGCTCTCGGCGTAGTAGGCTTTGCAGCTTGCGGCGGCGACAAGACTGTAAGCGGTACCGCTGAAGGCGAATATCATTATGCTAACCCTTGGAGCCCCGATGCCGCTCACTATGGCGTAAAGGTAAAGGTTACCGTTGAGGATGACATCATTCAGTCTCTTGAGATAGTTAAAAGCAACTATGTTCAGGCTACCGAAGGTTGGGAAGGCAGAGAAGATTATCTTGCACACGAGAGCGAGATTCTTGCAAAGTTCAAGAATCTTGATGTTGACGATATAATGAAGCTTGAAATCGCTGTAGATAAGAATGGTCAGCCCATCACTGCCAAGAACAAGGATGGCACGGCTAACCCTGATTTCGATGCCAGCACTTTTGTAGTAGGTGAAACTAACCTTCTTCACACTGGTGCAACCCAGAGCTGTGCAAGAATTATTCTTGCCCTTCAGAATGCTATCGAAAAGCTCTGATTTTAAAAACAAAGCATAATTGCGCCGACGGATTTTCCGTCGGCGCTTTTGTCTGTAATAAACCTTTGCAAAATGTGCAAAAATGCTCCAAATTGTCGGCCCGTTCTTTTTTGTCGTGTTTTGGTTTGCCTTTGCGCCCTTTATAATGTATAATAACTTCAGTTATGGTTAAAAAGATTTTCGCACTTTCGGCCGCGGTGCTCGCCGCAGGCTTAATATCTTTTGTCTCCGCCGCGCAGGCTCCCGCAAAGGCCTATGCGCAGCAGGCTCAACTGCTTGCCGACCAGGTTTCGGACGATAAGCAGATACTTACCTATTCCAGGACTTTCTATGATATTTTCGGCACGGAGGCCACAATCGCGCTCTATGACTACTTTGAAACAGAGCAGTCGAAAAATGATGCGATTGAGTTCGTGGACGGCGTATATGATACCCTCAGGGCGCTTGAAAAGGAACTTTCAGTATCCATTGAAGGGTCGGATATATACAACTTCAACGCCGCGCCCGCGGGCGAAAAGGTGGAAATTTCGCAAAACACCTACAAAGTGCTTGAATACGCGCTCGAGGTGTACGCCGATACAAACGGCGCGTATAATGCGGGCGTCTACTATTCGGTTGATTTGTACGGCTTTGCCGCCCGTACGGACAATGAAAAGCGTCCCTATGACAGAGATGACTACACCACGCAGCTCCCCGACAAGAAGTACGTAAAAGCCTTTCAGGAGCTTTCTGAAAGCTTTGGCGACATAGCGCTTGCCAGTCAGGACGGTAAATATTACGTAATAAAGCCACAGGACGTGGTAAAGGTTGAGGGCGACCCCACGGAATACAATCTTCACATAGACCTTGGCGGCATAGGCAAGGGCTATGCGGCGGACGTGGTGGACGATATGCTTGAGGAGGCGGGCTATACAAACAGCTATTTTTCCTTCGGCTCTTCGTCTATGGCGATAAACGGCTCTGCCACCTCGGAGGACGGCAAGTGGGAACTTACCTTCCGCGACCCGCGCGGCAATCTGGTGGAGTATTACCTCACTACGCGCGCGGCAAACGTTTCGGTCTCCACTTCGGGCGACTATGAACAGTATTATGAAATTGGCGGCAAACGCTATTGTCACATCATAGACCCCGAAACTGGTTCGCCCATAAACAACGGCATAATCACTGCAACAGTAATCGGCGGCACCGCCGCTGAAGACGATGCGCGCACCACGGCGCTGTGCTGCATGACGCTCAAAGAGGCGCGCGAATACATGAACTCCGAAGAGGTAAAGCAGCTCGGCCTTAAGATTGCCGTGGTGTACCAGAACTTCCTCGGCTGGATGACGGTATACACCAATATGGCAGACGGCGAATATACGCTTTCCCTTCACAACTCGCTCTATTCGTGGGTGTACCTCGTAATAGTAGTACTTGTGGTAGTGGTTGCCGTGGCCATATATATAATCGTGCGCGTGGTAAATAAAAAGCGCCAGCTCAAAAATTCGCAGAGCGAAACAAAGTAAAACACTATGTCACTGAAAAAGGTCGAACAAGTAAAAAAAGACAGATTTTTCCGAATCTGGGATATTCTCGTATACGGCGTGATTATCGTTGTGGTTGTGGCGCTCTTTCTTGCCGTCACACTCACGGCGGATAAAAGCTCGCTTACGGCCATAAGCGCCTATTACGATAACGGCGTCGCCTTTTCCTATGACTTTGAAAAAGATGAACTTAACATCGCCATGCCCGACAACGTAAAGGTGGAGGACAACGGCGAAAACACTCTCACGATTATATTCTGCACGAATGGCGGCTCTTTAGATAAGCCTGAAAGCTATAACACAATAGTCATAGACAAGGCGGAGCGCACCGTTTCCGTCACCGAGAGCGACTGTTCCAACCGCAAGGACTGCGTCCATACGCCTGCCCTTAAGGACAGTTCCTCCCTTATAGTATGTTCGCCGCACCATTTGCGCATTTTGCCCGACGATTATAAGGA
>ERZ1090863.741-NODE-742-length-16228-cov-39.056761_pt1 | contig 16228 bp, 14 predicted proteins | sample MGYA00478480_ERZ1090863 | MGnify/ENA primary metagenome ERZ1090863 (study PRJEB33644, sample SAMEA5815746) | chicken gut metagenome | biome: Chicken; feature: Gastrointestinal Tract; material: Caecum | place: Ireland | collected 2019-01-01 | study: A study of the...
GTCCTATTCTAGTCAGGCGTACATCACCCATTTTCATATCAGTATAGCACGCCGCCGCCAAAAAGTCAGCATGGAAAAAGAAAAAGACCGGACGCTTGGCGCATCCGGTCTTGTGCGTGGGGCAGGGGTTATGCAGTTTCTTCCATTGCCTTCTCGGCTGCAGCGGCGGCGCGGGCAGCTTCCAGCTTCTGCTTGAAGCGGCCGCTGGCCTTGAAGCCGGGGATCGAGGTAGACTCCAGACGGCTGGACACCTTGGTCTTGGGGTTGGTGTATGCCTTGGGTTTGCGGGGCCGCATCTCAAAGCGGCCGAAACCGGCGATGGTCACCTTCTCGTCGGCGCGCAGGCACTCCGCAATCTGATCAAACATAGCGTCCATGGTCGTCTCCACCTGGCTCTCAGGGAAGCCGGTCTTGCGGGCGACGGTCTCGATCATCTGGGAACGGGTCATGTATCAATTTCCTCCTGGAACAGCTTTTCTATACAGAGATCCCTCTTTTCGGCGGGGTCCTCCGAGAAATTCGTAAAAGTGACGTACTTTTGCAAAATTTTCGTCGTAGAGTATAACAAAGGGGCTTTAGCAAAGCGATACTCTGCACACGAAACAGCATTCTGTGCACACGAAGCCTTATTTTTCCTTATACAGCGTCGCAATGTCCACCAGCGGCACATTTTTCAGGCTGTGGTCGCTGCGCAGGCAGTTGACCAAAGCGTTGGCCGTGTCCACCGCCGTGATGCAGGGGATGCTCAGCTCGACGGCCTTGCGGCGCAGCCGGACCGAGTCCCGCCGGGGGTCGCGGCCCTTGGCGCTGGTGGAAAAGACGTAGTCCACCAGCCCGCTCTGGAGCAGGTCGATGATGTTGGGCGCCTCGCCCGACATATTGCGCACCTCGTTGCAGGGCACCATATGCTTGTTCAGCCAGGCGCAGGTCCCGGAGGTGCCGTACAGCTTGTAGCCCATGCTCTTCAGCTTCCACGCAATGTCCACGAACTCGGGCTTGTCGCTGTCCTTGACGGTGAAGATGCAGCAGCTGGCGGGGCCGGGGGTCTTAAAGGTATAGCCCGCGCCGATCAGGCCCTTGAGCAGGGCGTCGTGGTAGTTGGGCGCGATGCCCAGCACCTCGCCGGTGGACTTCATCTCGGGGCCGAACTGGGTGTCCACCCCGTGCAGCTTTTCGAAGCTGAACACCGGCACCTTGACCGCCACATAGGGGGCGTTGGGGTGCAGGCCGGTGCCGTAGCCCATGTCCGCCAGCTTTTCGCCCAGGCAGCAGCGGACCGCCAGGTCCACCATGGGCACACCGGTCACCTTGGAGATATAGGGCACGGTGCGGGAGGACCGGGGGTTGACCTCGATGACGTACACCTTGCCGTCGGCCACCGCGTACTGGACGTTGACCAGGCCCACCACCTTCAGCTCGCGGGCAAAGCGGCCGGTGTAGTCCACCATGGTGTCGATCACCTTCTGGGACAGGTGCTGCGCCGGATACACGCAGATCGAGTCGCCCGAGTGGACGCCGGTGCGCTCCACCTGCTCCATGATGCCGGGGATCAGGTAGTCGGTGCCGTCGCAGATGGCGTCCACCTCGCACTCCACGCCCTGGATGTATTTGTCCAGCAGGACGGGGTGGTCCATGTCCACGTGCTCGGTGATGACGCCCATATACTCGATGACGTCGGCCTGGGTGTAGGCCACGATCATGTTCTGGCCGCCCAGCACGTAGGAGGGGCGCATCAGCACCGGCAGGCCGATCTCGTCGGCGGCGGCCAGGGCCTCGTCCAGGGTGTAGACGGTGCGGCCGGGGGCGCGGGGGATGCCGCAGCGCTCCAGCAGCTCGTCAAAGCGCTCCCGGTCCTCGGCCTCGTCGATGGCGTCGGCGGGGGTGCCCAGGATGGGCAGGCCGATCTCGTCCATGTGCTTGGCCAGCTTGATGGCGGTCTGGCCGCCGAACTGGACCACGCAGCCGTCCGGCTTTTCGGTGGCGATGATGTTGTCCACGCTCTCGGGGGTCAGGGGGTCGAAGTACAGCCGGTCGCCGGTGTCAAAGTCGGTGGAGACGGTCTCGGGGTTGTTGTTGACCAGGATGGCCTCGCAGCCGTGCTTTTTCAGGGTCCAGACGCAGTGGACCGAGCAGTAGTCGAACTCGATGCCCTGGCCGATGCGGATGGGCCCCGAGCCAAACACCAGGATGCGCTTTTTGTGGGGCTGGCCGGCCTCTTTCTCCTGGATAAAGGCGGCGGCCTCGTTGTCCCCGTCGTAGGTGGAGTAGAAATAGGGGGTGTTGGCCGAGAACTCGGCTGCGCAGGTATCCACCATCTTGAAGCCGGCGCGGTAGTCCTCCACCGGCAGCTGCTCCACCCCCGCCAGCCGGCGGATGGTCTTGTCCTGGAAGCCGTACTTCTTGGCTTCCCTGTACTGTTCGGCGCTCAGGACGCCGTTGCAGCGGGCCAGGCCGTTTTCCAGGTCGGCCAGGTGCTGCATCTTGTCCAAAAACCACCAGTCGATCTTGGTGATGTCGTAGATGGTCTGGTGGTCGATGCCCCGCTTGAGGGCCTCGTAGACGCAGAACACCCGCTCGGAGTCCTGCACGTGCAGGTGGGCGATCACCTCGCGGTCGTCCAGCTCCTCAAAGGGCTTGTGGGTCAGGGTGTCCATCCCCAGCTCGATGGAGCTGACAGCCTTCATCATGGCGGCCTCGAAGCTGTTGCCGATGCTCATCACTTCGCCGGTGGCCATCATCTGGGTGCCCAGGGACTTGTCCGCATAGACGAACTTGTCAAAGGGCCACTTGGGGTATTTGACGACGATGTAGTCCAGCGCAGGCTCGAAGCAGGCGCAGGTCTTGCCGGTCACGTCGTTGGTGATCTCATCCAGGGTGTAGCCGATGGCGATCTTGGTGGCCACCTTGGCGATGGGGTAGCCGGTGGCCTTGGAGGCCAGCGCCGACGAGCGGGACACGCGGGGGTTGACCTCGATGACCGCGTAGTCGAAGCTGTCGGGCTTCAGGGCGAACTGGCAGTTGCAGCCGCCCTCGATGCCCAGCTCAGTGATGATGTCCAGCGCCGCGGTGCGCAGCATCTGGTATTCGTGGTCGCTCAACGTCTGGCTGGGGGCAACGACCACCGAATCGCCGGTGTGGATGCCCACAGGGTCCAGGTTCTCCATGTTGCAGACGGTGATGACGTTGCCCTTGTGGTCCCGCATCACCTCATACTCGATCTCTTTCCAGCCGGCGATGCACTTTTCCACCAGGATCTGATGGATGGGGGAAAGACGCAGGCCGTTGGTGCCGATCTCGATCAGCTTGGCCTTGTCCTCGCAGATGCCGCCGCCGGTGCCGCCCATGGTAAAGGCCGGCCGGACGATGACCGGGTAGCCGATGCGGTCGGCGCAGGCCAGGGCGTCCTCCAGCGTCTCCACCACTTCCGAGGGGATGATGGGCTGGTGCAGCTTTTCCATCGTCTCCTTGAACAGCTCGCGGTCCTCGGCGCGGTCGATGGTCTCGGGCTTGCAGGCCAGCAGCCGGATGCCGGTGCGGTCCAGATAGCCGCTGCGGGCCAGCTCCATGGACAGGTTCAGGCCCATCTGGCCGCCCAGGTTGGGCAGCACCGAGTCGGGCTTTTCGATGTCCAGGATGCGCTCCACCACCTCCAGGGTCATGGGCTCGATGTAGACGTGGTCGGCCACGTCGGGGTCGGTCATAATGGTGGCGGGGTTGGAGTTGAGCAGCACCGTCTCGATCCCCTCCGCCTTGAGGGCCCGGCAGGCCTGGGTGCCCGAATAGTCGAACTCAGCCGCCTGGCCGATGATGATCGGGCCCGAGCCGATGACCAGCACCTTTTTGATTCTGGGGTCCTTGGGCATATCAGCGCGCCTCCTTTGCTTTTTTCACATTGGCCAGGAAGCGGTCGAAAAGGAACTCCGTATCCTTGGGGCCGCCGTTCGCTTCCGGGTGGAACTGGACGGTAAAGCAGTTCCATTTTTTGTACTGGATGCCCTCGCAGGTGCCGTCGTTGGCGTTGACCTGGGCAACGCTGCCCATCTCGGGGGGCAGCTGGTCCCCCACCACCGCGTAGCCGTGGTTCTGGCTGGTGATGAAGGTGCGGCCGCTGGCAAAGTCGGTCACGGGCTGGTTGGCGCCGCGGTGGCCGTACTTCAGCTTGGTGGTCCTGGCGCCGGCGGCCAGGGCCGACAGCTGGTGGCCCAGGCAGATGCCGAAGGTGGGCACGCCCAGCGCAAAGATCCCGCGCAGGTTCTCAATGGCTTCCACCGGCTCGGCGGGGTCGCCGGGGCCGTTGGACAGCATGATGCCGTCCGGGTTCAAAGCGGCCACCTGTTCGGCGGTGGAGAAGGCGGGCATCACCGTCACCTTGCAGCCGCGGCGGGTCAGGCAGCGGACGATGTTCCGCTTGCAGCCGTAGTCCATCAGGACGATGTGGGGCGAGCCGGCGGGGTTGTGCACCTCGGGCTCCTTGCAGGTGACGGCGGCCACCGCGCCGGTGACGGCGTAGGCTTTCACCTCCGCCAGCAGGGCCTCGGTGCGCTCTTTGTTGGCGGGGTCGGCGGGGTCAAACTCGGTCAGGATGGCGCCGTTCATGACGCCGCTCTCCCGGATGATCCGGGTCAGGTGCCGGGTGTCGATGCCCTCGATGCCGATGATGTTGTTTTTCTTCAAAAAGCTGTCCAGCGTCTCCTCCGAGCGCCAGTTGGACGGGGTCTTGCAGGCTTCCCGGACGATGTAGCCCCGGGCCCATACCTTGCCCGACTCCATATCCCAGTGGTTCATGCCGTAGTTGCCGATCAGGGGGTAAGTCTGGGTGATGATCTGGCCGTAGTAGCTGGGGTCGGTCAGGGTCTCCTCAAAGCCCACCATGCCGGTGGCAAAGACCACCTCGCCCACCGTGACGCCCGCAGCGCCCACCGACTGGCCCGCAAAAACCATCCCGTTTGCCAAAAGAAGATATGCGTTCATTGCGTTCCCTCGTTCACTCTCGCGCAGGCGTCACAGGGTCTGCTTGGCCTGCTGGCTCATCTTGCGGCTGCCCAGGTGCACCAGAGGCAGCTTGCCCTCCTTGCACAGGGGGCACTCCTCGGGGGCGTAGTTGGGCAGGTCCAGCTTGAGGGCGCTGGCCAGGATGGGGATGGGAGACGGCGCCTCGGGCTTGGTGCGGTCCACCACGCAGGTGATGCCCAGGCAGATGCCGCCGGCCTCCTCGATGGCCCGCTTGGTCTCCAGCGAGGAGATGCCGGTGGTGACCACGTCCTCGGCGATGATGCACTTCTCACCCGGGTGGATGACGAACCGCTTGAGGGTCATCACATTGTCCACCCGCTCGGTGAAGATGGCCCGCAGGCCGGTCTGGCGGGCCAGCTCGTAGGCGTAGACGATGCCGCCCATGGCCGGCCCGACGATGACGTCGGCGCCCAGCTCCTTGATCTTGGCGGCCACAGGGGCCATCACCTCAGCGCACCGGTCGGGGTACTGCTGCAGGAAGGCCATCTGGCAGTAGGCGCTGGAATGGCGGCCCGACGAAAGCAGGAAATGCCCTTCCAAGAATGCGTCACAGCTCTTCAAAATCTCGATCGCTTCACTCATAATATTTCTCCCTTAAATATCTCAACAGCTCGAAAAAACGTCCTTCTCACGGTATTGTAACACGCGAGGGCGAAAAATGCAAATTGATTCAAAATATGCTCTGCTTTTGGTATATATGCGCTTATACGCCGCATATTTACCGGGCGCAGCCCCGGATCTCGGCCAGGTCCTTCACGCCGTGGGCGTCCATCCAGGCGGCCATTTCCTCTGCGACGGCGCTCATGGCGCGGGGGTTCGCAAAGTTGGCCGCGCCCACCTGGACCGCCGCAGCGCCCGCCATGATGAACTCCAGCGCGTCGCGGCCGGTGGCGATGCCGCCCAGGCCCACCACCGGGATGCTGACGGCGCCCACCGCCTGCCAGACCATGCGCAGGGCGATGGGCCGCACCGCCGGGCCCGACAGCCCCGCAAAGATGTTGTCAAAGACGGGGCGGCGCTTTTCCAGGTCGATGGCGCAGGCCTGGAAGGTGTTGGTCAGGCTGATGGCGTCGGCCCCGGCCGCCTCGACGGCCCTGCACATTGCGGGGATGTCCTCGGCCTGGGGGCTCAGCTTGACCATCAGGGGCTTGCGGCAGGCTGCGCGCACCATCCGCACCACCTCGCCGGCGGCATCGGCCTTGACGCCGTAGGCCATGCCCCCCTGTTTGACATTGGGGCAGCTGATGTTCAGCTCGATGATGTCCACCGCGCTTTTGTCCAGAAGGGCAGCGCCCTCCACGTATTCTTCCTCGCTGTGGCCGCCCAGATTCGCGATCACCACCGTGCCGTACTGCTGTTTCAGGCTCAGCATCTCGGGCAGCTCCACGTCGATGAAGTGCTGCACGCCGGGGTTCTGCAGGCCGATGCTGTTGATGAGCCCCGAGGGGGTCTCCCACAGCCGCTCGCCCTTGTTGCCGTACTGGCCGTGCAGGGTCAGGCCCTTGCCCGAAATGCCGCCGATTTTGGCAAAGTCGGCCAGGTCCTCGTATTCCACGCCGTAGCCCACCGTGCCCGACGCGCCGATCACCGGGCTGTTCATCTCAAAGCCCAGCAGTTCCGTTCTCAGGTCTGCCATCCGAACACCTCCGTTCCCGCAAAGACGGGGCCGTCCTTGCAGACGCTCTTGGCCCCCGAAGCCGTCTCAATGGTGCAGCCCAGGCAGGCCCCGATGCCGCAGGCCATCTTCTTTTCCAGGCTGACCAGGCAGGGGGTGCCCTTTTCCGCGCACAGCCGGGCGGCGTTGCGCATCATGGGGGTGGGCCCGCAGATCAGGACCACGTCGTAATCCGCCGGGTCATACAGCTGGGTGACAAAGCCGTGGAAGCCCACCCGGCCGCTGTCGGTGGACACCTTGACCAGCCCCGCCAGGCCCCGGTACTGCTCCATGCAGTAGGGCTCGTCCCGGAAGCCGAAGAACACGTCCGGCGTCCGGCCGGCGGCCGCCAGCTCCCGGGCCAGCTGGTACAGGGGGGCGGTGCCGATGCCGCCGCCCACCAGGGCGATCTTTTCATACCGGGCCGCGATGTCCGGCACGTCGAAGCCGTTGCCCATCGGCCCCGTCAGCTGCAGGGCGTCCCCCTCCCGGAGGGCCGCCAGCCTGGCGGTGCCTTCCCCCACGATCTGGTAGAGGAAGGAGACGGTCAGGGTCTCGGGCTCCCACTTGTGGACGCTGATGGGCCGGGAGAGGAAGGGCGCTTCCTCCGCCCCCCAGCTGCGCAGGGTGAAGAACTGGCCCGCGTGGGGGGCGTGGCCGGGGTCGGGCCAGAGCACGCGCAGCAGGCGGATGTCCGCCGCCGGGGCGCTGTGGCTCAGGACGGTGGCCTTACAGCAGGCTGCACGCATGGGCAATGGCCTCCTTCATGTTCACGCACTCGTTGTAGGCCGCCTCGTCAAAGGCCACGCCGGGCTGCTTTTTGTAGGCCAGCAGGATGCCGCGGCTGGAGTTGACGGTGCCGCCGTTGCCCTGGTTCAGGTACCGGGCGATGTCCTCGGCCTTGCCGCCCTGGGCGCCGTAGCCGGGGATCAGGAAAAAGCTGTCTTTGTAGCGGGCGCGGATCTCGGCCGCCTCCTCGATGTGGGTGCCGCCGATGACCAGGCCGATGGAGGAGTAGCCGTGCTCGCCCATGTAGCCCTTGCCCAGCTCGTTCAGCTTGTCGCCCACCAGGTCGTAGACATGGCGGCCGTCGGCCAGCTTCTCGTACTCAAAGTCCTTGGCGCCGCCGTTGGAGGTGCGGCACAGCACGAACATCCCCTTGCCGGCCTTTTCGGCGTAGGGCAGGTACGGGCTGATGGAGTCCAGGCCCATATAGGGGGCCAGAGTGACGAAGTCGGCCTCAAAGTCCCCGGTAAAGTGGCCGATGGCGTACATCTCGGCGGTCTTGGCGATGTCGCCCCGCTTGATATCGGCGATGACCGGCACGCCGGCCGCCCGCACAGCCTTCAAAGTCTCGGCGTAAGCCCGCAGGCCGTCCAGGCCCAGGGCCTCGTAGTAGGCGATCTGCACCTTGTAGCAGCCCGCCACCGCCTTGGTGGCCTCGATCAGGGCCTTGTTGAACCGGACGATGTTCTCGCCCCGAGAGAGGGCATTGTCCGCAAAGCCCTCGGGCAGGTAGGAGAAGTCGGTGTCCAGGCCGACGCAGACCGGGCCCCGGGCCTCGACCGCCTCGTACAGCTTATCCATGTTGGTCATCATAGCAGTGTTCCTTTCTCTCTCGTTCTCTGTCTCAATCCTCGGCCTGGTAGGTCAGCTTGCCGCCCTTGATGGTGGCGCAGACCCGGCCGTACAGCTCGGCCCCGTGGTAGGGGCTGTTTTTGGATTTGGAATGCAGTTTTTCGCGGTCCACCGTGTAGGGGTGTTCCAGGTCCACCAGCACTAGGTCGGCGTCGCAGCCGGGCTCCAGCCGGCCCTTGTTCAGGCCCAGGATCTGGGCCGGGCGCTCGCTCATCAGGATGCTCAGCAGCTCGAGCGGCAGCCCCTCGCCGCGGCACAGCCTGGTGTAGCAGACCCCGAAGGCGGTCTCGCTGCCCACCATGCCGGCCGCGCCTTTGGCTTTGTCCTCCTCCGAGTGGGGGGCGTGGTCGGTGGCGATGGCGTCCACCGTCCCGTCCTTGATCCCCTCGATGAGGGCCGCCACGTCGTCCGCGGTGCGGATGGGCGGGTTGACCCGGTAATCGCACACATCGTTTGTGAACCACAGGTGGTGGGGGGTCACTTCACAGGTGACGGGCGCGCCGCGCAGCTTGGCGATGCGCACCGCCTCCAGCGCCCCCCGGGTGGACACATGGCACATATGCAGCCGGGTCTGGTAGTATTCGCTCAGCCAGCAGTTGCGCAGCGTCTCCAGGTCCTCGGCCAGCCGGTAGTCCCAGGGGCTGATCTCCATATCCTCGGCGTGGCTCATGATGGTGATGCCCCGCTGGTGGCAGATGGCGAACGCCTTGGCCATCACGCTGGCGTCCTGGACGCCGTGGCCGTCCTCGGTGACGAAGCGGACCGTTTCCGGCAGGGTCTTGAGGTGGTCCAGGGTGACGCCGTCGAAATCTTTGGTGATGGACACGGTCTGGTTGGCGCTGCACAGGCCGACGCGCTCGGCCTCCTCCTCCACCATGGCCGCCTGCGCCGCCGAGGAGCAGACAGGCTTGGTGTTGGGCATCAGGTTGACGAAGGTGTAGCCGCCCGCCGCCGCCGCGCGGCTGCCGGTCTCGACGTCCTCCTTATATTCAAAGCCGGGGGTCCGCCAATGGGTGTGCAGGTCTACAAAGGCCGGCAGGACGGTCAGGCCGCCCGCATCCAGGACGGGTTCATCGGGGCCGGCCAGGGCTGCAAGCCCCCGCCCCACCGCCTGGATCGTTCCCCCGCTGAGGTAGAGCTCGACGGCCTCTCCGCGGGCGTTGACTGCGTTTTGGATGAGCATGGCGTTTCCTCCTTTGGCCAGCCGCACACCCGGCGCAGGGCCGGGCGCGGGCAAAAAAAAACTTTTCCCGAAAAAGGGAAAAGTTCAGCTTTCACAAACGGGGAACAAACCGGCTGCGAAAAAACCGGCTGCAAAGCACATCTTCCATTTTTTCAGCCCGTGGGCGCACAGCATGGCACAGTTCCCCTTCCTCATTTGTCTTGCAGGTATTTTATCATAGAAGCGCAAAAAGTGTCAATGGGCTAATGCCTTTTTCTTTCTTTTCCTTTGTGAGAAGTCGGGCCGCTGTCTCTGTAAATTTTTAGTAAAGCTCACAAAAATTCCGTCCGCAGGGCCTTTCGCCCTCCCTTCAGGGCCCAAAAGCACTGCTGTGCGCTGTACTTTGCCGCCCGGCTGTGTTAAAATAGGGACGGAAAAGGACCAAAAGGAACGGCAAACCATCATAGAAGGGGGTATCTGCCCATGGGCTTACTTGACGACGCCCGCAACATCCAGCGCAAAGACCCGGCCGCACGCACCGTGCTGGAGGTCATATTGCTGTATCCGGGCTTTCACATCCTGGTGTACCACCGCATCGCCCACTGGCTGTACCAGCGGGGCCACTTTTTCCTGGCCCGGTGGGTCAGCCAGCGGGGCCGCCACAAGACCGGCATCGAGATCCACCCCGGCGCCACCATCGGCAGCCGGCTGTTCATCGACCACGGCATGGGCATCGTCTTTGGCGAGACCACCGAGATCGGCGACAACTGCACCATCTACCACGGCGTCACCCTGGGCGGCACCGGCAAGGACACCGGCAAGCGCCACCCCACCCTGGGCGACAACGTCCTGATCGGCGCGGGCACCAAGGTGCTGGGCCCGGTCTACATCGGGGACAACGCCCGGGTGGGCGCGGGCAGCGTGGTGCTGAAAAACCTGCCCGCCAACTGCACCGCGGTGGGCGTGCCCGCCGAAGTGGTGCGGATCAACAACAAGGCCGTCAACCCGGCCGACGACCTCGACCAGCAGGACCTGCCCGATATCGTGGCCCAGCGGCTCACCGCCCTGGACCAGCGGGTCAGCCAGCTGGAAAAGGCCGCCCAGGGGGACACGCCCCCCACCCGCGAACAGGTGGCCGCCCGCGCCAATCCCCTGCTGCAGCCGGACAGCCGCACCGAACCCTGAAAACGCCAAAACGCTCCCCCAGCCGCACGGCCGGGAGAGCGTTTTTGTTTTGATGGATCACTAGAGAGGGCCGTGTTTACTCGTACAGCGGGAACCGCCGGGTCAGATCCAGCACCCGCGCGGCGATGTCCTCTTTCTGCTCGTCAAAGTTCCAGATGCAGTCGGCGATGCAGCCGGCGATCACCTTCATTTCGGCTTCGCCCATACCGCGGGTGGTCACGGCGGGGGTGCCCAGACGCACGCCCGAGGTCACGAAGGGGCTGCGGGTCTCGCCGGGGACGGTGTTCTTGTTGGCGGTGATGTGCACGGCGTCCAGACGGGCCTCCAGCTCCTTGCCGGTGCAGGCTTCTTCCCGCAGGTCCACCAGCATCAGGTGGTTGTCGGTGCCGCCCGACACCAGCTTGACGCCCCGCTCCATCAGCGCGCCGGCCAGCACCTGGGCGTTCTCCACGATCTTGCGGGCGTACTCCTTGAAGGCGGGCTGCAGCGCCTCGCCGAAGCAGACCGCCTTGCCGGCGATGACGTGTTCCAGCGGGCCGCCCTGGGTACCGGGGAACACCGCCGAATTGATCCGCTTGGCCAGAACGGCGTTATTGGTCAGGATCAGGCCGCCGCGGGGGCCGCGGAGGGTCTTGTGGGTGGTGGTGGTCACCACGTCGGCATAGGGCACCGGGCTCTGATGCACGCCGCCCGCCACCAGGCCGGCGATGTGGGCCATGTCCACCATCAGGTAGGCGCCGTAGCCGTGGGCGATCTCGGCCAGCCGCTCAAAGTCGATGGCCCGGGGATACGCCGACGCGCCGGCCACCAGCATCTTGGGCCGGGTCTTTTTGACGGCCTTTTCCACCTCGTTGTAGTCGATGCGGCCGTCCTCGCCCACGCCATAGGAGACGAAGTGGTAGTTCTTGCCCGACATATTCACCGGCGAGCCGTGGGTCAGGTGGCCGCCCTGGGACAGGTCCATCCCCATGACGGTGTCGCCCAGATCCAGCAGGGCGAAGTAGACCGCCAGGTTGGCCTGCGCGCCCGAGTGGGGCTGCACGTTGGCGTACTTTGCGCCGAACAGCTCGCAGGCCCGGCGGATGGCGATGTTCTCCACCTCGTCCACATAGGCGCAGCCGCCGTAGTAGCGCTTGCCGGGCAGGCCCTCGGCGTACTTATTGGTCAGCACGCTGCCCATGGCGGCCATCACCGCCGGGGAGACGATGTTCTCGCTGGCGATCAGCTCGATGTTTTCCCGCTGGCGGGCCAGCTCCCGGCCCATGGCCGCGCCCACTTCCGGGTCGACGCTGTTCACCAGGCCGATGGTGTCCATCATTTCTTTGTACATGGTGCATACCCCTCTCTTATCTTGAATTTTGAAATGGCTTGTTCGCCGCTGTCTGTTCAACAGTTTACACTATGATAGCAGAACCCGCCCGTTTTTGCAAGGTGTACAGGTGTATTTATTAAGGGTGCACTTCAATCTTGACTAAAAATCAAGAGGACTGTATCATATTAAATAATTAGAGAAAGTCAAATAACTCCAGGAGGTAATTATGAGCAAGTATTTAACCGAGCAAAAAGTTCTTCGCAAATTGGGTATTCCAGATTTTCGTCACCTTACAAAGGACAAAGTCATTAAAATGGCTGCCATGCTAGACAAAATGGACCCTGAAGTTGCAAAAAAAGCACTAGAACAATTTCCCGAGTTCACAAGTACAGCCAAAGAAATTCTCATACACTATAAAGATACACTTGATAAAAGTCTTGTCCAAAATCATGACAGTGTTCAAAAGTATTATGATACGTGCAATTCTATTATCGAATCTCTAAAAAAGCAATTGGATACAGCAAATCAATCCTTTGAAGAACGTAAATATATCATAGATCAAATGCTCTATATAGCAAATATGATGAAAGAAAAAGACTCTGAAAACAAGAAATTTTTATTTGCTATGGCAATGGGCGCACTTACCACTGCCGGTGCAGTTGTTCTAGCCCTAGGCACTGTGCTGGGCGCAAGCACAACTGTTCACGACAACAATTTACTTGATTCCTCGCAAGATGATAACTCCAATTCGTGACAAAGTAAAAGTCTACTCCATCTTCGCAAAATCACAGAGGAGTAGACTTTTACTTTTATTTTATATATTCAGAGATAAGCGCTGCCTGAATAGCCGTAGACTTCTCTCCCTTTCCTGTGCCGTATACGGATGGTCAGAGAAGGGCGTCTTGGGCGCATCCTTTGCCATTACGTCCATCAGCTTCTTGACCGATTCCGGGTCAGTGAGTTCAATCTTCCGTTCAAATGTACTGGTCGCCATAAACAAGCCCTCCTTTCTTCTTTCTTCAATCTGATTGTACCATATGGTATGAAGATTGTCAATCCTGCGTCAAAAAACCGCCCCTCCCACGGCGGGAAGGGCGGCTGTGTTCCGTTAGTCTTTGTTCTGGTTGTGCTTGCGGGCTTCCAGCGCGATGATGGCGTCGCGGCGGGACAGGTTGATCCGGCCCTGCTGGTCGATGTCGGTCACCTTGACCACGATGGCGTCGCCGACGGCCACCACATCCTCCACGCGCTCCACGCGCTTGGTGTCCAGCTTGGAGATGTGGACCAGGCCCTCCTTGCCGGGGGCGATCTCGACGAAGGCGCCGAAGTTCATCAGGCGGGTGACCTTGCCTTTGTAGATGGCCCCAATCTCAGGGTCCTCCACGATGGTCTTGATGGTGAAGATGGCCCGCTTGGCGTCCTCCTGGTCGATGGCCGAGACAAAGACGTGGCCGTCCTCCTGCACGTCGATCTTGCAGTTGCAGTTGGCGCAGATCTCCTGGATGACCTTGCCGCCCTTGCCGATGACGTCCTTGATCTTGTCGGTGGGGATCACGATGCTGAACATCTTGGGGGCCCAGCGGCTCAGCTCGCGGCGGGGCTCGGCGATCACCGGCTTGATGATCTCGTCCAGGATATACAGGCGGCCCTTGCGGCACTTCTCAAAGGCGTCGGCGATGATGTCGTAGGTCAGGCCGTCGATCTTGATGTCCATCTGGATGGCGGTGATGCCCTTGCGGGTGCCGCCCACCTTGAAGTCCATGTCGCCGTGGAAGTCCTCCACGCCCTGGATGTCCAGCATGGTCATCCAGCGGTCGCCCTCGGTGATGAGGCCGCAGCTGATGCCGGCCACCGGCGCCTTGATGGGGACGCCGGCGTCCATCAGCGCCAGGGTGGAGCCGCAGATGGATGCCTGGGAGGTGGAGCCGTTGGAGCTGAGCACCTCCGAGACGCAGCGGATGGTGTAGGGGAAGTCCTCCATGGAGGGCAGCACCGGCACCAGAGCCCGCTCGGCCAGGGCGCCGTGGCCGATCTCGCGCCGGCCGGGGCTGCGGGGGGCCCGTGCCTCGCCCACCGAGTAGGGCGGGAAGTTATAGTGGTGGATATACCGCTTGGTCTGCTCATCGGTCAGGTCGTCCATCAGCTGGCTGTCCTTGGTGCCGCCCAGGGTGCAGGTGGTCAGCACCTGGGTCTGCCCGCGGGTGAACATGCCCGAACCATGGGCCCGGGGCAGGATGCCCACCTCGGCGGCCAGGGGCCGGATCTCGTTGATGCCGCGGCCGTCCACCCGCTTGCCCTCGTCCAGCAGCCACCGGCGGACGATCTGCTTTTGCATCTTGTAGCTGATCAGGTCCAGGTCGGCGTCGGACAGGTCGGGGTATTCCCCGGCGATGTCGTTCAGGATGGGCAGCAGCGCGGCGTCCCGAACGTTCTTGTCGTCGGTATCCATGGCAGCCTTGAAGCGGTCCAGATACTTGTCGCGGACGGCGTGGAAAATATCCATGTCGATGCCCGCGGTCTGGAACTCCACTTTGGGCTTGCCCCGCTCGGCCACGATATTGTTGATGAAGGCGATGACCTTCTTGATCTCCACATGGGCGTCCTTGATGGCCTGGAGCATGGTGTCCTCGTCCACCTCGTTGGCGCCGGCCTCGATCATGACGATCTTGTCCATGGTGCCGGCCACGGTCAGGGCCAGGTCGCTGACGCGGCGCTGCTCATAGGTGGGGTTGATGACGATCTCGCCGTCCACCAGGCCCACCTGGACGCCGCCGATGGGGCCGTTCCAGGGGATCTCGGACACCGCCGTCACCAGCGACGCGCCGATCATGCCGGCGATCTCGGGGCTGCAGTCGGGGTCCAGGCTCATGACGGTCATGGTGATGCACACATCGTTGCGCATCTCCTTGGGGAACAGGGGGCGCATGGGGCGGTCCACCACGCGGCTGGTCAGGATGGCCCGCTCGCCGGGACGGCCCTCGCGGCGCATAAAGCTGCCGGGGATGCGGCCGGCGGCGTACAGCTTTTCCTCATACTCCACGCTCAGGGGGAAGAAGTCGACGCCCTCCCGGGGCTTGGGGCTCATGGTGACGTTGCACAGCACCACCGTCTCGCCGTAGCGGATCAGGGCGCTGGCGTTGGACAGCCCGCACATCTTGCCCATTTCTGCCTTGAAGGGGCGGCCTGCCAGTTCCATCTCGTAGACCTTGTAATGGGGGAAGGTCTCTTTGCGGGAGCCGAATTCGATTGCCATTTGTTACCTCCTAATTTGCCCGGACGCGCTGCGCCCGTCTATCCCATAAGGCCATCCGCCGCGGGCTATAGCAATAAACCCAGCGCCCAAAGCCATTCTGGGCGTTCGGTTTACTGCTGCAACACGCAGCGGCGGCCTTGCTTCCAGTGTCAGGCCACCCTTGTATCCAAGTAAAAGCAAAGGGCAGGCACCCTTGCATGGCGCCTGCCCCTCGTTCATTGAAATTACTTGCGCAGACCCAGCGTAGCGATCAGGGCGCGGTAGCGCTCCACATCCTTCTTCTGCAGGTAAGCCAGCAGATTGCGGCGGCGGCCGACCATCTTGAGCAGGCCGCGGCGGCTGTGGTGATCGTTGGGGTTCTTCTTCAGGTGCTCGTTCAGCTCGTTGATGTGAGCGGTCAGCAGAGCGACCTGGACTTCGGGGGAGCCGGTGTCCTTCTCGTTGAGGGCAACCTTGGCCATAACTTCCTGTTTGTTCATTGCAGTATACCTCTTTCTGTTTTTCTGCCGCGACAGGGCGGTGGGAACCGGTGTTCCCTTCTGAGGGCATACTCCCATCGCTGCGCCGCGGTAACGGTGATAGTATAGCAAAAACGGCGGCAAAAAGCAAGCGTTCCCCCTCCAAATTTGTTAAAACAATTTTGTGTACAACTGCCCAAACCCGGTCCTGTTCGCAAAGTTTTCACTTGCGCGGGGGGCGGTTTGCTGTATACTGGTACCAATGCAAAACCGGAAGGAAGTGGAACTTCACATGAATCTGACACGGCGCGGCTTTTTGAAAGCCGGCGCGCTGGCGGCGGCGGGCCTTGCAGCCCCGGTCCTGCCGGCGGGCGCGGCCGGGGACGCCCCGGCCTCCCAGCCCGTTTTCCAGGGGCCTGTCCGCCCCACCGCCTACGGCCCGGTGCAGGGCCGCCAAAACGGCCGGAGCCTGGTCTGGTACGGAGTGCCCTACGGCGCCGAGCCCTCGGGGGCCCTGCGCTGGCAGCCCCCGCAGGACCCCGCCCCCTGGACC
>ERZ1090863.744-NODE-745-length-16178-cov-31.767847_pt1 | contig 16178 bp, 12 predicted proteins | sample MGYA00478480_ERZ1090863 | MGnify/ENA primary metagenome ERZ1090863 (study PRJEB33644, sample SAMEA5815746) | chicken gut metagenome | biome: Chicken; feature: Gastrointestinal Tract; material: Caecum | place: Ireland | collected 2019-01-01 | study: A study of the...
TATCAGTTCATTATAAAAATCTTAGATTTTTGTCTTGACAACTGAGCCACTATACGGGATATCATAACATCCTTTATCATGATTCGGGATGTCATCATAAAGCCATTCACAGACGCTCAGGTCGTTAAATACTTTGAACCCGGAAAATCCCGGGAAACTTGTAGTAGCACAGGGTTTAGCGGAACCATAGTCCCCAAACCCCACGTCCTGCTGACAATTACCCGCAATAAAATCCGACACCTCAAATATCTCCATGCAGGCATACGGCTTTTCATAAACCTTTTTCATAGATTCAACCTGCCTTTCTAAAACCAGCTGCCAAGCCAGCTCTGAATTTTTTCTCCGATATAATTCACCGTATTTTTTATGCCATTCACCAGATTCTGCCAGGGATTCTGCCATTCCGGTTCCGCAGGCTGCTCCGGCTCCTGAGGCTGTTCCGGCTCATCCACCGTGCTGTCATCTGTCAGGGCAGCTCTGGATGCGGCCAGTGTACGGATTACAGCCGCCGAGCTCTCATCTACCGTAAAAGTGCTGCGTCCCGCTCCGGAATATGTCACCTTCAGATTCGTAAGGGAAAGGATTGCATCGTCATTCCCTGTATTGGTGATTACCACGATACCATCCTGAGAACCGTCGCCGCTGGTGGTCAGGCTCAGGGGAAACCGCAGCTTAAAATTCCGCAAAGGTGTTAAATATTTTGATTTTTCATATTTTTTAAAATCTCAGTATCTGAGGTTTTATTGTTGTGCCGTTTTTTCTGTAATATCGGATTATTGTGGTTTCCAGGAAAGAAATCTTGTATAATCAAGGTTAAGGACAAAGAATTGAAAATCCATAGGTACTGGCTACCCGGACGCTTACTTTGTTCAATTAGGTCAAATCGAAAATGGTGTAAACGAAGGGGCAGTTCACTGGAATGCCAAAACTGCTTTTTCGTTTACCCCATCATCGATTCTAACCTAATAAATTTACCATATAAAAAGTCTCCAACTTTGAGTATTCAACAATAGCTCCGTCATATTTCATGTTCTTTCTGCTATAAAATAGAAGAGAGCACAGAAGCGCTTTCCAAATCCGCTTCCATGCTCTCATCTTCTCCTTTATTCCCCCATCTTCACCATGCATTCCTTTTTATAAAAAGTAACCCCGTATTTCAATATCTTCTGATACCCCTCCTGCCGAAGCGCCGCCTCATACTTCTGCTCTTCGATCTGCCGCAGCGCCTCGTCACATTTCTCTTCCAGTCCCTGATATGTCTTGGCAACCTTGATCTCGATGATCACTGCCTTTCCCCGCACGCTGGGGTATCTCACCAGGATATCCGGTCTTCCGTTCCCCGACTCCCGGTTCGACTGGACGATGTAGTTTCCGATATTCTTCAGCATTCCAACAAGAAAGCCGTGGTAATAGCTCTCCTGATCATCATAGAAGCTGATCGTATCCATCAGGTTTTCGGACAAGATTTCCGCCATTTTCTCCGCATCACCGTTCAGTAGGCTTTCATAGAGCGGTGTCAGCTCCTTTTTCTCCGTCTTTTTCTCAAACCAGCGCAGGACAGCATTTTTATATACATACCGCACCTCACTATTGGGGATTGCCATCTCCATATAGATTGTTTCCCCCTCCTGCCGTTCGCTGATCTTCTTCAGATAGCCGGTAAAAAGCAGAAAATTCCACAGGTAATCCTGCGTGGAATCCAAATCATCATAGGTAATAGCCTCGTGAAGCGGCTTCTCGACAGTGCCGCCCTTAATCAGTGTCTCAATCTCCTGCTTTACAGACATACCTGCATTCTCCGCCAGCTTTTCTATGATACTGTTGGAACTGGTGTTAAACCAGTAGGGCTTTGCAGGTGCGTCTTTATCTTCATGGCAGGAATTCACATAATTGAGCACGCTCCAGGGATTGTACACCTCATTCTCACCGAAGAAGTAACCGCCATACCATTTTCTGACGTTTTCCAGATTGTCCTCGAGCCCATAATCTCTCAGTATCTGCTCGACTTCCTCCTGCGTGAAGCCAAAATATTCAGCATAAGTTTTCGATGTAATAGAATTGATTTTCAGGTTATTCAGCCCCGTAAAGATCGACTCTTTGCTGATCCGCAGGCATCCGATCATCACAGCGAATTCCAGATTGTCATTCGTCTTCAGCACAGACTCGAAGAAAGAACGGATCAGCGCGACCATCCTGTCGTAGAATCCGCTGAAGTACGCGTTCTCAAGAGGGACGTCACACTCGTCGATCAGGATAATAGGCTTCTGTCCTGTGCAGGTATGCAGACACTCGGAGAGAAATTTTAATGCAAATACATAATCGCCCTCGGTCCCCTCAAGATCTCGGAGCCGCTGGTATCTTTCCAGATCCGCGTCTTCCAGTCTGCCACTGGTCACTACTTCATCCCAATGCCTTTTGTATTCTTCCCCGACCACCTTTTTCAGCATTTCAAATGCCGATTCATAGGAGTGCTGCTTCATAGATTTCAGCGAGATGCTGATCACCGGATATTTTCCCATCTGCGCCAGATATTTTTCCCCTGCATCCATGATTTTCAGCCCCCGAAACAGTTCCGCATTTTCTGTCTTTCCCTTTTCAAAGAAATACCGGAGCATGCTCATGTTCAGGGTCTTTCCAAAGCGGCGGGGACGGGTAAAGAGATTGACTTCTCCTTTCATATCAAGCAGTTCCCTGATGAACAGTGTCTTATCTACGAAATAATACCCGCCTTTAACCACTTTTTCAAAATTGTCTATACCTATCGGCAGCGGTACCCATGCCATACACAACGCCTCCCTTCCAGATGTAGTTTCATTTTACTACGTCCGGAAGGGAGGCGCAAGGTCAGTTCCGACATCGGATTTTTCATTGTCGCTCTGCTGGTACTGCTCATTCCGTCGAGTCATAGGTCCGAACCATCATAATACGACTGTTTCCCGCGGCATAATGTGATGGCGTCACCGTCTGAGACGCGCCTGCAGAAAGGCCAGTCAGCTTTGCAGTATATGTAATCCCTCCCACATAGGTTTCTTCATCTGCCATGTAGAATTTATAGAAAATGCGGACGCACGGAATCTCTTCATCTGTCAGGTTAGTCACCAGAAGTGAGCCGCTCTCTGTTTCTTCCACTTTTACCTGGTCTTCTGACATTTCGAAATCGCCCATCTCCGCAACAACCGCGCTGCAGTCTGTATATGTGCCGCTCTGATATGGAGTTTTGTTTTTCTCCTGGACCACAACAGTAGCACCGGAAGGAAGATCAGATGCGTCAAATTCCAGGGTTTCTCCGTTACAGCTTATGGTAATGGCAGCATATTCCACATTCGTATCTCCCGTATTCTCTACCACCATTGCCGCTACACCGGTGACTTCTCCATCAGATCCGTCTTCCAGGAAGATTCCGTCATAACTGCTGATATTCTGAACTGTAAGCTCTGTTCCTTCTATTACATATGGGAAAAAACCATCTTCCCCCTGCTGTACCGATCCCCCATCTGTGACTGTGCCCGCGGAACCTGATGAGGAAGACTCTCCTGCGCCTCCATCGTCTGCTGCTGTGCCATCTGTGACTGTGCCCGCGGAACCTGATGAGGAAGACTCTCCTGCGCCTCCATCGTCTGCTGCTGTGCCGCTTTCTCCGTTTTCTCCGTCCTCATTTTTCACAGAAGAACTGTCATCTCCTGCCGCAACATCTCCGGCTGCCCCGGCATTCTTCCTGCCGTTCACTGTAAATAGAACTGCTGCAGCTGCAATCAGTACAACCGCACAGATTCCCCCCGCAATCATCATCTTTCTTTTCTTGTTCATTCTGACTCCTCCTGTCCCTGCTTCTTCTGCTTCCCGTCCCGAATCTCATCTGCCAGCCGCTGGCATGCCTGCGGATATTCATGAGCCATCCTGCAGCGGTATTCCGGCACTTTGGAATAATCCCCGCTCTCGGTCAGCACCATTGCCGCGCACGCCCTGCACTGATCCTTCAAGCCGCATCCGGTACATCTCGCAGGCAGCCGGATTGCCGCAGCTGTCTCTGACGCCCGTTTCCACGCTTCATCAAAACCAATCTCAAAAACATCAGCCGTACTGCCTGTCGGCAGCATACCGCAGGGAAGAAGTTTTCCGTCCCAGGTAACCCAGAAGCTGCACTTTCCCGCGCGGCAGCGGATGCCTTCTCCTTCCGTCTCCAGACAATCATCCCCGGTATCCGAGGGCAGCCCTTCCAGCTTCTTCTGCACCATTCTCTCCAGAAACGCTTCTTCGCCGTTCATCAGGGATTCTATCTTCGCCGCATAATACGCCGCCTCCTCCGGCGTAAACCGGTCATTCTGTCCGATCTTGGAAGCATCCCGACGCAGCGGAGGGAACATGTAGCTGGTTGCCTGAATGATCAGCTGCTCCTTCCTGCAGAATTCAAAGATTCCTTCCAGGTCAGCTGCATTGTACGGAGTCAGGCTGCAGTTGATCTTGATTGTAATCCCTGCCTCCTTCAAAAGGCGCACCGCCTTTGTCACCTGTGTGAATCCCCTGGGATTCCCGCAGAGACGCCCGTAAGTTTCATCGGAAGCGCCGTACAGAGTAATATTGATCCGTGTAGGCGGCGTCTCTTTCAGCCATTCCACCGCTTTCTCGTCAATCATCGTCCCATTGGAATTAATCGTAATGATCAGCCCCATCCGGTGCAGACCGGACAGGATCTCCCGGAAGTCCGGGCGCAGGAAAGGCTCCCCGCCCGTCAGAAGGAGATAGAGCATCCCTCTGTCTTTTGCCGTTTTCCCCAGCTCCAGCCATTCCTCTGCTGTCCAGAGGGGATGCAGCGCCTCCTGCTGTGCCTTCGTCATACGCACATAGCACATCCTGCACGCCATGTTGCAGACCGGCGTCAGTTCAAAGGTTCCGCTTAAGGGAATATTCAGCCGGGACGCCTTTGCGTGAAGATATTCTGTCATCGGTGCTTCTACCGGGATATTTACCATCGCCATGTCATCATTCTCCTTCCGTGGTCAGTCCCACTATTGTTTCTTTTAGTAAACGGACAGCTTCTTCATCCGGTCTGCACTCCAGCAGAAAGACCGGTACCTGTGAAATCAGATCCATCAGTAACGAAACCGCCTTTTCTGCTGAAGGTCTATGCCATTGGTGTACAGTTGTCTCCGGATATAAATAACGGAACGCTTCTACAGGCTTCAATCTCCTGATTCGATTTTTGCCCGCCTGACAGAGGACAACAATCCCTTCCAGAAGCGCGCTCTCATTTCGGTAGATGAAGGATGAACCTGCAAGAGGCAGCCCAAAAGCTGTCCATTTTCCCCCTATCTTCCGCAGACCTGCCCTGTCTCCGTTCAGGATCTCTGCTCCTTCATATTGTTCCCATTGCTCAGCCTGTGTAGACTTTCCTGTCCCAGATGGTGCGGAAAAAAGAATTCCCTTTCCCCTCCATCGAATGAAAGAAGAATGCAGCAGCAGCCCGTTCTCCTTCAGCAAAAGTGTCTCCAGACCCAGCAAATCGCAAAGATTGTGAGAATAATTCATATAAGATTCCATGCCCCGCACGTACTCACACCAAACTGTTTTTCCTGTCTTTTCTGGCCAGGTCACACAAGCATAAGACGAACTGTTTCTGGTTGGGCAGTGATAGATCTTCTGCCCGTCTTCATTCTCTATATAGAGCCGGTCATTCTCCCAATGCCCTTTCTTCAGCAGAATGGGCAGGGCGTCGACCGGGCGAAATATCATTTTTATATCTTCCCGGACATTATTTTCAGGCGCTATGTCCAGGAACTCTTCCGATTCCCTCTGCATGCTGATCCGAAAAGGCACCTCACAGAGTACCCGGATCCCGCAGATTTTGTAAAGATATTGCATAAACAGCTTCTCCTGAAATTTAAGGAGCGGCCAGGCAAAGCGAGGCCGCTCTCGTAATTATGTTCTTATATCAATCTATCAGAAAGATCAGGAACTGAAAATGGTAGTTCCTCCGTTCGGATTGTTATAGCAGACGCCTCCTAATCCATCCCATCCTTCAGGATATACCTCACCTGTACCATCATCACAGGCTGGCCGAGATGACCAATAGACTTCACTTCCGACAACCCATCCACAGGTTGCCTTCGTCCAGTGATTAGGACCTCCCAGTGTAGAGTCATGGGCGGCGCCGCAGCCATCCGCTATCGTCTGGCTGAGAGTAAAGTGCTCAATCCGAATCTCTGGTTTTTTATATACTGTTTTCACTTGTTTCACCCCCTCTTACCAGCGAGAAAACAGATTCTTGATGCCATTGAACAGATTACTGATCCAGCTCTGGAATCCAGAATTTTCTTCTGTTGTCTGATTGTCTTCATTCTGGCTGCCGGAATCATCTGGATTCTCTATAACAATGTCATCCTCGTCCACAGTTCCTTCTCCGGCAGTTTCTCCGCCTGTCGTTTCATCTTCTGTTAACGTATCCTCTGCATATTCTACATAGCTTGCAGTCTTAAATGCTGTTATTGCATTCAAGGCTTCATCCTGGCCGATCACTGCAAGTCCATCTGTTCCAGAGCCGGTTGTGCGAAGTTTTGTGATCGACAGAAGTTTATCTCCTGTATTTGTCACAACAATCGTTCCATCGGTGTTCGGAGTTACTTTGTAGTAAAGATCCGTAGAATGACTGATTGTCAAATTGCTCTTCGCATCATTTCCGTTTGTAATTTCCGCAGTTGTTGTGCTGCCAGCCGGAGCTTTCAAGCCAAGGTAATATGTATTGCCTGACGTCGTGTCTACTTTCAGTGTGATGGACTGACCTTTACTCAGATAAATCTCATTTTCCGGGGCAAGTTTTCCAACTTCACTGTTTGTATAATCTCCTACCGCAGATTTTCCATCCTCGCCCTCATCTATAAACGCCGCGCTGCCGGACTGAAGCAGATCTCTTGCACTGGTAAATACAGCGCCAAGCTCATCCTTATAAGCTTCGTTAACGATTTCATCGCTTTCCTGATCCTGGATCGGATTATAAACGCGGATACCGTCCAGATAGTAGGTTACGCGTTTTCCATCGTCTTCTGCCGCATTCGTAACAGTGATCTTCACGGTGTAAGTGCCGTACTCCAGATCATTAAATGACACTGTCGGAATCTGATAATATGTTCCGGAAGCTGACTTGTTATCAACAATTAATGATTTGCTGATATTTGCTTTACTTGCTGTTTCTCCAGTGTACAGATTTGCAGTTATGGTTCCTGTTGTCATATCTGTACGGCTGTAAACATCAACGCCTGTTCCTGTAAAAGTAAAGGTTGCAGTTGCTCCGGTTGTTCCCTTCTGGGCACTGCCATCGCTGTATGTAGCATCATTGGAAAGTCCTGTGTCATTTTCCACCCAGCCGCCATGAACACCGTTATTTGCTGTCTCTCCATTGTTCACAGAAGTACCGTCCGGATCCCAGGAACCTGTGTAAACAATACCTACTGTACCTGAAGTTGTATCCGTTACGAAATCATCTTCATAGTATACATTGTTTGCAGGAATTACGCTGACTTTTGACCACAGATTTCCATTTGTATTCGCGGAAGCTGCTGTAACTGTGTCATTTGTTGTTTTTCCAAATACATAGAGATTGTCATAACCATCCCAGTCTGTTGTCTTCGGAGTGTAGGAAACACTGTTCTGAGACAGAGCGCTGTTTCCATATGTACCTGTTACAGCTATGTCTTCTGTTGCATCTACTGATTTCATTGTATCTGCAATGGCTGTTACCGAACTATTCTGATCCAGTCCTGTCAGAGCAGTCTCTTTTGCATAGTCAAGGACATATGCCTTGCTTGTAAGGATTGTCTGAGGCTCCGGGAATGTTAAAGCTGCTGTCTCGGAAGTACTTGAAGCATATACTCCGGACTCTGCATTATTCGTAGATACTTTATCATTGGTTACGGCATCATCCGTTGGCAGAATCCCGCGGATCTGAACTACAAGCTTCGCACCATTATGACCTGTAGCAATATAATTTGCTGCATAATCAAAACCGGTAACCTCAATCGCATTGCCGTCTGCACTTACACTTGCGTTGATTCCGTCCGGAGACGTTGTTGTATCGCCCCAAGAATAATTGCTGTTATCGTTTGTTGATCCTTTTACTGTCTGAATGGAAACATTTTTGGATACGTCATATCCGGAAGGAATCACAAATCCTGTTCCCATAATGTCTTTCATCACCGCATTGGCATCCAGAGTAACCTCTGTGGAAGGATGCTGAATATCCTGAGAAATATTTGTGAAAATATTTTCCAGTTCAGAAGCATCATCAGTAGTCTGATAATATTTTCGTTCACTCTCGCTAACAGATTGTCCAGGATCCCATGTGCTTTGAGCATTCGGGTAATTGGAAGACAGATAGTTCATAAAATTGGTAACATTGTTACCCGCTTCACTATATAAACCAATCGTATAAACTTTTGCACCATATGTCTGTTTAGTCGTATAAGCCTCCCCGATAGCGTTATTTGCTTCACCAGATTCATATCCACTAAATCCTGGCTGTCCATCCGTGAATACAACAACAATCCGCTGCCGCTCTGTTCCTTCAATGGAATTGTTGGCGAATACCTGGTTTGCCATCTCCATACCGTAGGATGTGCGGGTAGCTCCACTGGCTGCAAGACTGTCAATCGCTGTTGTAATGGATTCAGTTACACTTACGTTTCCTTCTCCATCAGTAGTATTTACAGAAACCAGTGCATTCTGATAATCTGACGCTGTCAAAGAACCTCCTTCTGAGTAGGTATATACCTGTGTATTCCATCCATCATTTTCAGAAGTTTTTGGAGTAATACTTTTCCACCTTCCCCAGTCATAATAACCCCATGACTGGTACTGAGTATTATAAGTAATTCCTTTATATGACGACCATCCGCCCCGAATATAATATGTCTCATTCTGATCCATCTGGTCACGATAGATTGGAGTATACCCTTCTGGAGTTTCATAATTTTTGAATTCTCCATTTACGTATAAGCCTGTATTAACCCAGTCATCATCATCCCCATTAATTATGCCTGAGCTGGATGGGCCATCCCCCTCATTAGACGCATATCCTACTATGGCAATTCGATGATCGACATTATATTCTTTGGCATTGTCCGAAATCGAGTTGACAAAGGATGTTACTGCATTTTTCATAGGCTGCAGATAATTAGACGTATACATTGAACCAGACTGGTCAATAACCAGAACAATATCCAATGGAGTACCGCTCTTCTCCGTAACTGTAGTTGTAGTACCCGTCGCATACGCTTCCAAATTAATGGTATAGGTACCATCATTTTCCAGAGTAGCAGTCTTGGTCAATGTAAGGCCGTTCTCTGAAACTGTACTTCCGTCTGTACTGGTATCACTGTTTCCTGCTGCAAATACCATTGATGGCAGCATCGTCAATACCATTATAAACGAAAGTACCGCTGTGAAAATTCTTTTGATTTTCATGTTTTTACTCCTTTCCTTATATATAGATTTCCTTATTTTATGCAGTCAGTTTTATGTTCGGTTAAATCCAAATTGACCGAGCTGAAAGCGAGGGATGCTTCTTGAACGTCAGTTCAAGAAGATATACGTTTCGGTTAAATCCAAATTTATCTAACCGCCCGCATAATTTACTGCATACTTTTGGAATCTTAATTATTTTACTACTGTATCATTTTAATCGCATCATACAAAAGTATTAGATTTTATTTACTTTTTCCAAAATGTTTTCATCCAGCAGCCCTGCCGGCGAAACGCAGGTCCCCTCGAAACTTTTTCTGTCCAATTCGTTAATTTTACCGTAATGTGTAAGGGTAACGAAGTTTTTCTTGGACAACTCAAATTATTAAAGGAGGCTTTTTATGGAAGCGACATTAATCAACGAAATCTGCCGACTTATGAAGGACCATCTGTCTGCAGAACAAAACACCATTCTTGAGTCCACACTCCGAAAGGTTTTCAAGAATTTCGGTATTCCTGAGCAGTCAGAACAGCTAAGTCCGCAGTCATACCAGACGAACACACGCCTGCTCAATCTTTTTATCTCAGCGAAAAAAATAGAAGGATGTTCAGTCAATACTCTGAAATACTACTCTTCTACGCTGCTCAACATGATAAACACGATGCAGAAAAACGTCTGTGAAGTAAATACGAATGATATACGGTTTTATCTGTCTAATTATCAGGATATAAGAAATTCCAGCAAGGCGACTCTGGATAATATCCGCCGCATTATATCCTCGTTTTTCTCCTGGCTTGAAGATGAAAACTATATATTAAAGAGCCCTGCCCGGCGTATTCACAAAGTGAAAAGCACGCAGTTTGTCAAAGAAACGCTTTCAGATGAGGAACTGGAAAGGCTCCGGGATCAATGCCGGCATTCCCGCGACCTTGCCATGATCGATCTTTTAATTTCAACAGGAATCCGTGTCGGCGAGCTGGTCAATCTCAATCGTTCTGATATCAATTTTTCCGAACGGGAATGCATTGTATTGGGAAAGGGAGATAAGGAACGGAGGGTATACTTTGATGCCAGAGCCAAGATCCACTTGCAGCATTATCTTGCCGCCCGTAAGGATACAAATCCTGCACTGTTTGTCGGTCTTAATTCCCCGTGGCGCCGCCTCTCTATCGCCGGTGTAGAACGTTTTCTCGCAAAGCTCGGCAGTATATCGCATGTTGAACACGTTCATCCTCACAAGTTCCGACGGACCATGGCGACAATGGCAATCGGGAAAGGCATGCCGATCGAACAGCTCCAGAAGCTTCTCGGTCATACCAAAATAGACACTACGCTGCACTATTATGACAAGTTGCCCTGGCGGATATACAGTTTTGCTGAAATATCCGCCCGAACAACTTTCCATAATTAATGCATCAATCCATTAAGCCAATCCAGAAGAGATTTGTCTTCGGTCCAATCTTTTATGGGTTTATCCGGAAGGACATCTTTTCCAGGCTTCATCTTATCAAGCGCAGCTTTCTTCATCTTGATGCTGGTTTTTGAGTATACTTCAGTTACTTTCAGATCAGTGTGCCCAAGAAAGTCTCTTATAAAAATCGGGTTTACATCTGCTTCTGTAAGATGCATGGCCTTTGTATGCCGTATTTTATGTGGAGAGATTTCTTCAATTTCACAAGCAACCGCATATTTTTTGAGGATATACGCTATACCTTGCCGTGTAAGCTTCCTGCCCTGTGAGTTATAGAACAATGGATGCTCAAAGTCAGATGGAGAGTCCAAATGCTGTTCTAAAAGATAATTCTTCAGAAGAGCGGTAGTTTTATCCATCAGAGGAACGCTTCGGGTTTTCCTTCCTTTCCCAGTCAGTTTGACCTGGGCAGGGAATTCCAAACGAAGGTCTCCGACGCGTAAATCTGCAAGTTCCTGCACACGGGCACCGCTATCGTATAGGAGAGTGAGCAATGCCTGATCGCGGCGTCCTTTACGTGTTTTGGTATCTGGCATGGACAACAATGTTTTGGTTTCAGCTTCGCTAAGATATCCCACCTGACGCCTACTGGTCTTTTTGTAGGGGATTCCTAACACCTGCTGACATTGAAACATGTGCTCCGGAGCCTGCATCTGTATATAGCGGAACAATGAATGAATCGCAGCAAGCCTTTGATTCCTCGTGCTTATACTGTTATTGCATTTACGTTCCAACCAGTTTAGAAACTCTGCGATCCGTTCAGCAGTCAGGTCAGCTACGTTAAGATTTTCTGGCCTTATACCCAGTATATCTCGGCAGTAGGTCAATAGCCGTATGTAAGTATCTCTGTAAGAAACAATGGTGTTGCTGCTTTGGTTGCGTACCCCTGGCAGTTCCTTCAGCAAAAAATCACTGAGCATGCGGGGAAAATCATTCGTCTTCATACTCAGTTTTTACCTCCAGGTCTGGAATGATGTCAGCATATATCCTACTGATCTGATCGACCAGATCAGGAAATGCTTCCGCTGTAAGTTTCAGATAACGGCCAGTGGCGGAAAGAGAGGAATGCCCCATGTAAGTCATTAACAGCGGTAACGCAACCTGATGGGAGATCCCATTCCTCAACATCGCTTCCAGACTATGCACACAGAAAGTATGACGGAGATTATGCAGGTGAGGCCCGCCATCGCTTTTGTTCCCATGCATTATTCCGCATTCAAACAGGATATCCCGGAAGTAATGATTCACAGATGTTTTGTCATAATGCCCATTGCCACGGCGGCTCCTGAAAAAGAAGCCATCTGGCTCATAAGCTGCGTGAGTTTTACGTCCATACCATTTGATGTACTCCATCACCGAGTCGCTCACCGGGATATCGCGATCCTTATTGTTCTTCGCGTTTATAACGTGCAGGATATTTTTATCCATGTCCACATCCTTCATCCGCAGCCCGAGTGTTTCTGAGATGCGAAGGCCGCATCCATACTGAATGCGCAGAATCGCTGGATAAAAAATATGCGAATTAGAAGAATGCGGACGGATTGAATCTGCAGCATTAAAAATGTCCTTGATCTGCGAATGTGTAAAAATATACGGCTTGAAATCTTCGTGCCTGTTAGTTACGATAGAAAAGTCCACCAGGTACGCAGGGGTTTCGTGTCTGATCAGGTATTCGGCAAAAGTACGGATCAGTGTAACGCGTTGTTCCTGCGTTTTCTGTCGCCAGTTAGGATCCCGCTCAATAAAAGCCAGGCAAAGGTTTTTGGGGAGTCCATTTGAACAGTCAAACTGTTTGCTCATTTGGTCCAGAACATAGAGGACACGCTCTTGTTCTTCGTATTTATACCCAAGGGAACGCTTTTCATTAAGGAATCTCTGTATATGTTCCGCAAGGGGGCCGGTGAATGTCTTATTCTTTGACATAAGGCTTCACCTCCACTTCCAGGGCGCATTTTCGCAAGCCGTTTATATCCACTCTGAGATAATGTTTTGCCACCTGCGGATCCGAATGCCCAAGTATATCTGAGATAGTGGACGCATCCACTTCATTCTGAAGCAAGTTTGTTGCAAGCGAATGACGGAGGGAATGCCAGCCATAGCGCTTGGATTTATCGATTGGAATACCGGCTCTTTTCAAAGCTTTATTGATGTTGTGCCGAAGCGTACTTTTAAACGGGCTTCCTTTGTAGGGGGCGTTATGCGTCACAAAGATATTTGGGTAATCCGTAACGGGCCTCCCGTTTTTCAGGTAATCAATGATCTCCCACCCCGCATCATCCGGAAGCGGAAGCGATAGCGGTTCCCTGGTCTTGTTCTGGGTAACAGTAATAAGTTTCTTGCCCCAGTCTATGTCATTGAACGTAAGAGAAAGTATATCGCCAATGCGAAGACCAAGCCTTGCCCCCAGAAGGATAATAGCGTAATCTCTTTTGCCAATGGGGGTAGTGATATCGATACTGTTGATCAGTTGTTCGATCTGCTCTTCGCTCCAAACCGTCGGGAGTTTTGTACGCAATCTCTGTGGAGGATGGGGCAAAAATACTTCTATAGGTTGATCAACATACTTGTGAAGAAAGGCATACTTGAAGTACTGCCTAAGGGCAGATAACCTTTCAGCGATCGTTACTGGGGCGAGTCCGATCATTGTTTCAGTAAAACGGGACATTAGATCAGCGGTAACACCATTGAGATGATGAATGCCCGAGGAATCCAAAAACAGGATCAGATCCTTAATGATACCCCGGCAACGCCGATAGTGACACTGGGAGCATCCGTATTCTACTTCATACTGTAAAAACCCTTCTGTCACCTCCTTAAAGGGAAGCGGCCAAACAATTTCCCCGTCATAATCGTGCCGTCTGAACAATGTACCGAAGTTATAATATTCAGCAAGTGATCGGATTACCCGAAAGTAATACATCTCATTTTTAGAGTGTTCTCCGGATGTAACAAAACCTCCAAGTTGTTTGAACTTCCATAGCAAGAAGTCTGTTCCCCTGGACTGTGAATAATCACAATCCCCTGCGTATTCCTCGAATTCCCGGAATACTTTGCGATATCTCCGCAATGAATCTTCGGAATACTGAAGCCCAACCAGCTTTTCTTCCAGTTCTTTGCAGAGCTCTGTAACTTTGATTTGTCTTAGCATAACAAACCATCTCCTTTCTGATATGTGACGTATTGTCAGTTACATCAGAAAGTATCGATTATTATGTAAAGAAAAGCTATATAAAAATCCGTAGTTATACAGGCAAGAGCTTTTTTCTTTCCATAAATACTTGCTTGTCATAATACTGCTTATGACAAGCTTGTCATAAGCACTATGCAATAGTAAACGAAACTAATATTAAGCTTTCACATCAGAGATACATCTGTTAAGAAAGTAATCAATTTTTCAAAAAAATACTGTGTAAAAAACTTCTTATTTAAAAGAAGGGGGAAGTCTGCGCTTTTTTATATCCTTTTTCCCAAGCTGCTCATAAATGTATCGTTTATTGCAGAGTCAGCTAAATTTCAATTGAACAAAATCGCTGCGCGATGGCCTGCGGAGGCTGTGGTGTAGCGATTTTTGTTTCTTATGATAAAAACAGTGGAAAGCAAGTCCTAAAAGTAGTATTGTTAAGTCACCACAACGAAACAATCAAACAGGATCGACCTCTCCACTGCCTATGAAAAGAATACCATCCCTCCGCTTGGTTGGCAAGCGGTTTTATGATATAAATGCACCTCCATGTAAAGCAGTGTTTTTGATCACTACTGATTTTATATGGAGGATTTATTATGTACGAAAAATATTTAGAAAAACTTGAGGAAGCCGGAAAAATCCGTAACCTCAAAGAGCGTTCTATCAACTGCTATAAAAACTATGTATCTTATTTCCTGAATTATGTAGATAAGGCTCCTGAAAAACTCACCTGTCAGGATGTCAGGGATTTTCTGCTTGCTAAAAAGGACGGAGGGCTGAAAGCGACCACTCTGAATCTTTACAATTCCGCCATCCGCTTTTTTTACCGGAATGTCCTGAACATCCTTTGGGATGACATTATGGTTCCACGTATGATCCAGGAACACAAGCTTCCGATTGTACTGACTGCCGATGAAATCGACCATCTGCTGGACGCTGTCGATGACATCAAATACAAAGCCATGTTCGCAATCATGTATTCCTCTGGACTCCGGGTTTCCGAAGTGATCCATCTGCATTATGATGATATCTCGCGAACAAATATGCAGATCCATGTGCGGGATGCAAAGAACCGGATGGACCGTTATACGATCCTTTCCAAACGGTGCCTGGATATTCTTACTCAATACTGGTTTGCAAAGGGCAGGCCTCGGGGAATCCTGTTTCCCAACAAATTTACCGGCAATTATCTGACAGTCAGTACACTGGAACAGGTGATGCGCCGGGCTGTATCAGATGCCGAGCTTTCTGTAAAGGCAACTCCACACAGCCTGCGCCACAGCTTTGCAACACATTTGATGGAACAGGGAGTAGACCGGCAGCATATCCAGGCCCTTCTTGGACATCGCGATCCGAAATCCACGGAAATATATCTCCATGTCAGCAACAAATCTCTGATGGGGATCCGGAGTCCATTTGACCGGAAAGAAGGTGCCGGCCATGAATAAACCAACCGTACAGGATATTTTTCATCGCTTTTATCCGGCATATCTTGAAAAATACACCCCTTCCCCTGAGCAGGCAAAAGCCGCCCGGAACATTATAAACTGCAAAACAGGGGCATATGGCGCAAATGTCAGTATCTGTGAAGACTGCGGCGCTGTCCAGATCCATTATAATTCCTGCCGTAACCGCTGCTGTCCCATGTGCCAGGCAGTTCCGAAGGAAAAATGGATGGACGCCCGCAGGGAAGATGTCCTTGATGCTCCCTATTTCCATCTGGTTTTTACCGTTCCGGATCTTTTGAATCCGATCATTTACAGTAATCAGAAACTCCTTTATGATGCTTTCTATCATGCGGCATCCGCAACGATCAGGGAATTGACGGAAGACCCCAGACATCTCGGCGCAAAAGTTGGCTATATCTTTATCCTCCACACATGGGGATCTGAGATGAACTTCCATCCCCATATCCATACCATTCTTCTTGGCGGAGGCCTGACCTCTGATAATCAGTGGAGAGACAAAGGAGAAAGTTTCTTCCTTCCCATTCAGGTCATTTCTAAAGTGTTCCGTGGAAAATATCTGGAGGAACTCAAAACCCTGTGGGAAGAGGATAAGCTGATTTTTCA
>ERZ1090863.750-NODE-751-length-16136-cov-11.822897_pt1 | contig 16136 bp, 27 predicted proteins | sample MGYA00478480_ERZ1090863 | MGnify/ENA primary metagenome ERZ1090863 (study PRJEB33644, sample SAMEA5815746) | chicken gut metagenome | biome: Chicken; feature: Gastrointestinal Tract; material: Caecum | place: Ireland | collected 2019-01-01 | study: A study of the...
TATGCGATCGTCGGCAGCGTCAGATGTGTATAAGAGACAGCTATAGGAGGTGGTTATAGTGTTATCAAAAAAGCGTTTGTTATCAAATTATAATGAACTTGCAGAATCCTATTCAAAACGGCACGAGGCTGTAAAATCGCGTATGCAAAAGCGCCGAATTGAGTCTGCAAATATGAAAAAATCATTTGAGTCAAAAACCAGCTCCCTTAATCGGCTTCGAAATAAATAGCTATGGGCTTAATGATTTTATCATTATCATGAAGCATATTAAAATTTGAAAGAGTTATATCAAATAGTATTGAAGAGACTTGATCCAATTGGTTTGGATTGAAAGGGACAAAATTACCAGATGGATGGGTCTCTTTTTTTACTGTGGAAATAACACCAAATATTTTAATTTTTCGTGAGGACTCGTTTTCAAATGAAACCTGAGCTTTATTAAGACGTAATTTATTGCGTTTGCATATTGCGAGTCCGCCATTAACTTTGACAAGTATGGAATCTGCTAATAATCTGTCTGCAAAAGAAGAAAAATTGTAGAGCGTTTTAAGAGTAGCTTCAGCATTTCTATTTTTGGCTCTATGCGCATCTAATGCTAATTTGTACTTAGCTTTTTCACCTTTTGACGCCTGAGGTCCAGGATTTTGTGGCGGCGTATCAGCATCCAGAATTGGTTTTAAACACTCAAAGTCAATAATTGATTTTAAGTACTCAAAATCATATATTTGAAAAATAGATTCATATGAGATAAAATCTCCTTCTGAAGCTGAATTAAAACTATGCAATACGCCATTGTCAGCACAATCTTGCATAAGCAAATCCACTGCATAGTCGTTTAAAACATTTTCAACTATATTCTTCGTGAATTCACTTTCTGTAGAACTATCTCCCTCTGAAACTTTGTTTTGCAATTGCAAACCTATACCGAATATTCCGTTCATTCCAGCATTTGCTGTGATTTCTCCATTGGTAGAGTCTGAATTTTCTAAACCATGTTCGCTTGTTTCTTTAATCAATAATCCCTTTTCAAATTGTGCTAAATGCGAATTGAGCAAATCCTCATCTAAATAAATATAATCTTTAGTATTCATAGATCCTCTCTTTCTCCTGTCCTTTTTTAGAAAACACCACATATTTATATAATCCCGTGAGGGGTTATACCGTCCCAATGTTGTTAAATTGTTTTATTCTTCATCTTCCTCGTCATCAATAGAATAGTCAGATGTATATAGTTCGTCAGTTGACTGCGATTGCCTAAATTCTTCGGCTAACATAGTTTTATTAAATTCAGCCGTGGGTTCTATCTGGGTAACAAGTTCTTCTAATTCGTCGACTGTAGTATAGAAAAACTCTTTTCTCATATTGACTTTATTAACACGTTTCTCGTTTAAAATGCTATGAAGTTTACTCTCTAATCCTACAGCGTCGTCTGAAAAGATAAAGCTATGTACATCGAACTTAAAGGGTACAGATGCATCGCCAAGCTCGTTCACTCGATCTTGCGGATTTAGTCGTCTTGTCATGCCGATCTTGAATACATTTTCTCCAAATGATCCGAGATTGCTGATAACATAAACATTTCCAGCCTTTCCATTCGCGAGATTGGCGATTTCTTCTTTCTTAACAACAACTTCTGCAAGTTGTGCCTGTAATGCGAGAATACGAGCATTGAGTTTTTCCATTTCATCATCTTTGGCAGCAGAGAGCTGTTCCTTAAGCTTATCAATTTCGGTCTGATATTTAGATTCCTCTTTCTCTACTTTTTTACGTTCTGCTTCCAAAGCTTTACGTTCTTCTGCTTCCTGGCGCATCTGCTCTCTGATTGCAAGTTGTTCTTGTCGTGCTTGTTCTTTTTTTACATAATAATTGTATTCGATTTTTACGGCGTTAATAAAAAGATATTCTATTTCCCCTATAAACTTTGTTAGAGTACCAGCTATGCTCTGGTTCCCATCGGCAGCAATTTTAAGATATTTTTGAGTTACGGTCTTTACATCTTCGATTGATTTGTCCAATTTTTCATATTTAAGGTTGTAGAGGATATTCTGTAATTCGGCCCGTAACGCTATTACCATAAGTTTATAAATGGCTTGATTAGCTTTAGTTGTATAGCGCGCTGCGTACTTTTCTAACACGGAATTTATCTGTTTGTCATTTGCCCTATATGCTTTTCGAAGATCTTTTACATCCATGCAATGAAGTTTCAGAATGATTGAAGGCGTAATCGCTTCCAAATCTGACAGATCATTCTCTGGAAGTTTAATAGAATCTTGCGAGGGTTCATAATTCAAGTAGTTGTCCAAAGCATAATTTATCGCCTTTACAAGTTCCTTTGAGCGATTAAGTTTATTCGTTTGTGTTTTTAAACTCTTGTTAAGCTTACTTTCTTGTATTCGGAGATCGTTTAAACTATATCTCTTTTTGAGACTCTCTGCGTCAAGTTCAGAAATTGTGCGCTCTAAATCAGAAATATGATTTTTTAAGTCAATTTCGGCTGCGCGTTGCTTTTCTGAGTATTCTTCCTGAAGCTTAGTTTGTTTTTCATCATAATTCCTTTGCAATTCTTCGGTCATTTGCTTTACTTTATAGTAATCAAATGCGCCAATCTCATGTAACTGATTACGCATTTCAGCCGTTGCACTTTCGAGATTGGATTTATCGGATTGCAGTGTCTGATTTTCCTGCTGAAGCCGTGCAATTTCATTTTTAAATTCTTTGATTCGAAAAATATCTCCGAGTCCCATAAACTTTCCCTCTTTTCTCTTGTATTTCTTCCGAGAAAACACCACATTTAAATAATCGCCGTAACGGTTATACCTTTTCCATTACTGCCAGATTCGGTATGAAGTAAATTATGTAATTGTCCACTACCGTGTATACTCCGTACTTATCTCGATAGCAGTTAATGCATTCCTGTAAATATTCTTCAGTTACATCCAGCTTTTCAGCTATTTCATGACGGTTCTGGCATCCGGCGCGGAATGCATTAATGATGCCGGATAACCCGATCAGCTTGTTGTATCCCCACAGACGAGCCTGTCTTTCCTGCTTTCGATTGCGGACATCATTCATATCAAGGATATTACCGACTGATGTATGATGATGCCCGAGCTCCTCTGCGAGAACACAGGTCTTTTCCGTATTTGTCTCGATGTCTTGGCGGATAGCAATCCGCTTTCCCTTGATCCTTCCATTGTTATATTTCAGGGGCTTTTCCTTTACGATAAGCCCCTCCTGATGGGCTTCATCCAAAAGTGCTTCATAATTCATAAGTCAACACCTCCAGTCTATAGTGTAGTGCAAAGCCTGTCCTATAAACTGGACTTAGAAGTCATCATCATCCATGATATCGTTATCGGATGTGTCTGTGCCTTCTGGTATGTCTATGTCAGTACGGGCGTGAGCAGCGTTGAGTTCTGTCTCATAATCAGGATTATACAATGGATTACATACCATTTCGCGAGCAGTATCCAAAAGTTTTACTTTACCATTTTGGTTCATTTTCTTCATTTCTTTAATAACGAGATTTTCGTAACTGTTTTCTTGAATGCGCTGAATTTCATTGGGAGTCATTGCCGTCTTGAGAGCAGTATCTGCCAGGTCAGCCATAGCATCCGCGACATCTTCAGCAGTCCACCCCATCAAATCGGCAGGAGTTGTTTCCAATGCTCTTGCTAATGGTTCAAGAACAGGTGTGGGCATATTCTCTATATCACCGTTTTCATATCTATAAATTGTGGCCCGTGATTTCCCAATTTTTTTAGCCAATTCATCTGCAGTAAGTCCAAGTTCTATTCTTCGTTGCTTAATTCTGTCACCGGTATTCAATTTCAGCCACCTCCTTGAGTGATTCTATGATAACATGATTTTCGCATTTTTGCAACTTGTAATGAACGGATAAAATAAAAAAATCTCAAAAATGAGAAAAGTGTATTGACAGTATGAAGCAAATCAGCTATTATTAAATTGTCGCAGATGTGAGAAAGGAGGAGCGAGATTCTGTGGTGAATGTAAATAAACTAAAAGGGAAAATAGTAGAAAATGGGCTTAATGTTTCAGAACTTGCGGCACTAATAGGTATTGATAAAGCTACATTTTATAGGAAATTGAATGCTAATGGAGAAAATTTCACTATAAAAGAAGCTGATTTGATTGCAGAAAGGCTTTCCCTGAATCGGGATGAGGTAAATGCTATTTTTTTTAGTCAATTTGTCGCATAAATGAGAATCTTAAAGAAAGGAGTTCAGATGCAGGAATTACAGATTTTTAAAAACGAAGAGTTCGGAGAAGTCCGGACAGTAACTATTGACAATGAGCCGTGGTTTGTAGGAAAGGATGTTGCGGAAGCGTTGGGATATTCAAAGGCAAGAAATGCAATATCAGCGCACGTCTCAGATGAAGATAAAAAGGACGCCCCGATTCAGGGCACCCCAGGTGGAACACAGAACATGACCATTATCAATGAATCAGGTTTATACGCCCTTATATTCGGAAGCAAGCTCGAATCGGCAAAGCGCTTTAAGCACTGGGTAACATCAGAAGTCCTTCCAACAATCCGCAAGACCGGTGGATATCAGATGCAGGCGCTACAGGGGAAGGAGCTTCTGGCCCTGGCGGTTCTGGAAGCTCAGAAAACTATTGAGGAGCAGACAGCTCAGATTGAACGCATGAAACCGAAGGAGATTTTCGCAGATGCGGTGGCCACGAGCCACACAGCAATCCTGATCGGGGATCTTGCAAAGCTTCTTAAACAGAACGGCGTAGAGACCGGTCAGAAACGACTCTTTGTCTGGATGCGTGAACATGGCTATCTGATCAAACGAAAAGGTGCTGACTGGAATATGCCAACTCAAAAATCTATGGAGATGGGACTTTTTGAGGTGAAAGAGTCTACGGTTAATAATCCAGATGGTTCTGTCAGAATCAACAAGACTACAAAGGTTACTGGAAAAGGTCAGCAGTATTTTATTAATAAGTTTCTGGGGAGATAAGGCTTTATGAAAAAGAAAGTATCAGAATTAACGATTGAAGATTTGAGACATTTTAAATATCCAAATCTTCTGGCTGAGGTAAAAGAAACCACTTATTCTATATGCACCATAGCGGATCACATGGGACTGCCGAGACCGTACCGGAAAGAGGATGATCCAGAAACATGGGATAAGCTGACAGGAAAGACTGAAATACTGTGCAGCGAAGCGTTCGGGCTTGCTCGTTTGTTTGGTGTTCCTATGGAATATCTTTTTAGTCACGAATTAAAAACTGTTTGCGGTGAGACAGCGGCGCATTGGCGGTGGTTTGATGAAAAAGAGAAGATAAAAGCAGATATAGTGCGCAGTAGGCAGATTCGAGAAATTGAACAGGAATTAAGAGAGAAACCGTATCTTTTGGAATTTATGAAAGAGGCAGTTACATGGAACGAGGAGCAGATTACGAAGTTTATTGATCAGCTTAAAAACAGAAGATCAAGCGGCGGTTCGTGTTAATCATTCCTTTCATCATTTGATAGGAAGATTATACCAGATACCGGAAACCGGGACAATCAGGGGCGCATACATTTTAGAGAGGTGGTGTAAGTGAATATCGAAAAGATCATGGAAGTATTGATCAACCTCCTGGCAGAGCAGGAGGGAGTAACAATTAAATATACGATTGAGAAACCCGCGTAAGCGGGAGAGAGGAGGACAAGCATGAGAGACATAAAAGAGCTGACAGCCCCGGAACTGGACGTGCTCTGGCAGAAGCGCCCGGCACCGCCCCGGAAGCCGAAGAGAAAGGATTACCGGCTGCTGCGGGCGCAGGTCACGAACCTGGTCCTGCTGGGAATCATCTGCATCATGACAGTGGTGATCTGGGTGCTGCAGGTGGGGCCGGTGTAAGGAGGTGAGGACGATGACTGATCAAGAGTTTAAAAAGTGGTACACGGCGATAAAAGGCGGAGTGTCCGCATATGAGAAGATGGAGCATCGTGTGGCGGTAATTGCCGGATATTTTGGCGGGATGCTGCCGGACACAACGCTTACCGCTGCGCAGGTGGCTGAGATACTTAAGCTCAGAAATAAAAAATGAGCGCCCATATGAGGCGGCAACCTCTCGGGCACTCAGGCAACTAACCAACTTAATCATAGCACAGGGAGGTGCGAATGTACATAGGAATTGGACCGGAAGCCGGAAAGAGGGTTTTCGAGGAGGACGCATTTTCGTATGCGTGTGAGCGGATTTATTCTGGAACAGAGGAGGAACAGGAAACCGCAATGCAGATCTTCAGGGAAGCTGAGAACTTCTATCTGGCGGCAATCACGCTGGTGGAATGGTTCTATTCCGGCAACTGGATAAAGGAGGATGATCCTTGCAAAGAGGAGATATGGTCCATGTCTGGATGATCCGCTATTCTGATGGGTCTCTGGAGTGCAGCTCCAGGGAATACGAAGAGGTGGCAAAGATAGCCGAGGAACATGTCAGAGGAACGGATCTGTCCTATGTGATCATCGAATAGGAGGCAATATGGAGCCATATAAAATATTTGATTTTCCGGACGAGACAGCCTGGCTGAAAGGAAGGATGAACGGAATCGGCGGGAGTGATGCCAGTGCTATTGTCGGCATGAACCCATATAAGAGTAATATCGATCTCTTTGAGGAGAAGATTGGCAGGAGGATCCCGGAAGATATCGCGGACAAGCCTTGCGTGATTTACGGGAAGCTGGCAGAGGCTCCGATCCGGGAGCTGTTCAAGTTGGACTATCCGGAATATCAGGTGGAGCACCATGAGTTCCGGATACTGCAGAGCATCCAGTATCCTTTCATGCAGGCATCCCTGGATGGAGAACTGACGGATCCGGACGGACGCCGGGGGATTCTGGAGATCAAGACAACAAATATCCTGCAGTCCATGCAGCGGGAGAAATGGAATGACAGGATTCCGGATAACTACTATATACAGATCCTGCATTACCTGCTCGTTACCGGTTATAAATTCGTCGTACTCCGTGCCCATCTGAACACAGATTGGGGCGGAGAAAAAAGAACGACAGCGAAGCATTACTTTATCGAGCGGACCGAGGTGCAGGATGATCTGGATATGCTGCTCCGGGAAGAACAGAAATTTTGGGAGTACGTGGAAAGTGGCAGGAAACCACCTCTGATACTCCCGGAAATATAGAAGGAGGAAACGATGGAATTAAAGATTTTAAGCCCACAGGAAGGCGGATTTGTGAAAGAGATCCGTTGGAACAACGAGGAACTGAAGGCAGAGATTGCGGAAAGGATGCAGGAATATAAGTCCCTTGCCTTCACCGAAGAAACAATCAAGGAGGCAAAGGCAGACCGGGCAAAGCTGAATAAGCTCAGAACTGCATTTGAAGATGAGAGGAAACGGATCAAGAAGCTGTGTATGGCTCCTTACGATGAGTTTGAGAAGCAGGTTAAAGAGCTGATCGCCCTGATCGATGAACCGATCCGGCTGATTGACGGTCAGATCAAAGAGGTTGAGGAGCAGAGGAAAATTGAGAAGAAGGGAAAGGTGCTGGAGTTCTACGAAGGTGTGATCGGTCCTTTGAAAGGAGTTCTTCCCTTTGAAAAAGTCTTCCGGCCAGAGTACCTGAACGCGACAAAGTCCATGAAGAGTATCACAGAGGAGATTCAGTCCCTGATCAACCGGGTGAATTCAGACCTTGATACGATCGAGGGCTTTGGAAGCAAATATGAACTTCAGATCAAGGATGCTTATCTGAAGACGTTGGATCTCTCTACTGCTATGCAGGAGAAAGCCCGGCTGGAAGAGGTCGAACGCCGGCTTGCAGAGCGGAAACAGGAAGAGCAGCGCCGGGCAGAAGAGAAAGCAGCCAGAGAAGCAGCGGAAGCTCTGAGTAAATCACAGACGGAACAGGAAGGTGATACACAGAGCGCCCATCCAGAAGTGCAGGTAGAAAAACCAGAAGGAGAAAAGAAAACTGCACAGCAGCCAGAGAAGCAGGAAGCTCAGATGTTCCAGATGGATTTCCGTGTATGGGGAACAAAAGACCAGATCATGGGGCTGAGGCAGTATCTGATTGAAAACAAGATTAAATTTGGAAAGGTGGAGTAAAACATGGCAGTACAGAACAGTCTCGCAAAGAGACAGACAAAAACAGGGCTTACGGCGTACCTGACACAGGACGCCGTGAAGAAGCAGATCAATAGCGTAGTGGGAGGGAAGAACGGAACCCGGTTCATTTCCAGTATTGTATCCGCAGTGCAGACAACTCCAGCACTGCAGGAATGTACGAATCCGAGTATCCTGTCAGCGGCGCTGCTGGGGGAAGCATTGAACCTGTCGCCTTCTCCACAGTTGGGGCAATTCTACATGGTACCCTTTGACAATAAGAAGAAAGGTGTCAAAGAAGCGCAGTTCCAGCTCGGATATAAAGGGTACATTCAGTTGGCTGTAAGATCAGGATATTATAAGCGGCTGAATGTGATGGCAATCAAGGAAGGGGAGCTGGTCCGTTACGATCCGCTCAATGAGGAAATCGAAGTGAACCTGATCGAAGACGACATTGTCCGCGAAGAGACTCCGACAACTGGGTACTTTGCAATGTTTGAGTACGAGAACGGTTTCAAGAAGACAATGTACTGGTCGAAACAGAAGATGCTTTCTCATGCAGATAAATATAGTCAGGCATTTCACATGAATGCTGTGGATAGCGACAACCCGAGAAGGCAGCGCGTATCCTACGAAGATTACCTGAAAGGCAATTATCCGAAATCAGATGAATGGAAGTATTCCTCTTTCTGGTATAAAGACTTTGACGGCATGGCAATGAAGACCATGCTTCGGCAGTTGATCAGCAAGTGGGGAATTATGAGTATTGATCTTCAGACCGCGGTGGACAAGGATATGGCAGTGATCCACGAGGATGGCAGCGCTGAATATGTGGAGAATGAGAAGGAAGAAGAGAATGTTGTATCGGAGCAGGAACTGCATGAGGTTTCGGAAGAACCGCAGAAAGCCGAACCGGTTCAGGCTGCGGATGCAGCGGCGACGGTTCAAGAAGCAGATGGTCAGATGAGCATGGAAGAAGCATTCTTCTCCCAGCCTTCATAATAAAGAAAGGAGACAATCACTATGAAACACATCAACATTGAACAGTTCTCAAACGGAGAGCTGACACAGCAGATCAACCGGGAGATGGAGGCGGTCGCAAGAAATATCGCTGATCCGAACACGGAGGCAAAGACAACCCGTAAGATTACCGTGACCATTACCCTGAAACCGAATGAGCAGAGGGATTTCATCACTACAAGCATTACAACGAAGTCCACACTGGCACCGACGCTTGGAGCGGTGACTGCTCTGGCAGTCGGAAAGAACCTGAAGACTGGTGAGATTGAAGTGGGAGAGATCGGGAGCCAGATCCCGGGGCAGATGAGTATGGCAGATGTAGAACCGCAGCAGCCGGTCAGCCCGGTGCAGGAGATTGACGGCAAGACAGTTGACACAGAAACTGGAGAGATTGTCGGACAGGCATCCGGCGGTAATGTAGTAGATCTGAGAAAAGCAAGAGAAGCGTAAGGAGGATAAGAAAGATGTTTGAAGGATTAAAAGAAGCGTTACAGTATGTGAACGGGCTGAAGGAAGAGAGTATGCAGCCCATCGTGACCGAGATCGCGGGCAAGACCTATTGTAATAAGGAGCTTATGAGATATGACAGGGAAAATGTGGCAAAAGCCATCCGTGTGAACACCTTGTCCGCGATGGTGGACTACATCACCGGGAAAAGGGAAGAGCTCCGTGAGAAGATGATCTTACATATCGTAAGCCCAAAAGAAGTATCATTATACTCCGGGCTTCTGGAGGAACGGAACAGGGAAACTCTTTTCGTATGTGATGCCATTGTAAATGAGTTCCAGTTTGATAAGTATTATGATCAGGAACGCTTCCTGATCGAGCTGCAGGCGAACTTTGCAGAGAACGATGACCTGAAGACGATCATGCAGGTGGCTGGGAATATCCAGTCGGGAACCACGGCGTCCTATTCAGATGACGGGATCTCTCAGAAGACAACGATCAAGACCGGAGTGCAGCGCGTCGATGTACAGGTCCCGAACCCGGTGAAGCTGATCCCTTACCGTACTTTTGCCGAAGTGGAGCAGCCCTCCAGCCTGTATGTGTTCCGCGTTAAGGATGACGGGAACGGCGCTCCTATGTTTAAGCTGGTCGAGGCAGACAACGGGCTCTGGAAACATGCGGCGATGCTGAAGATCAAGGATTACTTCGAACACGAGCTGGCAGATGCATACAAGACGAATCTGACAATCATCGCATAACTGGCGGCATCTCCTTAGGATTTTGATAAATGTCACATGTAACTTGAAAACCAAAGATTTACCGGCGCCGGACTTCGGTTCTGGTGCCGGTGAAAGGAGAAAGAGATGCAGTCGGTTACATTTCAGGTGCCCGGCAAGCCGCAGGGAAAAGCCCGGACACGCACATCTTATAACGAGCATCTGAAACGTGTTATTTCATACACGCCAGACAATGACCTTCTCTATGAGAACCTGATCAAGACGCTCTATATGCAGGCGGCGGAAGGCATCCGGTTTGAGAAAGGGACACCGGTGACGCTCCGGATCGTGGCAAGGTTCGAGCCGCCAAAGAACGCATCGAAGAAGCGACAACAGCAGATGCTCTCCGGGGAACTCTCTCCGCTGAAAAAACCGGATATTGATAATATCGTGAAGGTGGTTGCAGATGCTCTGAATGGAGCGGCATATCACGATGATACGCAGATCATATTCACTGTCGCAAAGAAAGCCTATTCCGCGGTGGAGGGTCTGGATATCACGGTTGAGGAATATGCGAACGGAAGGTAGGTGATCTTAATGGGACGTGGCGCTCCCAATAAAAAAGGTCTGGCTTACTTTCCGAAGATGATAGATTTCTATGAAGATGATAAGATCTTCGATTTACTGGACCGATATGGTCCACTGGGTGTGACCGTGTATGACTGTATACTATGTATCGTATACAAGCACGGATACTACGCAGAGATCCCCTTGGATAAGCTATCGAAAATGATCATAAAGATGATCGGGAACAAGTGGGTGAAGAGCCAAAAGGCTGTCGTGCAAGTGGTGCACTTTTGCTCTGAGATAGGTCTCCTTGATGATGACCTCATGACGAAAAACATCATCACCTCTGTTGGGATTCAGCGTCGCTATTACGAGATAGCAGTAAAGCGCATGAAAAGACGGCTCTATACAGATCAGTATTGGCTCCTCGGAAAAGCCGAGGATGAGGAGCCTTTATTAAATGCACCCTTAAACGGAATTAGTTCGGAAGAGAATCGAATTAATTCGGAAGAAAATCAAAATAATTCCGAAGAAAGTGCCCTAGAAATAAAAGAAAATAAAAATATAGATAATATAGCATTTTCGCCAGAACTGGAACGGGTATTTCAGATGTATCTCCTTGTCCGTAGGAATAACTTTGGAGCGATTCCAGAGGAACAGATCCAGGCATTGAGGGATGATCTGTTGAACTTGAGCGATAAGGAAGAGGAGAGGATTGCCATCGTGAAGAAGGCGACAGCCAGCGGATGGAAGTCCTTCTATAAGACGGAGAAGAAGCGGGAGAGTTCCGGTGCAAGAAAAGGGAATGTGAAAGATAATAACAATTTCGAGCGGCGGAAGTATGATATGGAGGCTCTGGAGAGCCAACTGCTCGGGAAATAGATAGGTGGTGTGAGGATTGGAGAAAGTAACGATTGACTATAAACGTCTTTGCCTGGAACTGGAGAAGCGGGGAAAGACAAAAGCGGACCTGTCCCGGGACATGGCAAAGAACAAGAACTTTGTCGGGCTGATGGAAAAGAACCCAGATCAGCCAGCAGAAGTAGAACGCCTGATGTGTCTTCTGCTCGGTTTGGAGCAGGGGAGCCTGATCAAGCAGGAAGTGCCGACCGGTTCCCAGGGGGAGATCAGGATATTGGAAAACCTGCACAAAGAGGTGCGGGAGACGCGGCAGGCAATAGAAAGCTGTACAGAGCTCCTTGAGAAGATCTGGAGCAAGGTCCATGCGAATACTCTCCAGCTTGAGAAGGTGAAGGATGATGTAAAGGAGTGCGTCCAGGTGCTGGGAATGACCGATTACGATAAGGCGGTCCGCTTCCTGAAAGAGACGCTGGCGGGCGGCCGGATTGACGGGGCGGAAGTCCTGCGGATGGCTGATGCTGCCGGGATCAAGCGGGCAGACTTGAACAAAGCAAAGAGAGATATCGGTGTGGACACAGCACCAACAGGATACGGAAAGAATCAGAAGACGTGGTGGTTCTTAAGTGACTAGGAGGAGACGATGGCACAGGAATACAAACACAGCTTTAACGGCAGGATGAAAATATCCGCCGGATACAAGCCGGGGAACATGGCAGCGTTTATGTACGGTGGCACGAAGCGGAAGAGAAAGAAGAAGGTGAAGGGGAAATGACAACGATTAATCTGAAGTACGGGTATTGCATCGAGATCGACCCTCTCAACTACACGCTTCGGCAGAAGTTCAAGGGGCAGACCAGGGAGGGGCAGGAAAAGGATTCTGTCAGGACTTGTGGATACTTCGGGAACATCAGAAGCGCTATTGCGGAATATCTGAATCTGATCCAGTTGGAAGTGATGCGCGATGAAGTGATAAGCATGCAACAGTATGTGTATGCAGTGAAGAAAAGCAATGCCCTGGCGCTTCAGGGGATTGCAGAGGAGTTGAGGCGGTTTCCGGTGAAATGACAACAGAACAGAAACTAGACAGGCAGATCGAGAGAATAAAAAACGAGTAGAAAGGAGCCAGCCTCCGGCCGGGGCAAGGGTATACCGGACTTCCTCAGATTATTCATTAATTTGGCTATATATGCAAGATATAGCCGGAATCGTCTATAAAGAGGTACCTTGATAATTGAATATTGATGGTTGGAGTGATAGAATTAGAAAAAACGGAAGGGGTTTTTATGATGATCGATACCGAATTAGAGGAAGTTTTAAAAAAGGCTGGATATCCGTATCTAACAGCGCCTGAAGATGAGTGGATAGATGCTTCGGACAAACAATTAACATTTGATGAAATGGGAAAATCACATTTGCAAAATTGTTTGAATATGTTAAAGCAACAGGAGCTGAGTATTGGACGAGGAACATTTTTACCCGAATCTATGCAAGATAAAATAGAGGTCGTAAAGGAATTGTATTACAATAAAATACAGGAATTAGAAGATTACCTCGATGAAAATTAGACGGCAGCCAACCATCAATATCGGTGGTTGGCTTTTTATTGCCTAAAAACAGAACAAACGAAAGGAGAACATAATGAGAATACTTAAATTTCATGGATACAGTGATGATACATTCGGAGAGTATGGAGAGACAGGACAGGACGTGGATAACTGCGGAAATCTGGAGCCAGTTCAGTGTGTTATAGACTGCGGAGAGCATGGGAGGCTGATGGTGATCGGTCAGTATACCGAAGCGTCGCTGGATAATGGCTGTTGGATGATAGGCGTAAGCAAGGTGAAAGAGTATGATGATTTCCCGGATTGGAAGATAGTGGCGGGATATTGCGCGGAAGTCGAGTATTCCCCGGAGCTTGTGATCGAGATTCCAGACGGTCATTTTGAACTTGAGTGGTACAAAAACGGAGTAAGAGTATAAGGGAGAAGAGCGAGTGGAGATGGAGAGATTAACGGCAAGAAATAGTCCTTATAGCGATAGATGGTATGTAGGCAGTATGTGTTCAGTGTCACTTGATGTAATCGCGTGGCGACCTCTTCCGGAGCCGTACCGGCCAGAAAGGAGGACACCGGATGATTAACGCAATAGCAATCACGGTATCTCTGATCATCGGCATGCTCGTAGGCGGGATTATCGGATACTGCATCGGAAGGGAGGAACCGCGATGAAACGTAGCACAGACACCCGGCGCAGCCCGGCGGAGATCAAGGCGGATCTGCAGAGCCACTACGGTGGGTTGGCGGACAAGAAGCCAGACGGACATGCAGCGCGGCAATTTTTACATAAGGCATACCAGAATTACAGTGTGAGGGACGGTGATGCAGATGACGGTAGCTGAGCTGTTCGACCGTCTCCTCGAAGGACTGGAGAGCGGGAGGCTGCAGGGAGACGAGCCGGTGTCCCCAGAGCTTTTTGAAGACAGGCACGAGGATCCGGCGGAGTACCTGGCGAGAAAATACGGGATAGGGAGTGATGCGGATGGACAAGACCGTACTGAGTGAATATGCGGATATGAAAGAAGAGATTAAAGATTTGAGGCGGCGTATTGCTGAGGATCAGAAGAAGATTGACCAGCTGAAGCAGACGGTGGTGTCTGACTCCGTATCCTGTGGGAAGAAAGGAAAGAAGCCCATCCGCACAGTGAAGATTAAAGGATTCCCGCAGATGGAGATCAACCGTCGGATTTCTCTGCTGAAGCGTAGGCAGGCAAAGCTACAGATGCTGGAGACGGACCTGATCGAGAAACAGCTTCAGGTGGAGGAGTACATACAGACGATTCAGAAGAGCGAGTTGCGGACCATGTTCCGGCTATATTACATAGACAATATGACATGGTATCAGGTGGCGCTGAGAATGAATCAGATCTTCCCAAAGCGGAGGATAAAGTACACGGAGGATAACTGTAAGCAGAGACATAAAAGATTTCTTGAAAAAGTTGCTTAAATGTCACGCCATGTCACGGAAAAATGTGGTTAAATGATATAAAGCCGAAAGGTGGAATGCTGGACGGCTTACGAGCCGGAAGGCGAAAGCTGGATGGCTCGGACCCCCCAAACAAACTAAAAACACCAAAACAGAGGGCGTTCTGCACAAAAATGCAGGACGCTTTTTGTCATGCATTCCGGGATTGAAAAATACGAACATATGTTCTATTATAATTGCATCACCTAAGAGAGAATTGTCGGTGAATTGTTGAAAATTGATAGAAGATGTTATATCATTTAGTAAAATGTGGTGTACTTGGATGGTTTGATTGGAGGATAGAATATGGGGGAAAGAGATGTTATACTGGATTATACTTTAGCATCTGTTAAAGAATATCCTGTGCAATCAGCACATAGATTGATGGAGGTAATGATTGCAGAAGGAATTGCTACGAAAAAGAAAACAGATGATGATAAAGTAATCTATGTCGGGGATTTGACCGATAAGCAAGGAGTATCTCAGTGTTTAAATGAACTAGATATTGCCCTGAAAAGTGTTGAGAAGTGGGAGTTTGAAAAGAATTATAAGTACTCTATGCTTTTTGAGTTTTCTGGATTCGAAGAAAGCAAATTAGAAGAATTAATTACTGAAGGTAAAATTATCACGTATGAGGATAATGAGGAATGTGAAAATCTTTATTCGGTAATACAGAATCCTTCATTGTTAAAAACAGACGAGGAATATATTTTTAAATACAATCTAAAATTAGAAGCAACGGATGTATTTGGAAATGAGCTTCGCAAGAGATATCCAATCTTAGCGATATTTAACATATCTGAGAGTATTATGGAAATTAGATTCGATAGTGTTTCGGCTAATTTTAGTAAAGATAAGTTCAAATTTGCAAAAAGTGTGTTGGAATGGCTCAGAAAGTTTATGTGCCTAGAAATAAAAGCAATGGATTTATTATTTATTGCGGAATGGATCAAGAAAAACGGAAAAGAAGATGGAGTTATATTAGCAGGACAAGATATGATTATGTCAGGTGGGGGCAAGGCCACAATTGACATAGGAAAGAGCACACAACAGATCCTTCCATTTATTGGTGAATTAAAAAATATAATGGAGGAATATTCGGAAGAATTTGAAAAGGCAGAAAATATAAGAAATGTGCTAGAGGAATTTATTTACGAAAAAGAGAATTTGTCTGAATTTCCTTGGGTAAAATTTAAATTTGAAGATAAAAATATTGAGGTGAAATTTACATTTGATTATGGTCCCGAAAGTGGATGTTTATTGCAGCATTTTCACAGTGGATTAAAGGCAAATCAAGGAAGGGAGCGGATGGATTATGTTACAAGCTACATTGCAAAAGTTAGAAACATTATTGCAGAACTCCCAGATGAAGAAGCTGTCTCTTATACACATCTGACGCTGCCGACGATCGCATAAGTGTAG
>ERZ1090863.752-NODE-753-length-16124-cov-4.261684_pt1 | contig 16124 bp, 24 predicted proteins | sample MGYA00478480_ERZ1090863 | MGnify/ENA primary metagenome ERZ1090863 (study PRJEB33644, sample SAMEA5815746) | chicken gut metagenome | biome: Chicken; feature: Gastrointestinal Tract; material: Caecum | place: Ireland | collected 2019-01-01 | study: A study of the...
TCCACCTTGAGTGCAGGGTAATCCGCCTGCACGCGGGCGGTAGCGTTGCGCATCTTGTCCACCGTCTCGCCCTTACCGGAACCCTTTGAGGAGTACGACAGCAAAGCAACCCGCGGATCAATGCCAAAGATTTCAGCGGTCTTGGCAGTCTGAACCGTAATTTCAACGATCTCATCTTCACTCGGATCAATATTGATCGCACAGTCACCCATCGCCAGGGTTTCCTCACCGCGCACCAGAATGAAGCTGGAGCTGACAGATTTCACACCGGGCTTACATTTGATGAGCTGCAGCGCCGGGCGCACCGTATCGGCTGTGGAGTAGGTTGCGCCGCCCAGCAGGCAGTCCGCCTTACCCATTTTAACAAGCATGGTGCCAAAATAGTTGCTCTTGGCCATCGCGGCGCGGCACTGTTCTTCGGTCATCTTCCCCTTGCGCAGTTCGACCATCTTGGCCACCATCTCGTCAAAGCCTTCATAGTTGGCAGGGTCAATCACTTCAGCGCCCGCCACATCGAAGCCGCCAGCCGCAGCGGCGGCCTGAACATCGTCCGGATTGCCGAGCAGAATCACCTTCAAAATCCCGCCGGCCAGCAGCCGGCTGGCCGCGCTGAGAATCCGCGCGTCAGTGCCTTCGGTAAACACGATGGTCTTGGGCGCAGCTTTGAGCTGAGATTCAAAGCGTTCAAACAGTTCCATACTTGTACCTCCGAATGATTCCCACAAACCGGCCACAGCCGGTTGCGGCACAATTTTTACAAGAAAATTATAACACTGAAATTGCGGTCTGCAAAGGGGGAAATGGTTCAAAACGCACAAATCTTGCACAGTTGAGGCATAAAGTGCACAAAATCAGCAAAATACATCGCAAAGTTAATAAAATCACAGCCTGACTGCCGCAAGGTTTCGGATATATCGGATAAAAGTTCCGCGCTGAAGCGCCATTGCACGGCCATCTCAGCGGGGCGGTTCATAGCCGTAGGCACCGTAGTAATCGGCAATATCCTGCGGTGAGCGAACCACGACCGCCTGCAGCAGTTTGCCTGTGTGCGGGTCATAAAAGCCGATGGTCGTTTCCCCTGTGCAGATGCTGCTTTCGGTGCGAATATTCGCCCGCCCCATCCCCGTAGGCGGGGTTGCAAAGGCAGATTTTTTACGGAAGAACACTTTTGACCCACCCGCTTTCAATCACAGCAAAGCACCTGTCCACTCAGCTTCCCGAAAGCCAACAAGAACGACGTCATCGTTCACCAGGATGGGCCGCTTGACGAGCATGCCGTCGGTAGCAAGCAGGCGCAGCTGTTCTTCTTCGCTCATCGTCGGCAGCTTATCCTTCAAGCCGAGCGATTTGTATATCATCCCGCTCGTATTGAAAAAGCGCTTGAGTGGCAGCCCGCTTGCATGCAGCCAGGATTTCAGTTCTTCGTATGTTGGATTTTCTTCTTTAATATTGCGGGCTGTATAGGCGATTTCATGTTCATCAAGCCAGCGCTTGGCTTTCTGGCAGGTTGAGCAGGGCGGATAGTGAACAAACAGCATCGGGATAACCTCCTATCCTTTGTATCCGGCGCCAAGCCGCTTTACAGCCGGGCCAGTTCTGCATCTATGGACCGAAGCAGCTCTTCAGGGAATGCATCCGGCATAAACCCGACAAGCTGGCGTAGCGAAGCGCCTTTAAGCAGAGGATTCTGCTGCAGAATTTGAAGCACTTCCGGCAGGCGGTGCTGCAGCACCTCTTTGGCAGCCGGTATCTTGAGAAGCCGCTTGAACGGCAAATCCAGGCTAATCTGCCCGCCCTGCATCTGGGCGACCATCTCGGGCTTCGGAGGGATAACCCCCAGTTCGCCCCACAGGTCAGCCAGGAAGGCCAAGCTCATCGGCAGCCACTGCGCGGCCATAAAGTTCACACGGGCGGTGTCACCGGCGCTGGTGCAGGCCCGTGCCAGTGAAAGGCCGTGTTCCCCGGTCGGGAAAATATGCATCGCGAACGGGATATCATGTTCTGACAAAGCTTCCGCAAAAACCAGGCTATTCTTAACCGGCACCAGGCTGTCACCCTGGGTTGCAAACAGGAAGGCCGGCGGTGTTGCATCGGTGACAAGGGCGCCCAGATCCGGTTCATGCAGGCGCCCCATCGGCGCCCAGGTAGCCCCAAGCGTCACAGCATACCCAAGCACAAGTGCGTTTGGCTTTTCCTCACTTTGGGTGCCCAGCGCGGCGGCCAGATGCCCGCCGGCTGAAAAGCCAATCGCCACGATTTTATCCGGGGCGATACGGTACAGGGCCGCATTTTCCCGCAGATGGCGCAGGGCTGCCTGGGCATCCTGCAAAGCCTTGTCCAGCGGGCAGCTGGTTCCGACGGTATACCGCAGAACAAAGGCGTTATACCCTTCGGCCAGGTACGCCAGCGCCACCGGCTCCGCTTCACGGTCAGAACAATATTGATACCCGCCGCCCGGGAAAATCAGCGCAGCCGGGCGGATTTCGGTGTTGGGCATTGCTGTGCTGGGGTCCTGCAGGTAACAGGTCAAGGTTGCGTGGTTCGGTCCCACAGAGATGACATTGCATTGCATTGGCAAAATCCTCTTTTGTACAGGTGTTTAATGTGATTTCAGTATAGCACAACCATCCTATCCCGCGCAACAGACGCGAAAATCGTTTATCGAAAATTTACAGTCTGTTTGCGATTTGCGGCGCCGCCCATCCAACCAGAAGGAGCTGTACCGCCAGGATCGCCGGTATCCCCACCACAAACGCGCAGTGCTTTGTTTTGTGGCGGAACAGATACATTCCCGCCCAGCAGCCAATGCTTCCGCCCAGGGCGGCTACCAAAAACAGCGTGCGTTCCCGGATGCGGTGACCGCCGCGCCGGGCTCTGCGCTTATCAAACGCCATCAGGCAAAGCCCCAAAAGATTCAGCAGCGCCCCGTATCCCCCGGCAAGCATCCACATGTCCTGCATTGTTTTGCCCCTTTCCGAAAAAACAGCGCAGCTTTTTCATCTCGCCGTCTGGTATAGCAGGAAGGGAACCCTGCCGCGGCCAAATGCCGGGCAAGGCCCCCTTCCGGTTCATGCGCTGAGGACAGTGCCGTCCGCCAGCGTGATGGTGTATCCATTATAGTCGATCTCGCCTTCATTGTACAGGGCCGAAATTACGCAATCCGCAGTAAGTTCCCAGCGGCTGCCTTTTTCAATGGTTACAACTGCGGTTTCCTCGGTTTCCTCGGCTGCGCTTTCTTCAGCTGATTGTAAAATCTGCACAGACCCCGTCAAGGTGCTTCCCTCTGTCAGGCGCAGGGCCAGCTGTGACTGTGTATCCACCACAATATCCCCTGTAAGCTGTTGCGCTTCCGCTATGACGGTGGCTTGGGCTCCGTTTTGCCCTGGAGTTCCCCAGCCTGCCTCTGCATCACTGCCGGCCACACGGAGCAAAGCCCCATCCCCTGAGTTTTCGATCGTCACATTGTGCAGAAGAAGTTCGCACCGGGTGTTGGTAATATAAAACAAATCCCCGCTGTTGCCAGTGAGGCGCCCTCCAAGCAGCGCCAGTTTGGCCGCCTGTTCAGTGGCCCCCGCTGTTGGCCGGTAAATCAGCATAGTACGCGGTATCTCGCCTTCATAAGAAAGGAAGCTTTCGTTCCGGTTCCCGCTGATCTCGCAGTTCTCAAGCGTTACACTCTGTTCCCCGTCCAGTACCAACGCTTCGGAGTTATTGGCGGTAAGTTCTGCATTGCGGATGTCAACATCCGCGCCGGCATACAAAACTGGCGCGCCGTACCCGCCTGAAGTGTATGCGCCGCCGTTTACATCCAGAAGGCCCCCGTCGCTCACATACAACACAGCGGAATCATTGCCCGCTGTTGTCACAGTCAATTGATCCGCTTCCACCGCTCCGAACCCTGTTGCCAAAATACCTTTCGCGTTGTTGTCGGTGGTGGTAATCACCGAATCGATCAGTTCCACTACGGTACCTGCTCCTTCGCTGTACACGCCTGCACTGGCTGGCGACGCTGAAGTGACGGTTGCCTGACGCACCGTCAATTGCGCCCCCTCAGTAGCCAGCAGCGCCGCATTTTGCGCCAAAGCCTCATTTTCGGCGGCTGCAACGTCCCCGGTTTTCGATACTTTGACACGCTGCAGTGTCACAAGCGCAGCCTGCACCCGCAGTGCGTTTTCAGAATTTGTATCTGAAAGGTATGTGGTATCACGGATTGTAGCATCCGCTGACAAAACCGTCGTTTGACCCCCGCCAGCTGTTTCCTGCGAAACAGCCATTCTGGCAGTTTCCGGCGTTTCGTCTGCCTGTTGGGCTGTAGCAACACGCTGCGCAAGCGGCACAAAGCTTTTTGCCGTTTCGCTGGCTGTGCAACCAGCAAAGCCTGGCAAACAAAAAGCAGCCAGCACCGCCGCGAAAGCTTTATATTTTTTGAACATTTTTCTTGGAATCAAACAGGTTTTCCCTTCACAAAATTCAAGTGGAGCGTATAGCTTTTCCATCTTGGTTGTATTGTAGCCCCCAATTGTGAAAAATGTTCGTAACGGCTGTGAAGATTCGGTAGCGATTCCGCTTTTTTGTGAAATCACTGGTATACTTTTGCATGAACCGGGTACCCTAACCTATGGAGGTGCAAGAAAATGTCATTTCTGAATTGTTCCCAACAAGATTGCTGCCACAACAAAGGCGGCGAGTGCTGCCTGGGGTGCGTGAAGGTACACCATGCCGGCGAGCAGGATGCTGTCTGCCGAAGCTATCGCTGCAGCGAAGGGGTCGGCAATGTCGCAACCGATAACGCGCCGGCCACCGCTGTGACCGATGTGCGCTGTGACGACGCCGGTTGCCGGTACCTCAAAGGGACCTGCTGCTGCGCCGATCATGTCAGCATTGAGGAGGAAGGCTGCGGTCCACGCTGTCGAAGCCGCGTTGCCAAATAGCCTCCATTCGGACACGCACGGCCTGTGCGTGTCTATTTTTATGAAGGGCTTGACAAGCCGGGCAAACCCGGATATACTCAATACATACCAAAAGAATGTAAAAGGGAGCGGCATTTCCTATGGCACGCAACAAATATCCTGAAATCACACAGGAAAAAATTCTGGATGTAGCCCAGCGCCTTTTTCTTGAAAAAGGATACGAGAATACTACAATTCAGGATATTGTCGATGAGTTGGGCGGTTTGACCAAAGGGGCTGTATACCACCACTTCAAATCAAAAGAAGAAATTATGGACGCTGTTGGCGACCGTATGTTTTTTGAAAACAACCCATTCGAAGCTGTCAAAAAGCGTACCGATCTGAACGGTCTTGAAAAGCTGCGGGAAGCCATCAGGCTTAACCAGACCGACAAAGCACGGACAGATATGACGGTGCAGTCGATCCCACTGACTTACAGCCCCCGCGTTCTGGTGGGAATGATTGATTCCAACCGGCGCATCCTTACCCCTTATTTCCTTGCCTTGATCGAAGAAGGCAACCGCGACGGTTCGATTCACACCGATTATCCCCGGGAGATTGCCGAGTTGCTGCCGCTGCTGACGAGTTTATGGCTGTTGCCCTCTGTTTTTCCGGCCACGCGGGCAGAAATGCGCCGAAAATTCTCTTTCCTGGGCGATATGCTGGAGAAGATGGGCGTACCGCTGTTTGACGATTCGATCCGCACGCTTGTCAACGATTTCTTCGAACAGATACCGGAGCAGGCCCCCCAGCCGCCTGCCGGGCCCCCTATCGATCCGGCACAGAACCAAAAATAAAGTTGCCGTATGGCAATTTTATTTTTGGCAATATACATTCATTCGGTATGTATGATTCTTTCAAAACCTACTGTACAGGTTTTTTCTATAATACTGACCATCCAAGCATATGAAAGGAGTTTCGCATGTGTTATCCCGCTCTATCCACCCATCACCTAACCAAGGCCTTTGCAGGGAAAACAGCAGTCCAGAGTTGCAGTCTTTCGGTCGAGCAAGGCTGTATCTATGGCTTTTTGGGGCGTAACGGTGCCGGTAAGACCTCTGCTCCTTTTTTTCTGTTCGCTGCTGGCCGGATTGCTGGGGGTTCTTGCCGTCTGGATCGGGATGCGCAAAAATTCAGTGCCTGCCACCCTTGTTGCTGCGGTGGCGCTGGTCTGCCTGGCCTGCCAGACCGGCAGCATCGCCCTCTCTGTGCCGCCGTTTTTGCTTTTGATTTTGGCGGTGGCCGCTCTTGCGGCTGTTTTCGCCGTTCTTGACCTTGTCCGCCTGATTGAATCCAAGGAGGTCTGACCCATGCCGTCTCAACGCCTGTTCACCCGCAATTTCAGCTTCCTGGTTTTTGGGCAAATCAGCTCACTGTTCGGGAACTACACCCTGAAGTTTGCACTCTCCATGTATATCCTTGAAAAGACCGGTTCTGCATCGGCTTTTGCGACGATTCTTGCTGTTGCGATGCTGCCTACCATTCTTCTTTCCCCTCTCGGTGGCATTCTGGCAGACCGTGCCAACCGCCGCAGCATCATGGTTGTGCTGGATGTCCTGTCCGGTCTTACCGTCCTGTTCGCCGGGCTGGCCCTTCCTCTCGGGCATGAAATGCTTGTGGTCGGCATTTTGCTGGTTGTGCTCTCGGTGCTCTCGGCTTTTGAATCCCCCACCGTGCAGGCATGTATTCCACAAATGCTGTCAAACGACAATCTGACGAAGGGAAACGCCGTTGTCAACCAGGTGCAGGCGATCGCCGCGCTGGTCACTCCCTTCCTGGGTAGTCTTATCTATGTGGCCTTTGGTCTTGCGCCGGTTCTGTGGGGCACGGTCGTGGGGTTTTTTGTAAACCCGTTGCTTGAGTGTCGTATCCGGATCGAATACCACCGCCCCACGCGTGCTGTTGGCGCATGCGCCGTCATCCGGGAAGATTTCTCGGTCAGCCTGCGGTTTCTCCGCCAAAAGCAGCCTGTCATCTTGAAATTGCTGTTGTTAGCGGCGCTGGCCAATTTATTCGTATCCGGCACCGTGGTGGTCGGCTTTCCCTATCTTGTACGCACGGTGCTCGGCCTTTCCTCTGAACTGTACGGCGCGGCCGAAAGTGCGATGGGCGTCGCGGCCGTTCTTGGCAGCCTGTTTGTCGGGGTTGTGGGGCAGAAACTGCCGCTGCGCCGGCTTGCCTTTGCCTTTGCCGGGTTGGGGGCCTGCCTGCTGCCTGCGGGCTTTGCCTTTTGGGCCTCCTTTCCCCCGTTCAAAATCTATCTGATTCTGTTGGCGGCTTTTTGCTGCTGCCAATTCGCAGGCAGCGTGTTTTCCACCTATGCAATCTCGATCATCCAGGCCCGCACACCGGAAAAACTGATGGGCAAGATCATGTCTCTTGTCTTCACCTTGGCGCTTTGCGCCCAGCCGTTGGGACAAGTTGTGTATGGCGCGCTGTTCGACCGCCTTGCATCAAACCCGGCCTTTGTGCTGCTGCCCAGTGGTCTGGTTGTCTGCGCAATCGGAGCGTTGTCTCACCCGTTTTTTGCGAGTATGGAGAGGCGGGACGGCTGATCCGTTTTCCCTTTAGAGCAAATCCTCTGTTCTGAGCAAAAGACCCGAGGTTTCAGGCGCATCGCACCTTGAACCTCGGGTCTTCATTTTGACATTACAACCGCACCTTTGCGGCAAAACTGCCAAGGCAAATGTTCGTGTAATGTCCGTTTGGTGGAGATGAGGGGAGTCGAACCCCGAAAGAATACCCAACACATTGAAACGCGCAAACAATTCATCGATAATTCGTCACAATGCGTTGTGAATAATCCTGCCTGTTGAAGCAAAATCCAATGTGTTGCAATTTGAAGTGTTGTCAAAAGTGTTGTACGAAAAGGGCGCCCACGCTGTGGACGCCCTTTATTTTTATGCCGTGATGATGAGCTTTGCGAAGATTGCATTAACTTCCTCTGCTGTTCGTGCGCTGTCGCCCTCCATGATATGAGAATACTGGCCGAAAGTATCCATATCAGCGGAATGGCCAACCAGGTCTTTCACTTCCCCGGCGGGTAAATGCTTGACGGCAGATACAAAGCTGTGACGCAATTCATACAGCGAAATAGGTGCTATACCGTTCACGCTGCAATACTTTCGCCAGCGTCCGTATAGGGTGTGTTCACTGTTGATGCAAAAGATGGATTCTTCCTTGCCTGTCAATTCCCGTTGTTTATCCAGCACAGCGCGCGCCAGAGGTGGCAAGGTAAAGGCCCGCACCGCATTATCATTCTTTCCGCGGGTCTGTTCGTTGTAGACGTTCACCGCCCGCTGGATGCGCACGGTATCGCCGTCTATGTCCTTCCAGCGCAGGCCGATCAGCTCACCGGGCCGCAGCCCTGTCAAGACAGCAAAGCGATATGCGCCGATATACTCGTCATAAACTGTTTTCCCGCGCATTTCTGTTGTATCCACACGGAATAGCGTAGCAATATCCGCAGGAGACAGCACTTTTTTCCCTTTCAAGCGAGCACCCGCCGGAACTGTCAGAAATTCCGGGTTCAAATTCGACAACTTGCACCGGCGGCAGTATTTGCAAAATGCCCGTGCGTCGGCACACATATTCTGCAATGTTTTCCGGCTCAGCCCAGCGGCCGCAGCAGCGTTGACAACCTGCTGCAAGTCGTTATCCGTCAGTTGTTCCACTCGCTTCAAACCAATAGATGGCAAAAACCAGTTGCGCCAGCGCACCACCAGCGGCTTCCAGTTGCCTTGACTGGTAGTTTTCTGTAATTCCTTTAACCAGTCACTATACACGGCTTGTACGCGCTGCCTGCCGCCCTCCAAGCCGTCTTGTATCCAGGCATCCGCCTTGCGGTTACACTCGCGCTGCCCCGCCCGCCCGGGCGTGGAACTGTAAAAGTAGCGCCGCTTCCCTTCTCGCTGAACAGCCAGAACCCAACGGCCCCGCTTTTCGTCCCACAAGGGCTTGTTGATGCGTTCTTTCATCGTTCTTCCCTCTGCTGGCCTTCTTTACGACTTGATGCTCTCCACCGTGCACGTGCCTCCGTCAAAGTGAGCCAGTTCGCACCGCGCACTGTATCCGGGTTGGCTTCCTGGATGGGGTCATTTTCCCAGTTGCACACAGGACAAATATCATATTCCGAAACAATCGATTTTCCGCAACACGGGCAGGGAATCTTGCATAGATTATTGAACTTATCCATTGTCATTTTGCCGATACTTTTCAACTTCAGTCAATTCATCGACCCGCTGCACGGCGGTATCTTTGCCGACTTCATTCAACTTTGCCGTGCTGTCTCTCATTTGGCGCAGCCTGTCCGGCCCTAAAATCATAAGCAGATCAAGAGCGGCTCCAGCCGGTGTATTATAGCTTGCCGTCACTGAAGTGCCATCCGGGTTCCGGTACATAATATCTGTACCCAGATCAACCACAAGGCTTTCGTCAAGCTCTGCAATGTTGACTTCTAAGGCGGATGCAATGCGCCGCAATGTGTCTATTTTGGGTTTCCTGCTTCCCGTCTCCCACTGCGCTATCGTTTGGAATGATATACCGAGTTTATCTGCAAGCTGTTTTTGTGTCAACCCGGCTTTCTTGCGCGCGGCTTTAATTCGTTCTGCTGTTGTCACCTGTATCACCTCTTTTCATAGGGTATCATAATTTGCGGAAAAATTCAATCATTTGTTTGAAATTCTGTATTGACATTTACATTTGCATGAGTTATACTGTAATTATTCAAGCAAATGACAGTCTTCGAGGTGATAAACATGAAGATAGACAGAGTAAAACTTATTGCTGAAATGGCGCGGCAGAACATCGGGGTAAAACAGCTTGCCGATAAAGCAGGCGTTTCACGCGTTACAATATCCGCCGTGCGTTGCGGAAAGTCTTGTGGCCACAATACCGCATTACATATTGCCCGCGCCCTGGGTGTGGACACGACCGAACTGCTGGAGGTGGAAGAGCGTGAGAAAGTTTAAGCGTTTACGGCGGGTGATGTTTGAGAAAGACGCCACGATAAAGGACACCGCCAAACTGGCGGGGCTGTCGCCCAGTACGCTGAACGACCACATGGCGGGACACCACCCATTCACCGCCGCCGAGATGAAGGCAATCACTAAGGTGTTGGGCCTTAAACCTGATGACTGTTGGAGGTATTTTGTTGAGGATTATGGCAAACTTTAAGAATCCAGCAGTTGTTGAGCAGTGCGCCATGCGGCTGTTGCCGTTCGCAGAACAATGGCGGCAGCCGGGCGACCTGGTTTGCACAAACGCCGACTTTTCGGCCCTGCTGCAAGGGATTGGGAGCCATGCGCTAAATGAGGAAAGCGCGCTGTCCCTGCTGTACTTTCTGGCGCTGACCCCCAATGACAGCGCCAGTCAGGCAGAGCGTTGCAAGGCCCTGCTGTTGGCCCGCCTGGATGCCGTGGGGGATGATGCGCCCGATATGCGCAGCGCGTTTCAGACCGACCATGTGGAGCGCTTGAACGCTGGCCCGGCCTTGTTCCAGCCCGCCGGGCTGCGCCTGCTGCGCGAGGTCGTCCCGGAGGAAGAAGAATCAGAACCGGACGGCTTTGCCCCGTTTGAGCCGTTCGAGGATGGGCAGGCGGACGACCTGCCCGGCTTCCCGGTGGAAGCCCTGCCGCCTGTGATGGGCGACTACGCCCAGGCCATTGCAACCAGCTTGCAGGTGCCTGCCGATATGCCCGCCGCCGGGCTGCTGGCGGCCGTCTCGCTGGCCGTGCAGGGCGTGTACAAAGTCAACCCCAAGCCGGGGTGGCTGGAGCCGCTGAACCTGTACATTGCCGTTGTGGCCAAGCCCAGCGAGCGAAAAAGCCCGGTGCTGGCCGAGATCAGCCGCCACGTTTACGATTTTTGCGCCGCCGAGAATGAGCGCCGCGCCCCGGCTATTAACGAGTACCGCATACAGGCCAGCTTGCTTTCAAGGCAAGTGGAGTCCATGCTTGCGCAGGCGGGCAAGGCCAAGAAAGGCGGGAGCGGCTGGACGGCGGAGGACATCTCCGCCAAGCAGGCCGAGCTTGACAGCCTGGAACCTGTGAAGCCGCTGCGCCTACTGGCCGATGATGTGACCCCGGAGGCCCTGACCAGCCTGCTGGCGGACAACGGCGGGCGCATGGGTGTGTTCAGCGCCGAGGGCGGCCTGTTCGGCATTCTGGCCGGGTTGTACAGCGGGCAGGGCGGCGCGAACATTGATACCTTCCTAAAAGCCTACACGGGTGATCATATCCAGGTAGACCGTAAGGGCCGCAAGGCCGAGACCATCGCGCACCCGGCCCTGACCCTGCTGCTGATGGTGCAGCCCTCTGTACTGCGCGAGATCATGGAGAACGAAACCTTTGCCGGGCGCGGCCTGCTGGCCCGCTTTTTGTACAGCCTGCCAACCTCCAAAGTGGGGTGCCGCCAGTTCTGCACCCCGGCTATCCCTGGCCCGGTTGCGCAAGCCTTTGCCGATTGCCTGACCGACCTTCTGAACATCCAGGCGGACAGCAAGCCCACAGCCTCGCCGAAAATCATCCGTTTTGCCACGGAGGCTACCGAGATGGCCGAACAGTTCTTCAATGAACTGGAAAGCCGCCTTGTGAACGACCTGGAGGACGTGGAAGGCTGGGCCGGAAAACTGCACGGCACGACAATGCGCATTGCGGGCGTGCTGCACTGTGCCCGTGTGGGCCTGTTTGCCGACAGCGAGCCGCTTTCCGGCGAGACGATGCAGGCGGCTATCTCGATTGCCCGGTATTTCATCGCCCACAGTTGCGCCGCATTCCGCCAGATGGGCGCAGCCGAGCCGCAGGCCGTCAGGGACGCCCGCTATATCTGGAACCGCCTGCAAAGTGCGGGTAAGCCGGGGGTCAGCAAAAGCGAAGCCCTGTGGCTATGCAACGGACGTATGAACGCCCGCCAGTTGGAGCCTGGCTTGCAAGCGCTGGAACGGCGCGGGTATATTCGCATTGACAAGGTGAGCGCAGGCCGTGGGCGGCCATCTATCAATATCATTTTGAGACCACAACAAGAATAAATTAAATCAATTAAATCAAGTAAATGCCTGCACGCACAAATAAATTGATTATATTGATTTAATTGATTCTTGATTGTGCTGAAAAATCAACTTTTAGGAGGTTTGAATAAAATGGACGTGATTTGCCCCCTTGACGATACCCCTTGCCTGAAGGACTGCCCCGACCGCTACAAAGACCGGCCGGAAGGCGGCTGCCTGCTGACAACTTCGCTGGCTGCCGGGTGCCATGTGCTGACCGATAACCCAAACGGGCAGTTGTTCTTGTTATTCCCGGATGGAAGGAGGGTTCAGTTGCGTTGATGTACTGGACGTGCCCTTATTGCGGGGCCAACCTTGACCCCAGCGAACATTGCGACTGCCGCGACCCGCCCACAGAGGGCGCAACAGCAGCAGACAAAACGGAAAGCCGCCCCGGATACTGCAACATCCAGGACGGCCAGGCGGTAAAAATTGCACACTTTACCGCCTCCAGTATACCAGAAATGGAGGAAAAAGACAAATGAAACTTACAAAGACCATCCGGCTGTATGCCTATGCTGTGTCCTTTGTGGACACCCGCCAGCCCAAGCCCCGTGCCGAGCAGACCGAGACCGTGATCCTGGACGGCGGCCGGATCGATGCCCTTTCCCGCCTAGGGATGCGCCCGGCGGGCCACATTGCCCAGCAGATGCAGGCGGAGGGGTACGCCGTGACCAACATCCGCCCGGCGGAGCAGCTGGACGCCCAGGTGGACCTTGGCGAGCTGTGGTGGCAGACGTCCCAGGCCGTGGAGCTAGCGCGGCTGCAAAAGGCCGTTGCCGAGATGCAAAGCGCCCAGGAAGCGGCCCGTGCCGCACTGGAAAAGATTGAAGGGGGTATGGAACATGCAGATGCGTAAAAGCCCGTTGACCCTGCGCCCCTCTGTAGGCGAGTGCATCAAAGCCGAGACGGTTTTTGCCGCTGCGGTTCAGCGGCACAGGCGCGGAAACGCCCCTGCCACGGTCATACGGTGCGCCCTTGCCGCTGTCTGGAGTGCCGGGCGCGCCTATCAGCTGGCCGCAGAGATGTGCAACGGCGATGTGTCCGAGATCGACAGCCAATATACCGCCCTGATGGAAAGGGGGGAATGGAAGTGAAGAATGCCGAGACGCTGCGCCGCCAGATCGGCGACATTCTGAACCGCAACACCGAACCCCAGTTCCTGCGCCTGGCCCTGACGAAACTTGCCGTGCTGGAACAGGTCTATTGGGAACAGCACCAGAAAGGGGGCGGCGGGGTATGACAGAGGAAGAACGCCGCCTGCTGGCCGCGATGCGCGCAGACCCGGAGCTGCGCAGGAAAGTGATGGAGATTTTGGCGCTTGACGGAAAGGGGGCGGCCCGCCATGCTGCTGGGAAAGTTTAAGGGCAGGCAGGTACATTTTTACCAGATGGACGGCTGCGAGTTCTATGTGGTTCGGGGCAGCCGCTACGCCGCAGTCTTGTGTCGGGATGAGAAGTCAACGGTCGTTGCCGTTCTTGTCTCGCCGGGCATGAGCTACAAACAGGGGGCCATGCGGGCCGCCGCTGCGCTGAAAAGGAGGGAGTTTGTCTCTATTGAAAATTAAGATCACATACACAGCCGCCGAGGCCGAAACAATGAAAAAGGCAAAGGCGCGATTGCTGGAACTGCTTCCACTGGCAAAGGTTCACGATAGTAAGGCCCCCGGCGGTATCGAAGTTTGTTACATCCAGCAGAAGGCAAAAAATACTTGAAGTAGCGTCCATTCTGTGCTATAATAAATATAACATAGAGTACCGCCGCAAGGTAGGCCGCACAGGCGCAGGGAAACAGTTTGAACGCTGTTCCTTGCGCTTTTTCTTTTCTCTCCTTTCAAGCAAAAGGGCAGGTTCAAACGACTGTGTTCAACTTCACCCACCGGCGGGGAGTAGCCGGAGAAAGGATTTTCCCATGAACGAACAGAACGCCACCAACGAGCCGATGAACAACCAGACTGCCGAGCAGAATTTGGAAAAGGATGCTGCTTGCCAGGAAAAGAAGTTTACGCAGGCCGATGTTGACCGCATTGTGAAAGAACGCTTGCGCCGCCGTGATGAGGCAAAGGAAAAAGCCCAGAATGAACAATTTGCGGCTATGCAGGCAGAAGTCACCAAACGCGAAAACAGGCTTGCTTGCCGGGAGTATCTGCTTGACAAGAGGTACCCGGCTGGGCTGCTGGAGATCATCGACACAACCGACCCCAACGAATTCAAGGCAAAGGCGGACAAGGCTTTCAGCCTGTTTGGGCCGCAGCGTCACTTTACACCCCCGCTGAGAAGCACAGAACCCGAAGGCGGATACTTTGACACTGCCGAACACAGCGCGTTTACCAGCGCCAAAAAGCACAAGCCCAAGACTTTCCCGCCTCTTTATGATGAGGAGTGACCACAAATGTCGATTGCACTTGTTAAGAAATACGCCCCCTATACCGATGAACTGTTTAAGGCGGAAAGCAAGATCAGCTTGCTGACCAACACAGACTTTGACTGGACGGGTGCCCACACCGTGGCCGTCTGGAAGATCGGCACCGTGCCGATGAACGACTATTCCCGCAATCGCGGCAGTGATTACGATGAGGAAAGCGTCGCCACGCTGTCCAGATATGGCAAGATCATTGACCTGGACGCCCAGACAGAAGAAATGATGCTGACCAAAGACCGCAGTTTCATTTTCAATGTTGACCGTCTGGACGAGGATGAAACCGCTGGCCAGGTTGCGGCCGCCAGTGCCCTAGCCCGGGAGCTGAGGGAAGTAGTTGTTCCCGAGGTGGACACCTACGCCTATAACGTCATGGTGACCAAGGCAGGCACCAAAGCCACAGCGGCAGCCCTGACCAAAGAAAACGTCTATACTTCCATCCTGGCCGGTAGCGAAGCCTTGGACGCCGCCGAGGTTCCCGACACTGAACGCGTCCTTGTTGTTACCCCCGCCGCGTACACCTTGCTCAAGCAGTCTACCGCGTTCGACAGCACTGATGTAGGCGCAGAAATGAAGCTGAAAGGCGTTGTTGGCATTCTGGACGGCATGGCCGTTATCAAGGTTCCTGCTTCCCGGCTGCCGGAGAATTTCGGCTTCATGATTGCCCATCCGTCCGCCACTGTCGCGCCTGTCAAGCTTGAGGATTATGGCACACACAATGATACACCGCTTTCCAGTGGCACCATTGTGACCGGCCGTATCTGCTATGGTGCTTTTGTGCTTGATAACAAAGCCAAGGGAATCTACTACCACCCCATCGCGTAAGGACAGGGGCATATCCCCCTCCCCGGGGGGCCTTTCGGACTTCAACGCCGTCACTGGGAATATTTTCACGCGCAAAGCGCCAGGGCTCGGCAATGCCGTTTGCTCTGGCGCTTGCTTTTGGAGGTGTACAGCATGGGAACGAAACCGGACGCCGGGCAGCAGGCCGTCAACGCGGCGCTGGCCGCCCTGGCCAAGACCGGGGACGCCTTTGCCCTGGGCCAGCTGTGGCAGATCAACCGGGGGCTGCTGCGGTCTCTGTTCTGGCGGTGGTATCCGGCGCACAGGGCCCTGGCGGACGCCCACGGCATGACCGCCGATGACTTTGAACAGGAAGGCTACTTTGCCGTCCAGTATGCCGCCCAGACCTACCAGCCGGAGGCAGGCAGCTTTTCAAACTGGCTGGGGCAGGCCATGCAGCGGCAGATTGACCGGGCATTGACCGGCGCCCACCGCCGCAGCTTGACCGATGCAGACGGCAAGCAGCACAACGTTTCCGCCGACCCGCTGAACCACTGCGCCAGCCTGGACACGCCCCTGGACGAGGACGACAGCGGCGCGTCCACCCTGGGCGAGCTGCAGCCCGACCCGGCGGCCGCCAGCGCCATGCAGGCGGCGGAGGATGCCATCTTTCAAGAGCAGCTGCACGCCGCCCTGGAAGAAGCCCTGCACAAGCTGACCGCGCGCGAGCAGGGGGTCATCCGCGGGAAATACTATGCCGGCAAGACGGTGCGCCAGATCGGCGAGGAACAGGGCCTGACAATAGGCCAGGTCAACACGGCCAAGACATCCGCGTTCAGCAAGCTGTGCCGCAACCCGCGCCTGATGCGCTGGCGGGAGGAGACCATCCAGCGGCGTGCCTGGCACGGAACCGGCTTTTCCGCCTGGTA
>ERZ1090863.753-NODE-754-length-16101-cov-5.735822_pt1 | contig 16101 bp, 8 predicted proteins | sample MGYA00478480_ERZ1090863 | MGnify/ENA primary metagenome ERZ1090863 (study PRJEB33644, sample SAMEA5815746) | chicken gut metagenome | biome: Chicken; feature: Gastrointestinal Tract; material: Caecum | place: Ireland | collected 2019-01-01 | study: A study of the...
GAATGGATCGCGGGAAATTACAAAGTCAACAGAAAAAAACGCTATCCCGTCGACTGTTTCCAAAAGCTGTTTACGGCGATCGGCGTGCAAAAGGCGCGGCTGTATGCTTCGGCGTGCGGGCTGTACGAAGTCAGACTCAACGGCGTCCGCGTGGGAGATATGGTGTTCGCGCCCGGCTCCACCGATTACAGAAAGCGCATCCAATATCAGGCGTACGACGTGACGTCGCTCGTAAAAGGCGGCGTCAACGTGATGACGGCGGCGCTTGCCGACGGCTGGTACCGCGGTTCAAACGGTCCGCAGGGGCGGCGCAATTCCTTCGGAACGCAGACCAAACTTTTTGTGCAGCTCGAACTTTACGATTCGGAAGGTAAGATCACCCGCATCTGTACGGACGGCAGCTGGGCGTGGAGCAACGACGGTCCCATCCGTTTTGCCGACCTTCGCGACGGCGAACGGGTGGATGCCCGCAAATCGCCGACATACAGCAAAAAGGCAAAGCCCGTTAAGTGTAAAGCAAACCTCACTGCTTCTGATAACGTCCTCGTCAGGGAGCACGAACGCTTTTCCCCCGAAGAACTCATCATCACGCCTTCGGGGAAGAAGGTCTTAAAGTTCCCGCAGAATCTTTCGGGGTATCTTTGTTTCCGTCTTTCCGCCCGGGCGGGGCAGCGCATCCGCATCCGCCTCGGTGAGATGATGAAGGACGGCGAATTCACGCAAAAAAACATTCAGAACATCCACAAGGGGAAACCAACGCCTTTGCAGGAGATCGACTATCTCTGCCGCGACGGCATCAACGAATACACCCCGAAATTCTTCTTCGGCGGATTTCAGTATGCAGAGGTCGAAACGGACATCCCCTTTGAAAAGGAAAATTTCACCGCTATCGCCGTTTACAGCGACTTGGAAGAGACGGCATCCTTTTCCTGTTCGCATCCGCTCATCAACAAGTTCTTCGAAAACACCCGTTGGTCTTTGAAGAGCAACTCGACGGACGTACCCACCGACTGCCCCACGCGCGAGCGCATGGGCTGGACGGGGGACAGCGAAGTCTTTTTTAATACCGCAGCCTACATGACCGACTACGCCGCATTTGCGCGCAAGCATGTCCGCGATGTTTTCGACCGCAGATGGAAGAACGGCTGTCTGCCGCAGATCGCCCCTTGGTCGAATGAGGACTTTGTTATATACGGGCTCAACGGTTCGGTCGGCTGGGCGTGCGCAGGCGTCTATATCCCGCTCTATCTTTACGAGCGCTACGGCGATAAGCGCGTTTTGGAAGAACACTACGAAGATATCCTCGACTATGCCGACTTCATGATCCGCCGTGCAGGCAAATGGGGCGGCTTCTATTCCATGCCACTGCATCTTTCGCGGGAAAATCGGAAATACGCCGTCAACAGCGGCCGCTCCTATGGCGAGTGGGCGGAGCCCGCCGACGTCAAACCCATCATGTGGTACGATTTTGTAACGTCGAAGCCCGAGGAATCGACGGCGTACACCTATTTCACCCTGCAGCGCGTTTTAAGGATCGCCGACATCTTACAAAAGCCCAAGACAAAGCGCCTTGCCCGTATCCTGGAATACAGCGAAGGAGCAAAGCGCGCCTACCGGGAACTTGTCACAAAGCCTAAATTCTCACTCGATACCGACCGACAGGCAAAACTTGTCCGCCCGCTCTATATGGGGCTTTTGACGGCGGAGCAGGAAGACTTTGCCAAAAAACGGCTCATCCAAGCGCTTGAAAACTACGGCTGGCGGCTCGGCACAGGCTTTTTATCGACGCCCTTCATCCTCTTTGTGCTCGAAAAGATCGGCATCGAATATGCCTACAAGCTGCTGGAAAACGAAGAACTCCCCGGCTGGCTCTTCATGCCAAAGCACGGTGCGTCGACCATCTGGGAAGCGTGGGAGGGCAACGTCAAAGAGAGCGCCATCGGCGCGCAGGGCGGCATAGCATCCCTCAACCACTATTCCAAGGGCGCCGTGTGCGAATGGCTGATGAGCGAAATGTGCGGCATCAAAGTCATGGGCGAAAATCAATTTCTCATCGCGCCCAAACCGGGCGGCAGTATAACTTACGCCAAAGCGGAATATCAGAGCATCTACGGCAAAGTCGCCTGCAGGTGGGAAAAGACAAAAGAAGGCTTTCTCTACACCGTCACCGTTCCTTCCAATACGACGGCGCGGCTGATCCTTCCCGACGGCAGAGAGAAAATGCTCTCATCGGGGACCTATCAACTGTAAGATCAACGCAAAGGAGGTGTTTTATGAAAGTATTTATGATCGGCGGCACGGGGCTTTTGGGCTCGGAAGCCGCAAGGGAACTTATCGCAAGAGGACACGAAGTATCGAGCATCGCACTTCCGCCCCTGCCCGCGGGCGCCGTTCTGCCGCCTGAAATGAAGATTGAATACGGCAACTATCTGGAAATGACCGACGACGAAATAAGGGCGCACTTCAAAGGTTGCGAAGGCTTCGTATTCGCGGCGGGCGTCGACGAGCGCGTCGAAGGCCCTGCGCCCATCTACAACTTGTATAAGAAGTACAACATCGACCCTGTAAAGCGGCTTTTGAAGCTCGCAAAAGAGTGCGGAGTAAAGCACTCCGTCATTCTCGGTTCGTACTTTTCGTATTTTGCGAAAAAGCACCCCGAATGGAAACTCACCCAATATCACCCGTATATCCGTTCGCGCATCGACCAGGAGAATGCTGCAATGAGCTTTGCGGGAAAAGATTTCGATGTAGCTGTTCTGGAACTTCCCTACATCTTCGGCACGCAGCCGGGGCGCAAACCCGTTTGGGTGTTCCTTGTCGAAAATATCCGTTCCATGAAAAATGCGACGCTTTGGCCGAAGGGCGGCTCAACGATGGTCACGGTAAAGCAGGTGGGGCAGGCGATCGCCGGCGCGCTGGAGCGCAACAAGGGCGGCAAGTGCTATCCCATCGGCTATTACAACATGGAGTGGAAAGAGATGCTTAAGATCTGCCACAAGTACCTCGGCTGCCCGAATAAACCGATCAAGACCATCCCCAACTGCTTCTATGCGATTGGCGGGATGCAGCTGAGAAAACAGCAGAAGAAAGAGGGCATCGACGGCGGCCTGCATATGGTCAAGTTCACAAAGCTCCAATGCAGCAACCTCTTCATCGACAAAAAGGAGGGCTGCGACTTTTTGGGCGTGCAGCCCGACGATATCGAATCAGCGATCGGCGATTCCGTAAAACTCTGCGCCGATATTCTCGACGGAAAGTCCAAAAATATCGTCGCCATGAAAGGGGAGTAACATGAAACAGCGCGTATTCGTCACGGGCGCAACGGGCGGCATGGGCTTTGCATCCCTCAAAGAGATGCTCAAAGATACCGACAAACAGGACATCGTCATCCTCGCCCGCGATTCCGAAAAGAACAGAAGCCTGCTCGCACCCTATCTGCAGACGAAGGGGCATTCTGTTGAGTGGGGCGATCTCAATGATTATGAAGTCGTCAAAAAGTGCGTGAAGGGGTGCGATCTAGTCCTGCACATCGCCGCCTTCGTGTCGCCTGCCGCCGATTACTACCCGGAACGGGCGATGAAGGTCAACTACGGCTCGACGAAGAACATCATCAACGCCATCTATGACTGCGGGCAGGAAAATTCGACCCGCCTCGTGTACATCGGCACGGTGGCGGAGACGGGCGACAGAATGCCGCCCATCCATTGGGGCAGAGTGGGCGATCCCGTCAAGCCGAGTATGTTCGATTATTACGCCGTCTCCAAAGTGGCGGCGGAACGGCTCGTCATCGAAAGCGGCCTTAAGTATTGGGTGTCGCTCCGTCAGACGGGCATCATCGGCAAGGCGATGAGCGAGATCAACGACGCCATCATGTTCCACAACTGCTTTGATAACGTCCTCGAATATTGTTCCGACCGCGATTCGGCGCGCGCAATGAAAAACCTGTGCGCCTTCTTCCACGACGGAACGCTTCCCGAAGAGTTCTGGGGGCATATCTACAACATCGGCGGCGGCCCTTCGTGCAGAACGGATACCTATTCCATGTTCAAAGTGCTGTACGGCGAGATCGGGCTCACGAAGCTCGACTATATTCTAAGCCCAAAAAAGCAGGCGACCTTAAATTTCCACGGGCATTACTATCTCGACGGCGATAAGCTCGAAAATTACCTGCATTTCCGTCACGATTCCATGCAGTACTACTATGACTGCTATCTCGAAATGCTCGGCGGCCTTCGCACGGTTTCGCGCGTCATCTGCAAGCTCCCGGGCGGGCAGAAATTGATGGGCGGCATCATGAGGAAGCGCTTCGATCAGCTCGCCCGCACCGAACACGGCACGCTGCACTTCATCGAAGATAACGTCGAAGATCATATCGACGCCTACTGGGGCAGCCGCAAACGGTGGGAGGCTCTCCCCGAAAAGCTTTCTCAGATGAAGCATTTCACCGATTGGGATAAAGTCGTTCCCATCGACCACGGCTACGACGAAGAAAAGCCTGAAAGCGAGCTTTGCTACGACGACATGAAAAAAGCCGCCGAGTTCCGCGGCGGAAAACTTTTAAGCAAAACAATGACTACCGGCGACTGGAAAACTCCCCTCGAATTTGAGTGCGCGTTCGGGCACAAGTTCAAGGCGAGCCCGCGCCTCGTCCTCGAGGGCGGCCATTGGTGCGACGAGTGCGAGCGAAAGAGCTGGAACTACGGCGCCCGCGCCAAAGTAGATAAATTCTTCGCGCAGGTGTGGGATCCGCTGCACGGCCCCGACGAGATGCGCGAATACCCCAAGATCGTCAGCGAGCTTGACGTCAAGTAAGTACTCCCTCGATATGAAAAAGCGGCCTTTTCGGCCGCTTTTTTACTGCTTGATCTTGAATTCCCGCTGATACTGCGTCGGCGTCTTCCCCGTGACTTTTTTGAACGTGTTCTGGAAGTGGCTCTGCGATGAGAAAGAAAGGTAACTTGCGATGGCGATGAGAGACTTATCGGAAAATCGCAGAAGGCGCTCTGCTTCCTCGATCTTCTTCTTGTTGATATATTCCATGATGGAAAGTCCTGTTTCTTTCTTAAACTTTGCCGAAAGATAGGAGCGGTTGGCGTGGGCGCACTCGGCAAGATCGTCGATGGAGATCTTGGAACAGACATGTTCGTCGATATAGCGGATGGCGCTGTCGACGATGGGATTGCCCGAACTTGTCGTATTGATCGCCGCGACGCGTTCGGTGAGGTTGGTCATCATGCGGTAGGAAATGAGGTCGACTTCATTGATGGAGGAGCAGGCCTCGATCTTCTGGATGGCAATATCCGAGAGCTGGAAGGCGATCTCCTGGCTCAGGCCGCCTTTGATCGCAGCGCGCGCCGAAAGGGTGATCGAAACGATCGCCGTATTCTGCGCCTGACGCATGGAAGTGGGGGCGACCTTCCCGATGCGCCCGATGGGAACGCTGCTGAAAACTTCCTCGAGCGCCTTTCTGTCCCCTAAGCGGATGCAGTCGAGCATCTTTTGCTCGAATTCAAGCGTGGTATGCTTCTGCACTTCGCCGTATTCGAGCTGTTCGTTGTGGTGGAACATTTCGCGGAAGGCCTGCTGCACAAGCTCTTCGCCCCGTTCCGATTTGCCGAGTGTGATCTCGCGGTGCGAAACGAGCGTTTTGTTGATGACGAGCTGTAAAAAAAGCAGCAGCTGGATACAGTATTGGAAATGGTATCGGGGAGCATAGAAAAGAAATTCCTTGAAGACCTTTTCCTGTTCTTTTGGGATATCATAATCGAGCACGAGCTTTGCGATCTCGTGCTCCGTGAGGTCGGAAAGACAGGCGGGTCCGACGAGAAGACTCAGATCGTCCTCTTTCGATCGCACGAGGCCGTAGAGCAGCTTATCGTCCGCGACCTCGTAGGCAACGGGCTCATTTCTTTCATACAGCGTTTCAAAATGCCTCAGGGCAGGAGACGCCGAGGCGGGAGGCAGACGCACGACGGAATAATCTTTCACATGTTCCTTCCCTCGGAAGATGGCGACGGGAAGGCCGCTGAGGTCGTTGAGCAGTTTGGAGGCTTCACACAAAAAGTCATAATTTTCCATAAGGAAGGCACCTCGCTTGTGAGAAAGAAAAAATATTTGCAACAATTATACAATAAAAGCGACAATGGTGCAATACTTTTCCGAAAAAAAGTGGTAAAATGGCAGTAAAATAAGGAGGATTTTTCATCATGCAGCTTTATGACCTTCGTGTTGTGGAAGCGGCGGGCGGTTTTTGCCGCACCGGACGCCCTCATTTTTCCTGGAAACTCCGTTCCGATAAAAAGGATACAAAACAGGTATCCTTTGAACTTTGCGTCTTCCGTGGCGGGGAAAAAGTCTCTTCCGCCGGAGGGAATGGGGAGTGCGCCTATGTGCTTGCCGAAGGGGAAGCGCTCTTGCCCCGCACCCGCTATGAAGTGCGCGTTACGGCGGAGGACAACCACGGCGAACGCGCGGAAGAGGCGCTTGTCTTCGAAACGGATAAGCTCTCCGAACCCTTCGCGGCAAAGATGATCGCCCCCAAGCAAGCGCCTGCGCCCGTCTATGCGCTCAAAGCAAAGTTTACGGCGAAAAAGCCCGTCAAATCGGCGCGGCTGTATGCGACGGCGCTCGGGCTCTATGAGTGTTATTTCGGCGGAGTAAAGGCGGGGTACAGCTATTTTGCACCTTTCTGGACGAGCTATCCGCACACCCTCGAGTATCAGACTTACGACGTCACTTCTCTTATCAAAGAGGGGGAAAACGACTTTTCGATGCTCATCGGCAAGGGTTGGTATGCGGGTGCGCTCGGCTTTATGAAGCAGCGCGGCATCTACGGCGACCGCACGGCGGGCATGGCAGAAGTGCGCCTTCTTTACGAGGACGGCACCGAGGACGTGTTCGCAACGGACGAGAGCTTCACCGCCGTCTCCACCTATATCGCCGACAGCGAATTTTATTTCGGCGAAACGCAGGACTTCACGCAGGAAGAGAAAACTTCTCCTGTGGAAGCCGTCATCTTCCCTGCAAAGGTGGTCGGGCAGATCAACGAGCCCGTCCGCTGCACCGAAGTCTTAAAGCCCGTCTCCGCCTTCCATACGCCGAAGGGGGAATACGTCCTCGATTTCGGGCAGAACTTCACGGGCTTTGTCTCTCTGGAAGTGGATGGGAAGCGCGGGGAAACCATTACGCTGCGGCATGCCGAAGTGCTCGACAAAGAGGGCAACTTCTACACGGAGAACCTGCGCGAAGCGACGAGCGAAGATACGTTCATCCTCGCGGGCGGGAAGCAGGTCTTAACGCCGCATTTCACCTTCCACGGCTTCCGCTATCTTCAGATCGTCGGGAAGGAGCTTCCTTTGGAGGCGGTCACGGGGCTTGTGCTGCATTCTGATATGAGAAGAACGGGCACATTCGAGTGCTCCGATCCCCGCGTCGAGCGGCTTTGGCAGAACATCGTCTGGGGGCAGAGGAGCAACTTTGTCGACGTTCCGACCGACTGTCCGCAGCGCGACGAGCGCCTCGGCTGGACGGGCGATGCCAACGTCTTCTTCCGCACGGCGGCATTCAACTACGACGTCTCGTCCTTCTTCGATAAATGGCTCATAGACCTTGCGAGCGAGCAACGCGCCGACGGCAGCGTGCCGCACGTCATCCCCGATATCCTCAGCAATAACGACGGCGCGGCGCTCTGGAGCGACTGCGCGGCCATGATCCCCTGGAACGAATACCTCGTCTATGGCGACAAAGCAGCACTCCGCGCGCAATTCCCCGCCATGAAGAAGTGGGTGGATTTCGTTCACTCCAGATGCAGCGAAAACGGCCTGTGGCAGACGGGTTTCCAATACGGCGACTGGCTGGCGCTCGACGGCTCCAACCCCGCAACGCGCACGGGCTCGACGGATAAGCACCTCGTCGCCAACGTGTTCTACTATGTTTCGACGGGCATCGTCGCAAAGGCCGCCGAGGTTTTGGGTGAAGAAGCGCTTGCGAAGCAGTATGCTGCCCGCGCGGACGCCGTCAAGAAAGCGTTTCAGACGGAGTACTTTACGGCGACGGGCCGCCTCGTCTCCGAAACGCAGACGGCGTGCGTTCTGACGCTATATTTCGGTCTCGTTCCTGAAGGAAAGAGAGCGCGCGTCATCGAAACGCTCAGGACCAACCTCTCCGAACACAACAACCACCTCGTCACGGGTTTTGCGGGAACGCCCTATCTCCTTTTCGCGCTCTCCGAAAACGGGATGCACGATCTTGCCGAAAAGCTTCTCTTCCACGAGGACTTCCCCTCGTGGCTGTATGCGGTCAAGATGGGCGCAACGACCATCTGGGAGCGCTGGGACGGCATCCTGCCCGACGGCTCGCTGCATGAGCCTTCCATGAATTCCTTCAACCACTATTCGTACGGCTCGGTGGGGGATTGGCTGTACCGCGTTGTGGCGGGCATACGCGAAACGTCGCCCGGCTACCGCACCTTGAAGCTCGCGCCCACGCTCACGAAGGGGCTCGAAAGCGTCCGTGCGCAGTTTGAGAGCGTGTACGGCACCGTCGTCTCGGGCTACGAGTGCAGGGAAGGCAAACTCCGCGTCTTTGTCACCGTGCCTGCAAACTGCACGGCTGAGGTCGTCATCCCCGAGCACGAGACCGTCACCGTCGGCAGCGGCTCCTATGAATGGGAATACGAAACAAAGACCGATCTCAAGCTCCTCCGCTATACGATGGAGACGAGTTTCGGCTCATCCTCGATATGCCCGAAGGGCGTGCCATTCTGAACGAGCTTTCGCCCGGGATGCTCGACGGGCCGATGGTCGAGCTCGCGCGCGATATGACGCTCGCCGAGATGTGCGCCTACGCAGGCGAACAGGGCACGGCGCTGTTTACGGCGGTTTTGAACAAACTGAACGCTCTGCCTGCCATGAACAAGTGATTTTCAGGTGTTAGTTTTTCACATTTCGTGAAAAACATAAAAAAGAAGCGATAATCGTGCACAAAAAACGACGCTGGCGAAATACAAGCGCCGCTTTTTCGTATATAATAGGGTCAAATTCCTAAGGGAGGAAACAAACATGAAGAAGTGGAAAACTTTTGGCACTGCCGCATTGGCGGCGATGATGGCCGTGGGCGGCGTCGGTATGCTCGCGGGCTGCAACAACACGAGCGATGCCGATACCTTCACGATCTGGATGGCGTCCTCGGTCAACAGTTCGATCTACAACGACTACGGCGAGAACCCGGTCATCCAGTATCTGGAGAAGAGATTCGACATCAACCTTGAATTTACGACTCCCATGCTCGGCAAGGAGCTCGAGGACTTCAACAAGCTCATCGGCTCCGGGTCCTATCCCGACGTGATGGACCTTACCTTCTACACCGACTCCATCGGGCTTTTGTACGATGACGGCTACGGTGCGGCAATGGATCTCACGCAGTACATCGAAGACTACATGCCCAACTATTCTCAGTTCATGGAGGACAATACTCAGTTCACGCAGTATGCGAAGATCGACGGCATGTATCTTACCCTCAACAACTACAACGAGGCCATTCCCAATCAGTGGGGCGGCTGGATGTATCGCCGTGACTGGATCGTCGACTACGGTGAGTCTCAGACAAAGGGCAGTTATTCCTCCGTCGAAGAGGTAGAGGCGGCACTCTCTCAGGGGGGCTCGGAGCGAACGGGCGGCTTCATCGAACCCGTCGCCGACGACAGTTATGAGGGCGGCTATGCCTATGCGGACGGCATCGTCTTTCCGGACGGCATCCTGACGGCGGACGGTTATGACAACCCCCTCACTCTCCGCGACTGGGAGTGGATGTTCGAGATCTTCATGCAGAACGACTACTGCGAGTACTGCATCTCGCTTCCGAATATCGGCTATCACGGCACGGGCGAACTTCTGAGCGCGTTCGGCGTAGGCCCCCTCTGGAACGCCTATGATGACGGCACGGGCACCTTTTCCGAGATCAAGTTCGGCCCCACCGAGGACGGCTACAGAAGGTACCTCGAGAAGATGAACGAGTGGTACGAAAAGGGCTGGCTCGATCCCAACTTCACTTCGACGAGCGGCGATATGTTCTACGCCATCGACGGCGAGTCCATCACTTCGGGTGTCGTCGGCATGTGGTACGGCACGACCGGTCAGCTCGGCGATCACCTTGCGCAGTCCTCCACGCAGACCATCGCGGCGCTTGAAGGCATTGACGCCTGGGGCGCACGTCAGCCGAGAGAGGGCTACGGCGCAAGGGATGAGGCGTCAGGGATGTACACGGACGATCCATCCGTCTTCTACCTCGACTCGCAGGAGACCTCCCGTCGCTGGATCGTGACGGACGCCGCCGAGGGCAAGAACCTCGAAAAGCTCTTTACGATGCTTGACTGGCTGTATTCGGAAGAGGGAAGCATCATCAAGACCTACGGGCTCTCCTTAAAGGAACTTGAAGAGTACGACATCGACACGTCTCTTCTTGAGGAGTACGGCCTTCTCGAGGAAGGCTGCTGGTGGTGGGCTGATGAGGACGGCAACCGCGTGGAAGAGGGGACCCCGGGCGCGAAAGTGTTCGTGAACTCCAAGATCAAGAACGCGACAGGTGACATCGCAGTTGCAACCAACAGCGTCTACTTTTTCGGCCTCGGCTATGATGCCCGCGGCCTCGAGTATGATCAGGAACCCTTCGTCAGGTCTCATGCCTATGACGAATGGGCGGTCTACAATAACTACGGCGCGCTCACGGGCAGCTTTACCTCGCAGTTCACCATCGATGAGGGCTCTGCTTACAACGCCACGCAGGAGACCATCCGCGAGTACCTTGGCAAGGAAGTTCCCACACTCATCAAGAGCGGCGTTACGGATGCAAACTGGAACGCATTCCTCGGCGCGCTCCGTACCCGCAAGTGCGACAGCAACACCGAACTTCTGCAGAGCCTCTACGACAGGCTGCACTGAACGACGATAAGGAGATGACACAATGAAATTCCGTAAATTTTTGACGATCGGCATCGCGGCGCTCACTGTCGCAGCATTCAGCTTCGGCCTTGCGGCATGCAAGCCCGATACGGAGGATCCTGGCAAGGATCCCGAAACTCCCGGCGGCGATACGCCCGTGACCCCCGCGGAAGTCACCGTGGAAGGCGGCTACGGCTACTATCCCCCTGATCAGGGCGGTATCGGCCTCGAGCTCAACCTGTATGAGGACGGCACCTACTATTACTCGCAGTTCACCGCCGTCCTCTACAGCGGCACCTACACCGCCGAGGAGGCATCGGGTACGGACGAGGATGGCAACACCATCCACTATACTGTCACGTTCGACGATCAGGTCAACTTTGGCGAGGAGACGCACAACATCGTCTCCGATGCGGATGGCACGGTCTACCTCACGAATATGTACGACGACATGAGCCTCACGACCTACAACTTCTCCAAGCAGGACGACTACCTCGAGGAAAACGTGCAGACGGTGGAGGAGTTCTGGAGCACCAACTATGCGGAGGATTTCGTCAAGGCGACCTTCTATTCGGATGAGTCTTATGCGCTCGACGGGATCAACGGTGCAGGTCAGGCGGGTTCGCTTGGTACTTATACGTCCGAAACCGCAGAGGACGGTACCGTCACTTACACGATGACGGACGGCGACGACAGCTCCAAGGTCTACACCATCACCGTTGTCGGCGCGACCATTACTCTGACGGGCACTGAGACTGAATACACGATGACCTCCATCAACCCCGACCTCGTGGTGGAATTTGAGATGACGGGCGTCAATAGCTGGGGCGCTTCGCTCACCCTCACCTGCTATGACGACGGCACCGCCAATATGCAGATCACGATGGAAGGCGTCCCGGACTTCGCCGATGCAACGGGTACCTGGACGTATATGGCAGACCGCGATTACTACGTCATCACCTTCGGCGCGACGATCTACACGGCAGAGAACGACGGAGAGGGGACATATTCCTTCGAGTACACGATCGCAAATGCCAACTTCGGCGGCGAAAAGGTCGTGGTTTCTTACAAGAATGAAGCCGAGATGGTCGTTTACACCTTCACCTACAAGAACGACTGGTCGTATGACCTCGGCACCGAGATCGCAATGACCGCGCGTGCGGAAGCAGGGGCAGAGAGCTATACCTTCACGGGCGCTATCTGGGGCGGCGTCGGCACCCTCACCATCACCCTTGCCGAGGGCGGCAGCGTCACCGTTGTCGCCGATGCGGAGAGCGTCGGTGCGGTGGGCGTCGAAGTGACGACGGGTACCTGGGAAGCCAATGAGGACGGCTCGCTTGCCATCACCATCAACGGCAATCTTTACACCGCAACGGTTTCTGAGTAACGAAGGGCAATGAGCGGCGTGCGCGGGCTTATCCCGCGCCGCGCTGCTCTCAAATTTTCATAAGGAGGGAATTATGCAGACAGTGGAAAATGTAGCTGCTGTGGAGGCGGAAGAGAACGCCGATCCCGTCGCTGCCCGCAAAGAACAGCGCAGGCAAAGGCGGCAGGACAGGCACCGCAGATGGGTCAAGGACATGAAGAAGGACTATCCCATCTATCTTCTCTTCATTCCCATTGCAGTCTTCTTTATCATCTTCAACTATGTGCCGATGTTCGGTATCCTCATGGCGTTCGAAGACTACCGCCCCGGCCGCGGCATCTTCGGCAGCGAGTGGGTGGGGTGGGAGAACTTTGCCGATCTTTTCTCCAACGAGTCCTTCCCCAAAGTCTTCCGCAATACCTGCGTGATGGCTGCGATGAACCTTTCCATCGGCTTCCTTGCGCCCGTCATTCTGGGCCTTCTGCTTTCGCAGGTGCGCTTCAAAGGCTTCAAGAGGGTGGCGCAGACGGTGAGCTATATGCCTTACTTCGTTGCGACGGTCGTCGTCTGCTCGCTCATCAAGGACTTCATGAGCGATACGGGCGTCATCACCGACCTCTTCGTGGCAATGGGGGCAAACCGTGAAGACATGCTCACCAATCCCAAGTACTTCTGGTGGATCAATACGCTTGCGGGCGTCTGGCAGGGCGCGGGATACGGCTCCATCGTGTATGTTGCGGCGATCTCCAATATCAACCCCGACCTGCACGAAGCGGCGGCTCTCGACGGCGCGGGCAGATGGCAGCGGCTTTGGCACATCACCATCCCCAGCATCATCCCGACCATCATCATGATGTTCACGATGTCCGTCGGCACCGTCTTCATGACGGGCTTCGATAAGGTGCTCCTTCTCTACAACGAGAGCATTTACGACACGGCAGACTGCCTTTCGACGTTCACCTACCGCTGGGGCGTCGTTCAGAACAACTACGGGCTTTCTTCGGCGGCAGGTCTCTTCCAGTCCGTCATCTCGACGGCGCTCCTGCTCCTTTCCAACAAGCTGACGAAAGTTGCGGCGAAGACCTCGCTCTTCTAAGGAGGGATCATCATGGCAAAAGTGAAAACCAAATACAGGAACGGCGGCATGGTCGAAAAGAACAGCGTGCTCGGCTGGATCGCGGATATCATCATCTACGCGCTCCTTATCGTCATGATGTTCATCTGCGTCATCCCGCTCTGGTACTCCCTCGTCGCTTCCTTCTCGGACGGCTTTACCCTCTACAATTCCGAGGGCATGATCTGGTTCCCCGTGGGGGAATGGACGCTTGCGGGCTATGAGCACGTCTTTGCTTCCAACAACGTCCTGCGCGGGTACCTCAATACCATCATCTATGTCGTCGGCGCGACGCTGCTCGGCTTTGTCCTCAACGTGCTTGCGGGCTATGTCTTAAGCCGCAGCACCCGTTACCGCGGCATCATGATCTTGTTCGTCATGTTCACGATGATGTTCAACGGCGGCCTCATCCCGACGTACATCGTCATGCGCGCTTTGGGCTTTGTCAACAGTCCGCTTGCGATCATCATCCCCACCTGCACGAACGCCTACTTCATGATCCTCATGATGAACGCCTATCTCGGCGTGCCGCAGTCCACGGTGGAAGCCGCAGAACTCGACGGCGCGGGGCATTTCCGCCTCATGTTCCAGATCTGCCTTCCTCAGTGCATGAGCATCGCGACGGTCGTCCTCCTTTACAGCGTCGTCTTCCAGTGGAACTCCTGGTTCCAGGCATACGTCTATCTGTCCACGGCGCGTGAATGGTGGCCTCTGCAGCTCGTCGTCAACAACATGATCAGCGAAAACACCAACTTCATGCAGTCGGGCAATATCGACTATTCGCGCTTCCTCATCCAGTACGGCCTCGTCGTCGTTGCGACCATTCCCATCCTCTGCGTGTTCCCGTTTTTCCAGAAGTATATTGAGAAGGGCGCGGTGCTCGGCGGCGTCAAAGAATAAGGAGAACTCATGGATATCAAGAAACTTCTACAAGAACTCACGCCCGAAGAAAAGGCAAGGCTCGTTGCAGGAGTCAACTTTATGTACACCGCTCCCGTCGGGCGCCTCGGTATCCCGTCTCTTTCGATGGCAGACGGCCCTCACGGCCTCCGCAAGCAGTCGGAAGGGGGAGACAACGGCGTCTCGATGAGCGAGCCTGCAACATCCTTCCCGACGGCGGCGACCGTCGCCTCGGGCTGGGATCCCGAAAACGCCAGAAAGGTGGGGGAGGGCATCGCCGAAGAGTGCATGCACTACGGCGTCAATGTCATCCTCGGTCCGGGCGTCAACATCAAGCGCAACCCTCTGTGCGGGAGGAACTTCGAATACTATTCCGAAGATCCCTTGCTCGCTTCCGAAATGGGCATCGGCGAAGTCGAGGGCGTTCAGAGCAAGGGCGTGGGCGTTTCCGTCAAGCACTTTGCCCTCAACAATGCGGAAGACCACCGCTTCGGGGGCAACAGCGTCTGCGATGAGCGCGCCGCCCGCGAGATCTACCTCAAAGCATTTGAGCGCGTCGTGAAAGCCGCAAAGCCCGCGACCCTCATGTGCGCCTACAACGCCATCAATGGCACGTTCTGCTCGGAGAACGAGTGGCTCCTCACCGATATCCTCCGCAAAGAGTGGGGCTTTGACGGCCTCGTGATGACCGATTGGGGCGCCACGCATGATAGAGTCGCTTCCCTCAAAGCGGGGCTCGATCTCGAAATGCCGGGCGACACCGAATACTGCCGCAAGCAGATCATGGCGGGGCTTGAAGACGGCTCCCTTCCCATGGAAGCGCTCGACAAAGCCGTTGAAAACGTTCTGAAGCTCGTCGAAAAGTATGCGGTCGGCGCCGAGCAAAAGCCTGCCGATTTTGAGGCGCATCACGCGCTCGCGGCAGAGATCGCGGCGGACTGCGCCGTGCTCTTAAAAAACGACGGCACGCTCCCGCTCACGGGCAAAGAAAAGCTGCTCGTCGTCGGCGAGATGTTCGAAAAGATGCGTTATCAGGGCGCGGGCAGTTCGATGATCAACCCCACGAAGACCACTTCCCCCAAGGAAGCCTTCGAGCTCAAGGGCATTGCCTACACCTATTGCAAAGGCTATACGGAAAGCGGCGCAAATGCGCGGGAACTGCGCGAAGAAGCCATCCAAGCGGCTGCCTCTGCCGACACCGTGCTCCTCTTTGCGGGGCTCGACGACATGTCGGAAGGGGAGGGCTATGACCGCGAGACCATGCGGCTTCCTCAGCACCAGCTCGACCTTGCGGATGCGCTCCTCGCGTCGGGCAAAAAGATCGCCGTCGTGCTCTTCGGCGGCTCTCCCGTGGAGCTTCCCTTCGCAGATCGGGTGAACGCCATCCTCGATATGTATCTTCCCGGGCAGAACGGCGGCACGGCGTGCGCAGAGCTCCTCACGGGCGAGAAAAACCCCGCAGGCCGCCTTGCCGAGACGTGGCCGCTCACCTATTCCGATGTTCCCTTCGGCAGCGTCTTCACAAAGCGCGTCAACGAAGTGTACAAGGAGAGCGTCTTTGTCGGCTACCGCTATTATACGAGCGCCCAAAAGGCGGTGCGCTATCCCTTCGGCTTCGGCCTTTGCTATACGGACTTTTCCTACGCCGCCTCTCCCGCAGCCGTCAGAGGAGATACCGTCTCCGTCACCTGCGGCGTCACGAACACAGGGGACCGCGCGGGCTCTGCCGTCCTTCAACTCTATGTTTCCCCCCCTGAGGGCGGCAACCCGCGTCCCATAAAGGA
>ERZ1090863.760-NODE-761-length-15984-cov-32.397012_pt1 | contig 15984 bp, 11 predicted proteins | sample MGYA00478480_ERZ1090863 | MGnify/ENA primary metagenome ERZ1090863 (study PRJEB33644, sample SAMEA5815746) | chicken gut metagenome | biome: Chicken; feature: Gastrointestinal Tract; material: Caecum | place: Ireland | collected 2019-01-01 | study: A study of the...
TTCTTGTCTTTTTAACACTTTTTTGGGCGTTTTTGAGTTTTCAGATACACCCTAAAACGCCGGCCACAAAATGACCCAAACGCCGGAAACACATACGCCGGTTAACCATCAGCCGGAAGCGTGGCCGGTGGAACTGTTTGAATACCTGCTTTCAACCGGTCACGCAACCGGTAGGTCTGGCCACGGATATTTACCACATGAGCGTGGTGTAATAACCGGTCCAGAAGAGCGGTAGCCAGTACATTGTCGCTTAGAAGCTCACCCCAATCGCTGAAGTATTTGTTGCTGGTTAAAATCACGCTGCCGTGTTCGTAACGTTCAGAAATCAGCCGAAACAAAAGTTCTGCTTCCTGGCGATTCAACTGCATATAGCCAACCTCATCAATCACCAGCAAAGCGGGACGCAGGTAGATCCGCCAGCGTCTCTCCAAATGTCCCTGGGTTTGTGCCTTCTTCAAGTCACCAATGAGACGGGAAAGAGTGGTATAATAGACCACCATTCCAGCATCCAGGGCTCTAAGAGCTAGACCGACAGACAAGTGCGTCTTTCCCACACCAGGAGGTCCCAGAAAAATAACATTCTCATTTCGGGCTACAAAGGCTAGCGTCCCAAGCTCTTCGATCTGTCGCTTGTCAATGCTGGGTTGAAAGGTGAAATCAAATTCTTCCAGCCGCTTGTGGTGCGGCAGCCTTGCCAGTTTTAAACGTGTTTCTCGGCTTTTTCGCTGGCGTTCTTGCTGTTCAGAGGATAACAAGTCATGGAGGAACTGAACATAGGTCTGCTGACTGTGAAGAGATTGTTCCAGCTGTGCATCCAAAAGTTGAGCTGCCGTGAGCAGCCCCATCTGTTCCAGGAGAGAGCGGGTGTGTTCCAGCTCAACCATGTGCTGCACCTCCCAACAAGGAGTCATAGAAATGCAGAGAACGAACTTCTACACGAACGTCCTGTTGGCGTGCTGCTGGATAAGGAGCGGCAATCCCTTTGCGCTCTGCCAGACCCTTGTATTGGCCGGGCAACCAGACAATTTTACCCGTATGGTACTGAAGCTGGTGCTGGGCTAGAAGGATCTCTCCATAATAGATTTCTAGCTGCCCTTTCACTGCTCGAACCTGTACTTCCTTTCCGCTGTACTGCCAGGGTACACCATACCGGATGCCGTCAAAGCTTACAAGTCCATCTCTTGTAACTGTTCTCGTTTCCCAGCGGTAGCGGTCCTGAATCTCCTGGGAAGGTAAGGAGAAAAGTTCTTCTTGTGCCAGCTTTTGCAGAGGGATCTCGCAAGTTGTTCCATGAGGCCTTGAGTCAACTGATTTGCACCAGGCAATCGCCTGGCGATTCAGATCTTCCAGGTCTACAAAGCTGCGGCCCGGGAAAAAATTCTCCTTTACATACCGCACCAAACGTTCTACTTTGCCTTTTGTCTGGGGCGTTCTTACCCGACATACCTTTGGAACAAATCCCATCTCGACGGCAAAACCAGAAAACTGTGTGTTCCAAATCACCTTGCCCGCTTCACGCCCTGTGACTACAGTTTTCATATTATCGGTCAGGACCTCTTTAGGAACACCTCCAAAATACTGAAATGCATTTAACATACAGCGTTCCATGCTGCGCAGGTCACAGCGTTTTACGAATTCAATGTATTTGGCGCGGGAATGTCCCAGAATCATTACAAAAACTGCTACTTTGTGAAGCTTCTCATTTTGGTCCAGATATTGACAGATACCCCAGTCCATTTGCGCTTGCTTGCCGCTGGGCGTTTCATATCGCCGTACAGCAGGTGCTGCCTTGGCTGGCCGGTAGGGATGAACATATGCTTTTAAAATGCTCATTCCGCCGTCATATCCAAGTTCTCGCAGTCGTTCCAACAGAACAACACAATTGAAGATACCTTGTTCCATCCATTCATTCAACTGCGGCTTGTAAGGATCTAACTTGGACCCTTTTGAAATCCCCTTTAGCCCATGCTGCCGATCTGCCTGCTCCATATATTTGCGGGCCGTATTTTTGGAGATTCCAATTTCTTGCCCAATCGCATAAGCGCTCTTGCCTTTTCCTGCTAAATCTTTTATCATTAGTATAAGCCCACTCCTAATCATCCGGCTATCCTCCCTAAAAGTATTCGACACACTTTTAGGATAGCCGGTCTTTAGGCGTGGGTCAATTTTTGTTCGGCGCTATGGGGCTATTATACTTTGGCGGTGATAAATTGACTGATTTTACTCTTTTTGCGATGGAATATGCTTGGCACAGTGGTTCTCCAGCTATCAAATCCGAATTTTCTTGATATAATTATATACAAGATTCTCTGAAAAGACAACATTATTTCAGGTGTACTACTTTAATGTCTTGCCTGTTGTATCTCTTATGATTTAAAAGGATCTTCTCTATTTCTTTTCGCTGTATCCATCGAGATTCCATTTGCAAGATGACCCTACAGGAGAGGACTCTATCTGCTTCCGGGTTCAGATTGTTGGAGGAAGAAAGTCTGGTGCGTCCGATCTTTTAAGCTTCTTAGTGGCGGTCAATTTCGAATTCTTAGTGGGTTCCAATTACTGATATCCGGAGATCTGATAGGCTTTGATGTGGCTCTGACCCTTGGCAGGGTTAACTGGAGGCGTTGTTATCTGGCGATCCGGAAGACGACGATATCTCCTGTGCAGTCCAGCGACGTGGGAATGGATGAACTTGCTCCTGCGTGTCGTAGCGGACTGCATAGGCGAAAAGACACTTATTTCGTTGACGTTTCTTTCTCCTGATGTTGTGGTGATCTCAATATCCTTAACGGAGATTTGATTTTGGAGTTTGATCTGGTATCCTTTCTGATGCAAACGGGAAATTAAATCTTCTAGGCTGAAAGACATGGAAACTAGCTCCATGACCATGTTCAATTGATTGCGGGCAATTTCTTTTGTGGTGGACAGCTCGAGCTATTTTATTTCTCTCAGTTTCCAAAAGCTTGGCTTGTAGACCTTCAGTTTCAGAGTGGTTTGGTGAAGGCAGAAGTCCTCTATGGAATACTGCTGGATCGAAGAATGTGCTCTCAGTTAAAAATGGATGAAAGGATGCAGATGGGAGGAAAATGCAGTTCTAAAATAGTGGAAGTGATAGAAGTCCTGAGCTGTGGCAACAATAGGATGATAAGTCTATTGCTTCAGCAGATGCTTGAAAAGCGATAAAATTGATTTAATAAAGACCCAAAATCGTGCAAATGAACAATTTTATTGCTTAATTTGAATGGATGTGTTATTATATATAAAATGGTTTTGATCATGATGAAGAATATGGGAATCAAAGGCTCTGCTAACAGGCAGAGCGTTTTTATATACCAATATGGGAGCATGATGGCAGGTTTGAAAATTTTGGAATTTTTTGTCGAGATTATTAGTGAAAATCTGAATAAAAGTGTGTATAAAAATGATCTCAATCTCTAGTGCAAAAATGGAATGTAAAAACTTTACTATATGAATTTGTTTGAATAATTATTATTTGGAGTGTAATGATGCCAAATTATCTGGATTTATTTGCAGGAGCAGGAGGTCTTTCGGAAGGATTTATTTGTGCAGGTTATGAACCAGTGGCTCACGTGGAAATGGACATTGCCGCATGTTATAGTTTGAAAACGCGTGCGGCATACCATTGGTTGAAGCAACAAAATAAAATCTCAATATATAATCAATACCTTGAACAGAGAATTTCTAGAGACGAATTTTATCGAAATATTCCACAACATATATTGGATTCTGTTTTAAATTATGAAATTTCGGAAGACAACCTACAAAAAGTATTTTCTGATATTGACAAATTTTTGAATGGAAAAAAACTTGATCTTATAGTTGGAGGTCCTCCTTGCCAAGCATACTCAATTGCGGGGCGATCAAGATCAATCAACCATATGATGGGAGACAAACGCAATTATCTTTATAAGCTTTATGCCGAATTTTTGAGAAAGTATAATCCTCAATATTTTGTATTTGAAAATGTTGTGGGATTGCTCTCCGCAAAAGACGAGGATGGTACACTCCACCTTGACAATATGCAGGCACTTTTTAAAAAATATGGATACTCCACCAGTTGGAAAATTTTGAATGCGGTAGACTATGGGGTGCTTCAAAATCGAAAAAGAATTATCCTTATTGGAAAACGAGGTGAGCACCAAGGGTTTTATCCAGATATCCCGGTTATTGAAAACAAGTACAGAGTATATGAGCTCTTTCGAGATCTGCCGTTCATAAGAGCTGGAGGAGGTAAAATCACACCAGTAAAAACTCTTCCATATTTAGGAAAATACCTATATGAGGCAGGGATCAAGGAATACGACCGGGAACCTGTAACTTACCATCAAGCAAGGCCCAACACACCGCAAGATCTTGAAATTTACCGTATTGTGGTAGATACTTGGAATAAAAAGAAAATGAGGGTTGCATATACAGACCTGCCGGAAAGATTAAGAACTCACAACAATACAAAAAGCTTCTTGGATCGTTTCAAGGTAGTTGCTGGAAATCTTCCATGTACACAGACTGTGGTGGCGCATATCTGCAGAGACGGACATTACTATATCCATCCTGATATTGCGCAAAACAGATCTTTGACACCGCGCGAGGCGGCAAGAATTCAAACGTTTCCCGACAATTATTATTTTGAATCCGTTACAGGAAAACCTTCGCGTACACTTGCATACAAACAAATTGGCAATGCTGTTCCGGTGCGTCTGGCCTATAATGTTGCCATGGCATTACTTAAATATTTCAAAGAGGATAACGGCATCTGACTGGATCTTGAAATATCTGTCCTGAGGTGAGTATCATGAAGGAAAAAATAGTTGTCCCGTATGCACCAATTCTGGTGGAATCCACCCGATCTATCGGGTACTCCTTTGAGGCAGCTGTTGCAGATATTATTGATAACAGCATCAGCGCTTTGGCATCAGAAATCCGGGTTTTGTTTTCATCCAAAGAGCCACAGTATTTATGCATCGAAGACAATGGATGGGGAATGAATACCGACGAGTTGGAAAATGCGATGCGTTATGGCAGCCAAAGTTCCAGTGATAAACGCCGAAAAGATGACCTTGGCAGATTTGGACTCGGGCTTAAAATGGCATCTTTGTCACAGTGCCGTAAAGTTACAGTTCTGTCCAGAAAAGATGGCAGTATATGTGCAGCATGCTGGGATCTTGACTATATCATTCAGCAAGGAAACTGGGCTTTAAAACTCTTCCAGGAAGAAGAAACGCGCAATATCCTAGGGTATGACTATCTGCAATCCAAACAGTCAGGAACAGTTGTAATATGGGAAGAATTTGACAGATTACAGCAGAGGGCAGTAAATATTCAAAAAGCTTTTGATGAAAAAATAGACTTAACCAGAAATCATCTGTCCCTTGTTTTTCATCGCTTTATCAGTGACGAAAATCCCAAAAATCATATATCAATTATTTTCAATGGAGAAACATTAAAAGGAATAGATCCGTTTCTGACAAAACATCCTGCTACGCAGCCTATGAGCGAACAGGTCCTGCGTATTGCATCAGATGAGATCAGGGTGAAGCCTTTCGTTCTTCCACATATAAGCAAGCTATCCTGTCAGGATATGGAGATGCTTGGAGGCAAGGACAATCTGCGCCAGCAACAGGGATTCTATATTTACAGAAATAAAAGACTTATTATTTGGGGCACATGGTTCCGGTTGATCAAGCAGAATGAACTCGGAAAACTGGCGCGCGTCCGTGTGGATATCCCAAACTCGCTGGATGATATCTGGGAAATTGACATCAAAAAGGCAACGGCTTCGTTACCGCATTTCATCAAGAAAAGTTTGGTTGATATCGTTGAAAATACCATTGGCCGCAGCGAGCGTGTATACAAATACAGAGGACGGAATCTGCAGGAAGATAATCTTGTACATATTTGGAATCCGATTGATGACAGAGGGCGGTTTCAATACAGAATCAACAGAAGTTTGCCGATAATAAAAATGCTGGAAACGCATCTTGATGAAGAGGGAAGCACTCTACTGGACTCGTTTATAAAAATGCTTGAAGATGCTTTTCCGTATTCGGACGTTTATTATCGTATGGCGAAAAGTGAAGCAAATGTTAAGGAAGGTTCTCTGGAGACAAATGAAGTTTATCTAATGGCTGAACAAATGGTTCATCAGATTGAAGGTATGGGTGGAGATGTGGAAGCCTTTCTCAAATCTATGGACAAGATGGACTTCTTTATCAAATATCCGGATGTTGTTGCAAAGATAAACGAGGTATATGGAAATGACTGACAATCAAAAAAATATTATTGCAACGATCTTGGTGAATATTAGCGCTATCAAGAAACCCATTCCGGAAGAGCAGATTACCGGCCTGGTTGATATGTACGACCAAGCCAATTCCATGGGGTTCGGAACTCCGAGGCTGTCCGAAAAAGAGCGCAAGGAAGTTATTACGGAGCTTCATACCGTTCTTCAAATCAAAATTGACAGAGGACATTTTGTAAAAGAAGGAGATCATGCCCCCTGGTATATGGCAGCTAAGGCAAACAATCCGTCAAAATTTTGGGACCGGTATCGGCTTTATTTGATTAAGGAAAAACATTGGAACAAGGATACAATTGATGAGCTTGACAAGTCAACGGATGAAATTATGGATTTGCTGGGTGATCCCTCGCAGGATTTTCAGTCTCCCAGAAGAGGATTGTGCATTGGTGATGTTCAGTCCGGAAAAACATCAACTTATATTGGACTGATTAATAAAGCAGCAGATGCACATTATCGGGTTATCATTTTGCTGACAGGCACCATTGAAAAACTGCGGAGACAGACACAGCAACGCATCGATGAAGGATTTATTGGGCTGGACAGCTATGCCTTTACTGTTCTGGAAAACAACAATGTTCAGGTTGGTGTGGGCGCAATTGATCCCAGCACAAGTGGATGGGCAGTTACATCAACAACCAGTGATTTTAATGCGGCAACTGCAAAGAAAATTGTGGGGCAGCTGAATACCATTAGTGCACCGGTTATTTTTGTGCTTAAAAAGAATAAAAGTGTCCTTGAAAAACTGGAGCGCTGGTTAAGATTATATAATGCCAATAAAGTTACTAAAAAAATTGATCTCCCGATGCTGTTGATTGATGATGAGGCGGACAATGCTTCAGTCAATACCAAAGTTGATTCTGTAACAGCAATTAACAAAGGCATTCGGAAACTTCTGGAACTTTTTGAGAAAGCAAATTATGTTGGATTTACGGCAACCCCATACGCCAACATATTCATCGATCCGGATTCCGAAGAAAAGATGCTGAAAGAGGATCTTTTTCCGAGAGATTTCATTTATGCGTTGGAAGCACCATCCAATTATATTGGGGCCAGGACCATATTTGGAGAAAATGCAAAATATGGATATATGCTGGAATCCAATGATGATTGCGAAATGGCTCTGCCCATTCGCCATAAAAAGGATGATGCGTTGCAATACCTTCCGGAGAGCCTGAAAGAAGCGCTGGCAGCGTTTTTTATTGCGAATGCAGTCCGGGATTTGCGTGGTGACAACAAGGCACATCGTACAATGATGATTAATATTTCGCGTTTCATCATTGTACAAAATCAGATTACAAAAATTGTGGATGGCTTTGTGCGGGACTGGAAGCGCGAAATACGCAATTATTACATGCTGGGTGGAGAAGCACTTCAGTATGAGTCATTTGCAGTTATAAAAAATGTATATGATAAATATTTTAAGAGGTTTTCTCAGGATCCCGATTTCTCTGATTTGCAGCATTTTTCTTGGGAAGAAATTCAGAAGGTTCTGTATCCTGCAATTTCAAGAATAGAAGTTCGTACCGTCAATGGAGGAAATGCACCTAAGAGCCTTGATTATGAGAAGTACGAAAAAGAACCGAATGACATTGGATTGCGGTTGATTGCTGTTGGTGGACTGAGTCTGTCGCGCGGATTGACGCTGGAAGGTCTTTGCACGAGCTACTTCTACCGAAATTCCACGATGTATGATACCTTGATGCAAATGGGTCGGTGGTTTGGTTACCGGGGAAATTACAGAGATCTTTGTAAAGTCTGGATGCCGACATTGTCCATGGATTGGTACAGCTACATTTCTGCAGCGACAGATGAATTGCGGTCAGACGTAAAGCGCATGCAGGATGCAAACATGACGCCCAGAGATTTTGGCCTTGCAGTCCGTTCGGATATCCAGGGACTGCTGGTAACTGCACGCAATAAAATGAGGACAGCAAAAGACTACGAGACGGTTGTGAACTTCAGTGGCGAGGTTATTGAGACAAAATATGTTCACAGCGCTCCGGACATCCTGCAAAGAAATTATGGAGAGACGAAAGAGTTTCTCCATGCCCTTCAAGAGCAGTACCCGGTACACCAGAACGATCCGGTTCTGGCATTGAAACACCCCCAGTTCCTGGATGTAGCCAAGAAAAATATTGTAGATTATCTGAGTGACTTTTCAGTTCACACCATGAACAGTGGGACTGGCTTTATCATTGATGAGCTTCTGAAAATGTTTGAGGGGGATCAAACAGGAGTTTTTGACAAATGGGATGTTCTTATTGCCGGTGGTACTGCGAAAAATCCGAAAATTGACTTTGCCGGGTTGAGTGTTCACCCGGTTATGCGTAAGTTCTCATACAGGAAAGACACAAAATCGCTGCAGATGTCTGGAAAAAATTCAAGGCTGGGCAGTAAGGATCTTGCAAAAGGCGGTTTGACGGAAGAGGAAGCAAAAGAAATTGAGGCCAAATACGGAGAGCCTGGAAAAACACCGGGTGAAAAATTCTATTTTCGTTCGGGACACAAAAGAAATCCTTTGCTCGTGATTTATCCTGTAAAATTGTATTACGAACCTAAGGATGAAGACAGTGAAGAATATTCCAGGGCAATGCGGAGAATTGTGGATTCCATTGAATGTCCGGTTGTGGGATTGAGCATAGGTATTCCCATGATTCATGGAGTACATGAGATGCGGGTTAAGTATAAAATCAACAAGCAGAAATGGCTCGAGATTTTTGGAGCTGAAGATGTGGACGATTTTGCGGAAGTCGATGACACAATCCCGGAGGAATAAAAATGACAGGTTTGCGGAATTTGTTTGAGTCTTTTGATGAACTGGATTCATATAAGCGGGTGGATGGTACACATCCACTTGATTTATATGTTGGGAAGGATGAAATGTCAAGATGGACGATGCTCTTGGTTACCGATATACAGCCGGTTGGTGTAGTGTCGTCTAAAATGATCAGAACCGGTGTTGGGGTCCGAAAGGATGGACGGTGGACGCTTGGGTTTTCATTGATTGATGATACCTATGAAGATATGTTTATCCTGTTTTGCTCGGACATTATTGATACATCCCGCAATTTGAAAGACACAAACAAAGCCGCTGCCTTTATTGTAAATCGGTATAAAGAGTGGAAGGAGATGCTGGCCAGCTCACGCGGAACCCTGCTTTCTTCGGAAGAGGTCAAAGGCTTGCTCGGAGAAATGTTCTGCCTTCAGAAATATCTTGCACCCCAATACGGCATGGATCAGGCGGTGATGTCATGGACAGGCCCAAGATATCTGCCACAGGATTTTATTATTGGGGAGACATGGTACGAAGTGAAAACAATTTCGGGTAGTTGTGGCGAAGTGAAGATTTCTTCTGTTGAGCAGCTGGACAGTTCGGTTCCTGGTGAGCTTGTTGTTATCAATGCTGAAAAAACCAGTCCTACCAATGAAAATGCGATAAATCTGAACTTACTGTACAATGAGATACTTTCATCGGTTTCAAATGACGATACAAAGGCGTGGTTTTCCAATATGCTGCTGCGATACGGCTATTGTCCCAGACCGGAATATGAGTTGCCGGATTATCTGTTCGAGGTAAAAGGTGTTGCATACTATCGCGTGGATTCATCTTTTCCTTGCCTTCGTCGCAATGAAATTCCTCCCAGCGTGTTAAAGGTAAAGTATTCACTTTCACTTACTGCGATCAGTAATTACAGAAAGGAGTAATTCCATGGATTTAAAAGAGTTTCGAAGTGGCATTTTGGATGAAGTCCACTTCAATGCGTCTGCAAATGGAACATCTCCCAGGGAAGAATTTCTTGCGTTATATGCTGATGCTCTTGTTGAGGCAGAAGAATTTGAAGATTTTGAACAGCTCTCGTATGAGGGGGTCGGATCGCATAACAAGCAAATCCTGATTGATGGCTATTTCTACAGTGCTCTGGAAAATTGTCTGACGATCGTTGCATGCCCGTTCGTGGATAGCCTGGAACCACAGTCACTCACAGCAACGGAGGCAGAGGGCCATTTCAAACGGGCACGTGCTTTTGTTGAAGAAGCCAGATCGGGTTTTATCCAGAAATATGCAGAGGAAAGTTCCCCTGGGTATGGTCTGGCTCTGGATATCCAAAAAAGATACAGTAACGTTTCAAAATACAAATTTTATCTCATAACAGATATGGTTATGAGTAATCGTATCAAGGAAATACCCAATACAACCATTGGCGATGCGGTTGCAGAATATCATATATGGGATATTTCCAGATTACAGGGACTATATGAGTCCAAAACGGGCAAGGAAGATATTGTCATTGATCTGAAAGAGTTTTCAGAGTTTGGTATTCCGTGCCTTCAGGCGGGTTCAAATGAGGACTATACAGCTTATTTGTGTACCATTCCTGGCGCAGTCCTGGCACATCTATACAATAAGTATGGAGGACGCCTGCTGGAGGGAAATGTGCGCTCGTTTTTGTCTGTAAAAGGAAAAATCAACAAAGGTATCCGGAATACAATATTGAATGAACCGACCATGTTTTTCGCTTATAACAACGGTATTGCGGCAACTGCCTATGATGTCCAGGTTGAATATGGAAAAGTATGTCCGTATATTACCAAAATCACTGCCCTGCAGATTGTAAATGGTGGACAGACAACAGCTTCTCTTGCTACAGCCATGGTCAATGACAAGGACAGGGCGAACGGGCTGAAAGATATCTATGTTCCAATGAAACTTTCGGTTGTCACACCGGAAAAAGCAATGGAGCTTATTCCCAGCATAGCAAAGTATGCAAATAAACAGAATAAAGTCAGCGATGCCGATTTCTTCTCAAACCATGCATTCCATATCCGTATGGAGGATTTTTCGCGCAGAATACTTGCACCCGCAGTTAAGGGTAATCAATATGGAACGCATTGGTACTATGAACGAACCAGGGGACAATATAAACAGGAACAAAGCCGCATGACAAAGGCGGAAAAAGATAAATTTCTGCTTCAAAATCCGAAGACGCAAATGTTTACCAAGACAGACTTGGCGAAGTTCTATAATATTTACCGGCAGCTTCCCTATCAGGTGAGTACAGGTGCGCAGAAAAATTTTATTCAGTTTGCCGAATGGGCAAGTGATGCATGGGAAAAAGATGAAACACGGTTTAATGAACGTTTTTTCAAGCAGATTGTATGTCTGAATATCCTCTACAAAAAGGTTGATCATATTGTAAAATATGCTCCGTGGTACGAAATGGGATATAAGGCCCAGGTGGTTACATATACACTTTCCTATCTGTTCTATCGGATCAATTTTGAGTGCCCAGGACTGGTATTTGATTTTAAAACCGTTTGGAGTCAACAGGATGTATCACATGCAACAGAAACAGAGCTGGAAAATATTGCGGAGGCAATGTACAACCATTTGATTGATCCAAAACGCGAAGTGCAGAATGTTACAGAATGGGCAAAACGGGAAGCATGCTGGAAAAAAGCAATGAAGATATCAGTGCCCCTGAGTGAAAAATTCAAGCAGGAGCTGGTGGATGCTGCAGACGAGCAGGAAGAAAAAAAGCAGGCTCAAAAAGAACAAAAAATGGAAAACAGAGCATCTGCCATGATCGAAGTTGCCCATTATGGTGTGGAAAAATGGAAAAGACTGCTGGAGTGGGGAATTGCAAATCACGTCTTTACACCCCAGGATATCTCCTTTTTGAAAGTTGCCATTGCCATGGAAACAGGGAAATTTCCAAGTGAAAGACAATGTGCACGTATTTTGCAAGTCCTGAAAAAAGCCAGAGAGGAAAGTTATCCGGAATAAGGTTGACAGGATTTGAGGAGCAAATAAAATGGCAGATGTACTTACTCCGCAGCAGCGAAGTTACAATATGTCCCGGATCCGGAGCAAAAATACGAAGCCTGAGGAAATTATGCGCAAATATCTTTTTTCCAGGGGATTCCGCTACAGAAAAAATGTTTCCAAACTTCCGGGAAAACCGGATATAGTTCTTCCAAAATACAAAACAATAGTATTTGTCAATGGTTGTTTTTGGCACAAGCATGAAGGATGTCATTATTTTGTTTGGCCCAAGAACAATGCGGATTTCTGGAAAAAGAAAATTGAAGGCAATGTCGAACGTGACAAATATGATTACAAGCTGCTGAAAGATCTCGGCTGGCATGTTATTGTTGTTTGGGAATGTGAATTGAAGTCCGTCTGCAGGCAGGACACACTGGATCGGTTGGCTGAAAAAATTTATGCCAATCTGGAGTCGGATGATTCTTCCAGAGCGGATAAACAGTATGAAGAAATAAAAAAAGCATGATTTGGTGGAGTCGAACATGTTGTAGATGAAAGGTGGTATAGTCTGTGATTTATAATCACAGTTCACAGGGTTTGGGGCATAGTCCCAACAAACATTCCGCCTTTGTATATACAAAGGCCCTGCTTGCGGAAGCTTGTGGTTAAAAGAGGCGTGATGGAATTCTTTGAAAAATCTTTTTCGTTTTTGATCTGCATAAAATGAGCAAGCAATGTTCGTGGCTATCCATTGCCACAAACTACTTGTTGGGGTGCCCCCAAACCCCGGCATACGCAGAAAGTATTCTGCGGCTGCGCGTTCGGAGAACGCTTTCTCAACTGATAAAATTTTAATTTATAACAAGTTACAGGATCATTTGATTATTTACTGGATTTGAAAAATTATAACTCACAAAAATCTGAACACGAACATTCCCTGAAAACTGGATTAGCTGACCCTGTTCCATGCGGCCATCCGGGAGGGAACACCCCAAAAGCTGGAGCACAACGACATCCGCTGGATCACGGTGAATGAGATCGACCAGTATTCCTTCTGCCCGGCGGACGAGGAGATTTTGAGGAGACTGAAAGATGCCGGTAAAAACTTATCATAAGTTGGTCCGTGACCGTATCCCGGAGATCATCGAGGCAGACGGGAAGACCTGTGTCTGTGAAACGCTGTCCGATGAGGCGTACATCCGGCTTCTGGACCAAAAGCTGAACGAAGAGCTGGCGGAATACCAGGAGAGCAAATCCCTGGAGGAATTGGCCGATCTTTTGGAGGTCATGCAGGCGGTTGTTCGGGCTCGCGGCTGGACATTGGATGGGCTGGAGCAAGTGCGGGCGGACAAGGCCGCTGAACGCGGCGGATTTACAAAAAAGATTCTGCTGAAGGAAGTGTGGGAATGAGCGCAGCAACGATACAGGAAATGGTCGCGGAAAAAATAAAAACCCTTTATCGTGTATCACACGAACTAGAAGAACTGTTTCCCGGGAGACACTATACGCCCGATGGACATATGATCGGGAGCATCGGCGAGGCGCTGGCGACCTGCTGCTATGAGCTGACGCTGTTTGAGGCGTCGGCAGAAACCCACGATGCCAAAGCGCCGGATGGCTGGCTGGTTCAAATCAAAGCGACCCAAATTGACCGGGTCGCACTCTCGAGCAAACCGGAATGGCTGTTGGTGCTGCAGATCCATCCGGATGGCACCTTTTCCGAGGTATACAATGGGCCGGGCGAACTTGCCTGGACACATTGCGGGAAAATGCAGAAGAACGGCCAGCGGCCCATCTCCTTGGCGAAGCTGCGAAGCCTGCAGGCCGAGGTCCCGGAAGAGGACCGGCTGAAACGGATCATGTGAGGTGCCTCTATGCCTACTTATCGTTCGATCTCTGGCAGCAGTGCCGAGGACTTGTTTATTGAATTGTTTTCTGACACCTTTGGTTCTGAAAAGGCGAGTTATCTCTATTCCCAGTACCCTTTCTTTGATATTTATCAGAACAGCCGATTTGCCGATTTTATGATCGAAAACGGCGGGCGGAAAGTGGCCATTGAGATTGACGATGAAGCCTCCCATAACCCCAAGCTGGTTTCTCAGAACAAGTTTTATGATGATCTGCTCAAGCAGAACAGCATGATCTATCTGGGCTGGGATGTGTACCGCTGGGCGGTGCGGCAGATGCAGCAGCAGCCGGAAACCGTGAAGGATGAGCTGCGGGTCTTTCTGGGTCAGCATCCCAGCTTCAAGGAGATTGAGGACTACCTTCCCACCCAGCGGGGCAAATCTCTGGATGGCTCCCGTCTGGAACTGAAGGAGCACCAGAAGCAGGCACTGGCTGCACTGGAGGAGATGCGCAGCCGTTTTGAGACCATTGCCCTGCTTTACCATGCCACCGGTACTGGCAAAACGGTGACCGCCGTCATGGATGCCAAGCACTTTGGCAAGCGAACGCTGTTCCTGGCTCATACTGTGGAGCTGGTGGATCAGGCAGCCAGAACCTTCCGGGAACTGTGGCCCCAGGCCACAGTGGGCCGCTATGTGGAGAGCTCAAAGGAAAAGGACGCCTTCGTCGTCTGTGGCAGCATCCAGAGTGTGGCGCTGAATCTGGAACAGTTCAAGCCGGACGAATTTGGCTACATCATTGTGGATGAGGCCCACCACGCCTCCGCTGATACATACCAGAAGGTTCTGGCCTATTTTACGCCGGAGTTCACTCTGGGTCTGACCGCCACACCGGAGCGGACTGACGACAAGAATATTCTGGACATCTTCAAACATACCGCTCATAAACTGGACATCCAGACAGCCGTGGAGATTGGGGAACTGGTGCCTGTGCGCTGCATCCGAATCCATACCAATATTGATTTGACTAAAGTGCGTTTCAACAGCATCCAGTATAACATCCGGGATCTAGAGAGCAAAATTTATGTGCCGGAACGGAATCAGCTGATTGTGGATACATGGCTGCAATATGTGAAGGATAAACGCACTGTGATTTTCTGTGCATCTGTCCGGCATGCGAAGGAAATTGCCGGGCGGCTTCACGATGTCGGGGTGGCCGCGGAAGCGGTATCTGGTGAGATCAAAGCGGCCGACCGGCGGGAAATTCTGGCACGTTTTGAAAAGGGACAAGCAAAAGTCCTGTGTGCCTGTGACCTGCTCAACGAGGGCTGGGACTGCCCGGCCACCGAAGTGCTGTTCATGGCCCGGCCCACCATGTCCAAGGTGCTTTATACCCAGCAGCTGGGCCGCGGTATGCGGCTGTCGCCCGGCAAAGAAAGCCTGATGGTGTTTGACTTTGTGGACAACGCCAGCCAGTACAATATGCCTTACTCGATGCACCGGTTGTTCCGTCTGAAGGAGTACAGACCGGGTGCGCTGGTATTGGGCACCAAGAAGCAGAAAATGGCAGAGCAGGGTCTGTATGAGCGGGGCGAACGCCCTGACGCGATCATCGACTGGCCTGTGGATGCCCTGGATTATGAGCTGGTTGATATTTTCAACTGGCAGGAAGAGGCTGCCGGCATGATCTCCCAGATGGAATTTGTGCGCCGGGTGGATGTGCAGACCGAGACCATTGAGCGATATGTGCGGGAAGGTCTGCTGGTGCCGGATTTGGTTGTCCCCATGAGCGAGCGCCGGACCTTCAAGTACTTCAAAGAGGAGACCCTCAAAAAGTACGCTGAGCAATATGGCTGGACGCTCATTGATGACTCCAACCGCAAGGATCTGTTTATGGAAATGGTTCGTCAGATGGATATGAGCTACTCCTATAAGCCGGTGCTGCTCAAAGCAATTCTTTCCCTTGCCGACAACAAAGGCCGGGTGAAGCTCAGCGATATCGTTGACTACTTCCGGAAATTCTATGAGGCCCGGCGGGCTGCGGGTCTGGTGGTGGA
>ERZ1090863.762-NODE-763-length-15963-cov-14.312296_pt1 | contig 15963 bp, 7 predicted proteins | sample MGYA00478480_ERZ1090863 | MGnify/ENA primary metagenome ERZ1090863 (study PRJEB33644, sample SAMEA5815746) | chicken gut metagenome | biome: Chicken; feature: Gastrointestinal Tract; material: Caecum | place: Ireland | collected 2019-01-01 | study: A study of the...
AAGGCTCTGCACTTTCGTCTGAAAGTCTGCTGCTTATCGACATTATCAGAGGAGGAATAAAGGCTGATGATCCGCGCTTACAATGAAATTTACCTTTCCGATGTGATGCACAATCTCGCCGCGCTCTTTGATATTGCCATTAACGCAATGGACATTGAGCCTGACGTCATTGCGCAACAATTTTGTTCCTCAAAAGTTGCAAGCGGCATAGAAGCCGGAAATCCCGACTACATTTCAGGCAAATCTGCGACAGAGCTGCTCTCTGAAATTCTTGAAAGAGATGTGCCGTATAATACCATTCCGCTCGACCGCTCTCCCGAATATTGGGCAGGCTGGGTGCTTGCATATTCACAGTGGTATCTCAATAAATCGTTCAAAGAAATATTGAGCGCCGTTCCCATGAGCACCCTGATAGCAAAGTACTACCCCTATCACGAAGCACCAGAAAGCAAAACGGTAGAATGGATAGAGTCAAAGTTTCCCGTAAAAAATAAGCTGACATATTTTCGCGAACTTCGTAAACTTTCCAAAAAACAGCTTTCCGACTTGAGCGGCGTAAACATCCGCTCTATCAATTATTACGAGGAGGACTCCTCCCTCCTGAAAAAAGCACAGGCGGAAACGCTGTATGCACTTGCAAAAACGCTTGACTGCACGATTGAAGATTTACTTGGTTAATTGCCTTATTCTCCCCTTTGCGGCTGCCTTGTGGTAGCCGCATATTTTATGCCTTGCTGTTGCCGCTGCTTGAAGATTTAGGCGCTTGAACGGGGGCTTTTGGCGGGGTGTAATGTGGTGTGCCTTTTGCAGCCTTGATTGCCGTATGCTCGTAGTAGCTTGCGTCTTTTTCAGGACGATAAAGTCCGCTCGTGGCGAAAATTCTCGTCATCTGCTCCACATTGCCGCCCGAATAGAAGGCGAGGTAGTTCATAAGCGACATATCGCTGTTTGAATGGTTATTCCGTAAATCCTCGCCGTTATACAGCCTGCGTACCGTGTCGCCGTTCTTTGCCGAGAACGCCTTTTCGAGAAGTTCCCTGTCGTCCATCTGCGTAAGTCCTGCCTCGCCTTTGCCGACATTTGTCCACTCCGTTCTGCGTTCGAGCTTGCGCTCAAGAAGTGCCTTCATTTCGGGTGTATCAAAATCGCCGAGCTGGTAAAAGCCTGTTCCGTCACCCGTCATAGCAATGAACTGTCCGCCCTGATAGTATTCCATATCTCCGTCCTTTGAGAAGGAGCGAAGGTCTGCACCTTTCGTCCTGCCGAAGATATGTAAGCCCTTGCCGCTCAAAGAGTGTTCGATATATGTTTTCCCACACTTTGACAGCACCTCTTCTGCAAGGGGCGTGCGCTTTCCGTCCTCGCCGATACATTTGTCGAGGTCGATACAGGCAATTCCGTCCTTGCCGTCGAGCGCATAGGCAAGAGCAACACCGCCGTGTTCCTTTGCATATTTGCAAGCCGAGTCGAAGTCTGTCCAAGTCTTTGGATTGTCGCTCTCGGCAAACTTGCCCGTATGCACGTCAATCAGAAATTTTTCAAGCCTGCCCGTGTCGTTATTTTCCCTCGTGCGCACAACTACCCAATTAGACTTATTGCGCATTTCATCGGGCAGAGCTGCGCGGAGATTTGTTTCTATCTCCTCGAACTTCTTTCTCGCCTCCTCGCTGGGGCGGCGGTAGATACTTTCGTAGTCCTCATCGCGCTTGCCCGCAAGCTCTTCCATAAGCTGCTGCGCCGTAAGGTCTGTTTTCTCGTCCGAGCCGCCCTTCAAATGCACCTCGAAATCTTCGGGCAAGCGCAGGCGCAGACCATTCTCGTCCTTGCGCACCATACCGCTCGGAATGTAATAGACCATTCCCTCATACTTGCCCTTTGGCATTCTGATAAGCGTACTCTTCTCGTAAGCGGCGATGACCGCTTTTTCGGAGAGTGCAATTTCGCTCCACGCCTTGCCGTCGTCTTTCTGCTGTTCACGGTATTCGTCCAATGCGGTAGGTTCGCGTTTATAGTCCTCATCGTTCGTATTGCCAACAAGCTCCTTAAACTCCTGCGCGGAAATTTTGATTTCCTCCTTGTCCTTTCGCAGCGTTACCGTGAAGTCTTCCGCGATGTTTGCCGTCATACTGCTGTCCTCTGCCTGCGTATTCTCACGCACCACCGAGTTAGGCAGATAGTAGGCATATCCCGCATACTTCGTTCCGTTGGGAGCACGATACAGCGAGGAATTATCATACGCCTTGATGAGCGCATCCCTTGGAATATTGACCGATACACGCGGCTTTTCCTCGCGCTCATAGTCCTTGTCCGAGGTGTGATTTACAAGCCCTGCGAACTCCTCCGCCGTAAGTTCCACCTCGTCGCCGTCACGGTTGCGCAGGTTTACGACCTCGCCCTCGTTGAGCGTGATTTTGTAGCAAAGCTCGCGCGAATCCGACTGCATGTCTACCAACTGCCGACTTTCCTTTATACGGTTATTGAAGATGTAATAACTGTAATCCGCGTATTCCTTATTGCTTGACGGCATACGCATGAGTGAGGATTTGTTGTACCTCTTGATGAGCGCGTCTTTCGACACGAAAATCTCGTACCACTTCTCCTGCGGCTCGCTATTTTCGCCGTAATACTTTTCGCGGTAATCGTTAGCCGCATTTTCGTCCTTGAAATCATACACGCCCTGCGCCCACGTTCCGTCCGTCGTGTCATATCCGATGGCAACGGTAAAATCGTTCTTCCGCTGCACGACTGCGACATTCCTGCCGCTCCTGTCCTGTGCAATACTTAAAACCTTGTCGCCGCGCGACGTTTCCGTTAAGAATTTGTTTTCTGCCAAACTGTTTTCCTCCTTGTTTTGTTGTTCAGCGTTAGTCTGATACTGCATAATTTCTTCTACATTTTTATTCAGTTGTTCGCACTTTCTGATTAGCCTCACCACGCCGTCAATGACCGCGGGATGAGAGTTCAGACAACAGCTCCTGCGCTCTTCGGGGCTTTCAGATACGGGAATATTCTCCGCCCAGCCTTTGTTTTCGGGGCTGTACCTGCCGTCGCCGAGATTCTCGCGCAGAGTAGTTGCAAAGATATACTTGACGCGCTCTTCGCCGTATTCGTCTATGAGCCTCATCTCAAAGCCGGTTTGCAAGTGCATACCGTCATAGTTCTCGGAGATTGCTTTATCTATCGCGTTCCTGCACTCTTCGGTCAGCCTGCGTGAAGCTTGATACTGTTCAAACTCGCCGTGTTCCAAAGCATAATGCGATGTTTTGAGATAGACGGGCATTTTTGTTTGTCCGCTCATTACCGCCGAATGATAGTGCTCGCAATAGTCCCTGATAAACTCCGCAGTGTCTGTACCTGAATTAACGCTCGCATATTCTTCGCTGAGATAATCGTCATACAGTTCGTGAAGGATACTCCCACGCTCTTGATAGAGCGCTCTGTAATGTTCGGGTTCAAGATACGTTTTGTCCTCGATTACCTCTTTGAGTTCTGTGAAAACGTGAATTTTATAGTTCTCATAGAAAATCTCTTCGGGCGAACGGGTAAGCACGTCTGACTTATATGCCTCAAACTCGGCATTTACAGACTTAATAACCTCTGCCTCATAATCAGGCTCTTTGCGGTCGTAGTTCTCCTTTAATGAGTTAAGCACTTTTACACGCTCATTGTAAAAGCTCCGTGCGTCCTGTTCGGAATCGAAAGTCCTTATGATATTCGGATCAATTTCAACAGGTGAAACGCCAAGTTTTTCAAGGTTTGTTCTGTCGCCAACTGAAAGCTCATTACCGTCACCGTCGTGAGTAAAGCCGATAACATACCAGCCGTCCACCACTTCGTTTTTAAGAAGAGCCGCGCCTTTAATCGTTCGCGTTTCGTCCATCTCAATATCAGGCTGGACAGCAAGAACGGTAAGTTCATCGTCCATAGGCGGCAAACCGAGCGGATTGTCCTCGTACTGTGGCATATACTTCTCGCCGGGGAGTGCCCTTTTGTTTAGAAGGGGCAACAGTTCGTCCTCCTCAAAGCTGTCATACCAATAGTCAAAGTCTGTGCCCGTCATATTATCTGCAAACTCGCTGCCATCGAACGATGGCTTCAAGTCACTGCACAAATCAAATATTTCGTCCGCGGTGAAACCTGTTGTCCTACCGCCCAGATAATTGACCTCCGCAAGCTCTTTGTCCAAAAAACTGTTGAGCCGCGTTTCATAGCTGTGCCTGAACAGCACATCTTTTAGTTCTTCCACCTCCACGTTACCGAAAACGGCATTATGAATATCTGCATCGCTCCAGCCGTGCTCTTCAAAAGGCAGCTCGGCTTTGAGCTTTTCCCCCTGCTCGTCAAAGACGGGCACGGCATACCTCTTTAATATAGTGTTCGAGGGAATACCCCTATCGCCGAGAGCCTTATCGAGCGCAGGAACTTCCGTGCCGTACTGCTCCCATAACCTCTCGCGCTCGGTATTTGAGAAATACTGCATATCCTCACTATCGAGCGAGGTGAGTACCGACTTCACTACTTCGCGGCGCGCGGCTATATAGTCGCGCCCCTTGTCTGACTGAATAAAGGCATTCCAATCGGGTTTTTCCACGCCGAACAGCCTATCTTTATCGTCAAACAGCTCTGTCGCCTTTACTTCGTACTCGTTGTCTGTCGGGGTAAGTTCATACACCGTTATCCCAAGTTTTGAAATTGTCTTTGCCGCAGCTCCTGTAATGGGCAGCATACCGTCCCACGTGTAGCCGTAGGCGTGCATATCTTCATTAGTTACAGCATAGTCAGGCAGCAAATCCACCTGCATTGCCGCAACCTTGTCCTCTTCGTCTATAATGTTCACCTCCATATTGCGTTTGCGAATATCGGGCAAAGCCCTGTAATTGTTATCTCCGTCGCCGCTGTCGTTCTCGTCTGCGACAATGACATCATCTCGCTTGTCGAGGTTGAGTTCGGCGTTGAGTTCTGCCTGCTCGGAGAGAAGCGTTTTCAACTGCTCTGCCTGTTCAAACGGTTTTTCCACCTGTTCTTTGGCAACTTCGAGGTCGGCGTTTAACTGCGCCAGCCTCTTTTTGAGCCTCGTCTCTCTGTCGGGCAGGTCGCTTAAAAAGTTCTCTAATCGCGTAAGCGTGCCGAATGCGCTGTCGCCTATGGGGATTACATACTGCCCTTCGGCGGCCAGCGTTATTTCCCTTTCCCCGCCAAGCATATACATAGGGTTCATTGATATTTTGAAGCCGCAATACTCCGCGACGGGAATATTGACTTTTCCCGAATGCAGCGCGTCCATAAGAGCTTTTCCGCCCTCTTTTTTGTCCTTATAGACTTTACCGTTTACGCTGATTGAAAATTCTTCGGGGTCTGCGGGGCGTGTGCTTTTGAGCATTTCCAAGTCCTTGCCGATGCGCTCTATGTACAGTTCCTGTTTGCGTATTTCTTCGGGGTAGGTCTTATAGATTTTGTCCTGCAATGCGTACAGGTTCTTCCTGTACTGCCCCTCCAACACGCGCAGTCTTGCGACTTCTGCGTCCACTTCCATCTTGCGTTTGATTTTAGGGTTAGCCGCCGTGATAGCCTTGATTTCGGCATAGGAAAGCGTAGTTTCGTCTATGTCCTCCGCCTCTCTTATTGTCAAATCTCCCCTGTTTATCTGCGAGATGAAACGCTGCTTGTTTTCGAGTATCTGATAGGAATAGCTGTCGAACGTGCGCTCCGTTACATAGGTAAAAATCTTAACCTTGTCGTTTGTGTTGCCCTGACGGATAATTCTGCCTTCCCTCTGCTCCATATCGCTGGGGCGGTAGGGCGTGTCGAGGTGATGCAGAGCGACAAGCCTTTTTTGTACATTCGTTCCCGCGCCGCACTTTTCCGTACTGCCGATGAGAACGCGAACTGCGCCTGAATTTACTCTATCAAACAGAGCCTGCTTTTGCTCGTCCGTGTTCGCCTCGTGTATATAGGCTATCTCACGGGCGGGTATGCCTCGCTGCACGAGCTTATATTTCAGGTCGTTGTAGGCGTCGAAGTCCTTGCCGTACTCATAGTCCTCATACTTGACCTTCGGCGTGGACAAATCACAGAACACTATCTGCGTTCCCTTTTTGTCCGACGTATCAGTCCAGACCTCGTAAATTCTTTGCACACACTCGTTGAGCTTGCTGCCCTCCTCGTCCTGCGATTCGGGCACAAAACAGCGCGGGTCTAACGCAAGCTTTTTTCCGTCAGAGGTGATTTTGAGCATATTGTCCTCGTGCGGGTCAACATTGCCGTCGTGTATTCTGTCCGCCCTCTCGGCTATTTCTTCTGCAAGTTCTATGACCGTATCAGAGGGTTTAAGGGTTATGACCTGTTTTTCGGCTTCGGGCACATTGAGCTTAACCATATCCGCCGTCTGCACATCGGCAAACGCGCGGTACAGTTTCAAAAGTTCGGGCAGGTTCGTAAACTTTGCAAACCTCGTCCTCGCCCTGTACCCCTGACCGGACGGCGACAGCTCCATACTTGTTATCGTTTCGCCGAAGTCCGCCGCCCAGCCGTCGAAGAAAGTCATACCGAGTTTCTTTAATACGGATGGCTGCAAATAGGTCTGCATAGTGTACATTTCCGTCATTGAGTTTGAGATAGGTGTACCCGTTGCAAACACCACGCCCCTGTCGCTGCCGTGAAGTTCCTGCAAGTATTCGCACTTTAATTTCAAGTCGCTCGCCCTTTGGCTTGCCGCGGTAGATATGCCCGCGACATTGTTCATCTTCGTGAACAGGAACAGGTTTTTGTATGCGTGAGCCTCGTCCACGAACAGGTAGTCAATGCCCAAATCCTCGAACTTCAACACGTCGTCCTTGCCGCTCGCGTCCATCAGTTTCTTCAACTGCTTTTCCTTGCTCTTCTTTATCGTTTCAAGGTTCTTTACTGCGCCGCGCGGCATTCCGTTCTCTTCCCATTGCTTTACTATCGTTGCCTCTACGCCCGCTATCTCCTCTTTTAGTTTTCGTATCTGTCGTTCCGTGGAAATGGGAATTTTAGCGAACGAACTCTGCGCTATGATTATGCCGTCCCAGTCGCCGAGGGCAACTTTTGATACAAACTTCTTTCGGTTGTCTTTTTCCAAGTCCTCCTTTGTGGCGACGAGAATGTGCGCGTTGGGGTATAGTTTCCTCCACTCACCCGCCCATTGCTGGACGAGGTGGTTGGGGCAGGTCACCATTGCCTTTTTACAAAGTCCCAACTGCCGCATTTTCATAATCGAGGTTATGACCGTAAAGGTCTTGCCCGCACCTACAACGTGGTGAAGCAGCGTACTTGACGGTGAAGTTATAGTTCTGTGTACCGCGTTCTTCTGGTGTGGTTTAAGCTCTATCGCAGGGTTCATTTCGGGAAATTTGAGATAGCTCCCATCATAGCTCGGAAGTCTTGTCTGGTTGAACAGCCTGTTGTAGGTTTCTTCCAAGTCCGCCCTGCGTTGTGGGTCTTTGAAGATCCAATCGGCGAACGCCTCTTTTATCTTGTTCTGCTTTTCCCTTGCAGCTATCGTTTCGGCTTGATTTACCACCCTCTTCTCTTTGCCGTTTTCCTCCACCAAGTCGGTGATGGTCGTAGCTTTTAAGTTGAGAGCATCTACGAACAGTCTGTACGCAGGAGCGCGGTTTGTGCCGTACACCTCCTTTTGTTTCATCTGCGTTGTGTAGCGCACGCTCTGCGTCTGGTCTAACCTCCACGACGAGTCGTGCGGGTTATACGTCAGCTCCACATCGGGGTACATATAGCGGTACACACCTAACAGCTCGCAATAGAACTGCTTGTAGTATTCCTTGTCCACCCACGTTGCACCCAGTCTTACAGATATATCGCTCGCCGTCAGCTTTTCGGGCTGCACGCCCTCCAACGCCTCGACATTCTTGCGATATTCGGGGTGTTCCTTTGCAACTGAACGGGCGAGGTCGAGCTTATTTACTACCTCACCCGACAGATATTCCTCTGCCGTGACAAAGCCTGAATACTTATCTCCCTCCTTTACCTGTTCGGGGTCGCGGAATACCGTGCTGCCGAGTTCGGAGAGTACTGTGTCGTAGTCCTTGCCCGTCAACTCCTCTATGTAGGCAATATCTACCTTGCCGCGCTCATTCTTGCTTATCTGCAAAGCCTCAAACGGGTCGTCCGTAGAGGTAGGCACGACATACGGGCGTATGGTGCGCTTGAAGAATATATCTGCCTTTGTTACGGCTTTGGTTTCTTCGTTGACATTCTCCGCAGCAAACAACAATGCGCTGTCGCCGTCCTCTTTGAACAGCTTGGTATTCGTCTGGCTGTTGAGATAGCCGTACTTCTTTACGAACAGGTCGTATTGGTTATTGAGTTTGTACTGCTCGCTTTTGAGTACTTCGTCCGAACAGCCCTGTATCTGAATATCGAGAATATGGTGCAGCTCCTCTCTGAGGGCTATCATTCCGCTAATTCTCTGGTATGCGTCCTTGGGTGATTTGGGTATGGGTTGTTCTTCCATTCCCTCGCCCACGCGCATATACAGTCTGCCGTTTTCTGCCTTATAGCAGAACGGCTTTACATTATAGTCAACCTCCGTCGTCTGCTCCTGTTCGGGCGGTGACTGCGGGTTGATATAAAAGCTCTGCGGCAGGTTTTGTATCGCCTCGGCGAGCGCGGTTTTGAGTTCCCGTCCGTCTGGCTTGACCGTCGTATCTATGCCGCCGTACAAGCCGTGTTCTTCCGCCAGCGTTCCGAGTATCATCTGCGGGTGCGATATGAAATAGTTATTTATCTCGTACCCTTCTTCCGTCTTACCCGTACCCAGCCATTCCTCGCGGGAAAGGTCGGTTATTTTTTCGGCGCGTTTACGAAAAAAGAGAATGTCTGCGACAGCCTCCGTGCCCGCCGTCTGTTTAAAGGCGTTGTTGGGAAGTCTGATAGCGCCGAGTAGTTCCGCACGTTCCGCAACGTACTTTCTTGCACTTGGGTTGAGCTTGTCCATTGTGCCCTTGCTCGTGATGATGGCGACAATGCCGCCGGGCTTGACTTTATCTACGCTCTTGGCGAGGAAATAATCGTGAACTTTGAAGTTATAGCGGTTGTAGTCGCTGTCCGCGACTCCGTAACCGCCAAACGGTACGTTGCCCACGACGATGTCGAACTTGTCGTTTGGAAAGGTCGTGTCCTCAAAGCCTTTTATCTGCACGTTCGCCTGCGGATAGAGTTTTGCCGCAATTCTGCCTGTGAGATTGTCGAGTTCCACGCCGTAAAGTCCGCTGCCATCGGCTATCTCTTTTGGCATAAAGCCGAAGAAATTGCCCGTGCCCATTGCAGGCTCTAATATGCGGTTGTTGCCCTTTACTCCAAAGCGATTGAGTGCCGAGTATATGCCCTCTATTACATCTTTGGCGGTGTAATAGGCGTTTAGAGTGCTTGACCTTGCCTGTTCATAATCTTCCGTAGATAACAGGCTTTTAAGCTCTGCGTACTCCTTCTTCCAACTCTCGTTCTTCTCGTCGAAAGCCTGCGCAAGTCCGCCCCAGCCGACGAATTGTGAGAGCGTTTTCTGCTCTTCCGCCGTGGGGTTTCTGTTCTCCGCATACAACTTATTTACAAGCCTGATTGCGGCGACGTTATTCTTGAACCTCGTCTTTGCACCGCCGAGTTCGGTCTGGTCGAGGACGGCTGAAAGGTCTGTATTCTCACCCTGTTCGGGCTTTATGCGCTGACCTTTTGAGAGAAGTTCGGAGATGTCGATATTCTGCGTAACGTCGTAAACAAGGTCACCCGACTGTTCCGTGCGGGTAATGACCGCCTGTTCAGGATACAGCCCGTCAAAACCCTTTACTTCCCATTTGCGTCCGTTCAAGCTGAATTTATCTCCGACCTTGACCTTGTTGTCCTCTTCCCGCTGTTCGGGCGTGAACAACTCCTCTTCCTGCTCCTCTATATTGGGGCAGTAGTCAAGGTAAAAAGTCATATTGAAGGCGTCGTCCGCAACGTCTGCCTCCGCTACTTCCTGATGTTTATACAGCTCGTTTACTATCTCGTCAGAGTTATTGGTGATAAACAGCTCTTTGTCGCCGAACTCTTCAAAGTATGCCATCCAGCTACCGCTGGCTGTATTTTCTGTGCCCTCCTTGATTACCCTGTCGGCAATTTCGCGTACAAGTTTTGTATGTTCGGCTGGGCGCAATTCGTCGCCCGCTATTATGTCCCTGATATAGCTGCTTTTGAAAACTATATCCGTCTTTTGCATTGAGAAATCCACGCTCTCAACGCCGGGGTTGGCTTGCAAATATTCTATGAATTCGTCGCGGTAATCCTTGATAAACAGGTAGTTACTCTCGCCTATATCTTCGGGCGTTACGGTGTATGTTATGGTTTCGCTGTGGTCTGCGGGATTGAACTTGTCCGTGCACTCCCATATAAAACTGTCCGCAAAGTCCTGTACCCCGTGAATTTTATTAAGGCGGTTGCGCAAATTGGCCTGCCAACGCGGGCAGTACTTGATATGAAAGTTGACGTGGAGATAACGGTCGAACATATCGCTCGGTTCGCCGACGGCGGCTACCTCTTTGCGTACAATCAGTTTTTGCTTTATCTCCTCGCTGTGGTCAAAGTAGAACTGTGCGTAGTCCTCCAAAAAGTGCGGGTATTCGGAAAAGGTTTTACTGTATGTCTGCTTCGTTCCGTACTCGACTACCTGATTGGCTATTACCTCGCAACGCTCGTCGTCCGTCTTTGCTGCTGCTCGCTCGTTCCTGAAACGAACTACGCGGGCATATTCGCTCTTTTCGCTTTGAGAGAGATATTCATCTGCCTCTATAAGCTCGGCTATGCGCTCCGCAACTTCGCTCCATTTCAAGTGCACCGACAGATTGTTGTCGGGGTTTTGCTTATCTCTGCGTGTATATAAGGCTCCCTTGGAGCTAAACTCCCTGTCCAAACCACCGCCGTATGAGCCGCTTATGCCGTAGGTGTCTTTAAGGAGCTTTGCAAACTCGGTCAAAGTAAGGTTCTTTTGATATGCGTCGTAGAACTTTACCTTGTTGCTGCTATGTTCGCGCGTCAGACATTCGTCTATAAACGCATCCTTTTCGCTCTTGCCCTGCGGCTCTAAAAGGTCGAACATTGAAAGTTGCGGCTTTGCCTTGCGCTTTCTGTCCTGAATGCCCTTTTCGTCTTTCTTTGGCGTGGACTTGACTTCTTCTACGGTTTCGTCCTGTTCGGGTTCGTCATCAAAGTCCTCTTCGTCCTCATCTAAGTCATCCCATTCCTCTTCCTGTTCATCTTCGGTTTCTTCTGACTGTTCGTCGTCAAAAGGGCTTTGTTTGTCTGAAATTTCGATAAGGTCTGGTTTGTTTTCAGGCTCACCCTGTCCGAGTGCTTCGGCGTGGGATAGAATATACTTTGGCTCTTGCCCGTCCTCTACAAGAAGAACGCCGTGCCGTTCAAGTATCTTTTCTATGTACATTTCCGCAACGTGATAAGGAAAGCCGCACATAGGTACACGTTCAGGCAATCCCACGTTTCGACCTGTAAGCGTAAGGTCAAGCTCGTCCGCAACTTTAATTGCGTTCTCGTCCATAACCTCATAGAAGTCGCCGAGTCGCATTACAACGATTGCCTGCGGATTGATTTTCTGCGCGTCAAGGTATTGCCTGTAAATCGGGCTGACCGCAATATTTTCCTCTGCACGTTCTTCCCGCTCTGCAATTTCCTCTTGCTCGACGGGAGCATTTGTTATGACGGGTTCGTCAGTTATCGTTTCTTCTTCGGTGTCGTCTATGACCTCTACTTCCGCCTGTTTGCTCTCGTATGCCTCTTCTATTTCTTGCGTTAAAATCGATGAGCGGATATACAGCTCTTTTACAAAATCCGCGTTATCCCTGTACGAATACGGCAAGCCGTGCAGATGAACACCCGCCGTTTTAGGAAAGCCTGTTTTGCTATACAGCAAAAAGGTTATGCCCTCGGCAAGCAATCTGTCACGCTGCTCATCACCCGTAAGTTCGCCCTGTCTTTCAAGGTACGAATACACACCGTTGTGTATCTTGCGGTATTCACCGCGTCCATCCTCGTAAGCGCTCGTGCTATTCAGCTCGTCTAATCCTATAAGAATATGTTTTAGTGGTATAATGTCGCGTTGAAAGCGGTCATCTCCGTGCGTGTCCGCAGCGTCGAATACAAAACGCTTGTAGCCATCATTATCGTAGTAAGGTATTCCTTTCTTTCCTTTCGTTACGCGCCTGCCCATTGCGTTCCAATCTTCCATTGTGTTGCAGACAGTAGCGTCCGGGCGTTCGATGATTATCTGGCAAGCGTCGTGAAGGTTTATGTACGGATTTTGAGCGATAAAGCGATAGAAGTTTTTAAGCTGTTCGCCGTCTGCGAGCATTGCCGCAATTTTTGCATTTCTCGTTGATAAACGATTATTCTCACTCATTTAATCTCTCCTTTAATTCTCCGAACACTTCTCTGTATATCCGTCGTCGCATTCGCAGCGACGGAAAGTAAAGAACCCGAAAAGCGGCCTTTGCTTTCATAAGCTGTACGAGGCAGCCTATCTGGTATTCATTGAATTTCTCGTGTTCGCGTAATTTTCTTTTGAACTCCTCTGCCGATAAGCCGAGCTTTCTTGCAACATACGGTTGTGTGTAGCCACGGCAATAAATCCAACGCTGTAAACATCGCTTTTTCAGAGAGTAGCCTTTAATGTCGTTTTTCATATTTCTCCACCCTCTTCATTAGCTCCGTATATTTCTCTATTCCGTGAAACTCTTTCATCCATTTTTTTATGAATTCGATTTCTTCATCTTCGCCTGCTTCACGAATATAGGCGTCTTCGGTGCAGTCATTTTTATAGCAAAAGCTATCTATGACTGAATCGTGATACCCCATGTGGTCAACAACCCTTACAAAAACCGCTTTATCCGGTAATACTCCCATAATGTTTATTTTCTTATCCCCGTGATATTCATGATGGTCTTTAATGATTGCTATCTCCTCTTCCGTCAATTTAGGAGCGCCCAATCTCTTGATAAATAATCTGACTTTGCTTATCGGCATATACTTTATTTCCTTATATTAATTTTGAGGTCTTTATCTAACCCCTTCACTTAGTAGCCACGAAAACGGCAAAATCGGAGCCCCTAATTTAAAAATTTTTTTATTTTTTTATAAATTTTTTTTAGTCTGCATCGTATCGCAGACTCGTCAACACCCATTTCTTTGGCCACATCAACTCTCGTTCTGTTATTAAAGAAGATCTGAACAATAAGCCATTTTTGTTGCGGTTCTAAAAATTGAAATGCACGACGGAGTTTTTCCTTATCTATATTTATAAAAGCCTCTTTTTCAACATCCGTACTTTCGTCCATTACGTCAAACCCTGCTTCCATTGACTTTTCCAAAGACTGATGCCGTCTGGTTTCACTGCGTTCAATGAGCTGTGCCTTGTACTCTTCGACTATGTATGCGTGTTTTAACTTTTCATCTCCGTACTCTTCCAAGAGCCTTGCTGTTTCGTCATCAAGCCAGACAGCTATGGTCTTTTCTTCGCCTTTATGCATTATTTTCGTGGTAAATCTTTTCATTTTAGAAATCCTCCGGTTTTTGATTTGTTAGACAATCAATATTGATCTTTTCAATCGCAATCGGACGGATCTCGCCCCGTAAAATAAAAAAACGCCCGACTGCGCAGGATAAAACCCACGCAATCGGGCGCGTAATTTTGGGCACAAAAAAAGAGCCCGGCAGACAGACTAACCCTCTTGCAGGATTTTATCTGTCTGTCAGACTCCTCTTGACCTTCTCATCAAGTCCAATCTCTACTAGACGTCAGCAAAGATATTCAACGGAATCTCTCTGCCCAGAATATTTAGTTTTATGATTTGTATGTAGTTCAGGCGTTTTGTTTTAACAGCCTGTCCTGCGACGGTAATGGCTTGCTGCTAATAAGTAAATCATCCATATCGATTATCACCGACACAGGCTTTCCGCACTTCGGACATTCAAGCTCTACCTTCGTACCCGGCTCACCTTTACATAGACGGCGGCCGCAATTAGGACACATGGCATACTTCATTTTAATATCCTCCTTCTTCCCTATATCTGTAAAAGTTTAATTTTAAGCACTTTTCCTTGCACGGTCGGGAAATTCCGCACAATAAGGAACTTATCTTTTGCAGACCTTATATAAATCACAGGTGGGGCGGCCCTGTGTATTTATCTGTAACATTTCATACAGCCGACGACTACGCCCTGTATAAGGCATTCGTCAACAACAATGTCGTCGTATCCGTCATTTTCGGGGTGCAGAATTATCTTTCCGTTCTTCTGCGGGTAGAAAGTCTTTACCGTTCCTCCCGTTCCGACTATGGCGAGTACCATATCGCCGTACTCGGCGGTGTCCTGTCTGCGGATGACGATATAATCTCCGTCATCTATGCCGACATTCTTCATACTTTCGCCTTGCGCTTTAAGAACCATAAGCTCGCCGTCGCCGTAAAGTTCTTTCGGCAGAGCAAAGCTGCCTTCTATATTCTCTATGGCTTCTATCGGCTCACCACAGGCAACTTGTCCGACAAGCGGAGCATTTACAGTTTCTGTCCTGAACCGCTTGTCCACCTTTATGCTGCCATTTCCGTCCCGATCTATGAGGCGACGTTCGCATAATACATTTATATAGCCGCTCAACTTTGATGTTGAAGTAAAGCCGTTTGAAAAGTTTTGCATTATCTTCCTGTATGTCGGCGAGCTGCCATTCTCCATTTGGTAGTCAATAATATACTCGCGGAGCGCATTAAGTAGTTCTTCGTTATATCTTTTCATTTGTAACTCCAACCGTTTAAGCGAACAGATTGTTCCCTTAAATTGCAGGGGTATTATAGCACTTCTTTTCTATAAAGACAACTCTGTCGCGTTAAATGGAATTAACGCGACGAAGATTTTTTGAACTTTTTAGCATAAAAAAACGTCGGGCTGCATACCCGACGGCTTGATTAATCTAATGATTGATATATCCTTTCAATGAAAGTCTTGTATTGTTCTTTTATTGTACCAGGCTCAAGTATTTTTACTTTGCCTTCGAACATAGCTACCCACGCGAAGAAGGTACGACTTATTCGAACTGTTACGTTGACTATGTACCCATCGCCCTCCTTCTTCGGTTCTACGGCTCCGAAGCGATCTCTTGCCACATCCAGAAGTTCGGACGGAAAATACACAGCAACTTGCTTCTTTTCACCGTAGTACATCCCAAAGGTTTCGCGTTTGTATGCGTTCAAGTCAAAGTTTTCAAACCCTTTTTTCTTTATAATTTTACTTTCTTCAACCTGCGCGTCCTCCATCTTGTCTATGCGATAGCTTGCAGGGTTATCGTACTTGTCGTGAAAACATACAAGATAAAAATTCTCTCCGGAATATACCATTCCGAGAGGATTTACCTCGTACCTCTCCCCTTCCTTACGATAAACCCTGTTTCCTCTACCATCATAGTCAAAATAGAGGAATGACAACTTGCGCTTTTCAATGAGTGCAGTAGTGATAGCATCTATACTGTAATAAACCCGCTCATTGCCAAGCTCATTACTTTTGACCGTTAGAAGCTCTTTCAAGCTATCTGCCTGCGCTTCACCGAGAAGTTCTGCCACCTTTTCGGCCAAAACAGATGCTTTCTTCTCTGTCAGAAACTTTGCCGCGCCGACGGCATGGAGCAACACCTGAACTTCTGGCAACTCAAATGTTCTGTCGCCTATAAAATAACGATTGTTGCGCCCATGAACGGTTATTATCTCATACCCGAACGAATTGAGCATTTCTATATCGTCATAAACAGTCTGGCGTGTAGCTTCTATGCCGTATGTCTTTAGTTTTTCTCTTATTTCATTTGTCGTAAGGGCATGTTTATCATCAGTTTCCCGCTGTAATATTTCAAACAATAAAAGTAATCTTATTTTTTGTTCAGTATATCTTGACATAAAT
>ERZ1090863.764-NODE-765-length-15897-cov-61.078589_pt1 | contig 15897 bp, 19 predicted proteins | sample MGYA00478480_ERZ1090863 | MGnify/ENA primary metagenome ERZ1090863 (study PRJEB33644, sample SAMEA5815746) | chicken gut metagenome | biome: Chicken; feature: Gastrointestinal Tract; material: Caecum | place: Ireland | collected 2019-01-01 | study: A study of the...
ATCCTGTGTTCGTCGCTGCACTCCGGTATCCTGTGTTCGATTCTTTTGAATTTTCCCAATCGACACGCTCTTTTATATACTCCACACCAGCTTTTATAATTCCTGGAAGACCTATTTCTGCATTTATTTTAATTTTTTTCCCAACTCGTTTAGAATTGCAGCTTTGGGTTTGTTCATTTACATCCAACTCAACTTCACAATATCTTGAATCAGAAGGCGGATAATAATCAAACACATCCAGTGGATTTTCACATGCATGAAAACCTTTTCTGCATATATCTGCTTCTGCTTCCTCATATTCTTTGCCAACTTCAAATTGGAAGTCTCTGCACTTTAAATCCTTATTAAATCCTTTGTACAGTTTCATGTGTTCCTCCCTACTTTTTCTTGTTAATTCTTATTGCTGCAAAAATAATTAATACAATCATCTCTACAACTGCTCCTGCGATCACGCCGCTTTTTCTGATACTGAATAAGCAGCAAGCCCCCAAAAGATAAGGCAAGCTACTAAACCAAAAACTGATAATCCTAAAATTTCTTACGTCTCCTTTCATTCTTCCTTTCTAAATTCGGTTAAACCGAAGTCAAGTGGCAAAAAAATAAGCCTATCATATGATATTCCATACACCTCCTCAATTTTCCGCAATGTTGGAATATCCGGGTAGCTTTTACCTCTTTCATAATTTCCGAGAGTATCAGTGCTAACACCTATCTTTTTTGCGGCTTCTTCCTGTGTCATTTTCTTTAATTCGCGCGCCATTTTTAACGTAACTCTCATCCTGTCCTGCACTCCCAATTTGTTTTCACCTCCGTTTCATGTGATTATTATACTTCGGTTTAACCGCATTGTCAACGGTTTTTCCGATTTTTTTCAATATTTATTGATTTTTTTACGTTTTTACCATATAATACATTTAACAGGAGGTGGGAGCATGAGTAGCTTGGGAAACAAAGAAATTATGGCAAAGAATATTCGGCGTTATATGTCATTATACAATGTCACTCAGACCGAAATTTGTAATACGCTGGGGATTAAGATGCCAACATTTTCAGATTGGGTAAATGCAAAGACTAAAACTTTTATGAAACTTTACGAATCAGCAAAAGAAATGTTTATAAAATCCCAGAAAACTCAGTAAAATCAAGGGTTTTTGAGTCGTTTGTTTTTCTGAATTATAACTACATATTATATATTATAACTTGTAATTATTAAAAATCTTGCCACGAATTTTGCCACGAAGATGATATATGAAAGCCGCCCCAAGATTAATTTCCCGGGGCGGTTTTTAGTTGGACAAAAGAGAATGTATTGGTTACTGGTTACAAATTAGTGCTCGTTCAGATAGCGCTGCCATGCCTTAACATGCTGCGGCCCCATGCTACCATCGATAGATCCGGTATAGTAGCCTTCGGCCTGCAACCACTTCTGCCATGCTGTTACGGTCTGCTTACCACACCAGCCATCAATGGCTCCAGTATAATAGCCCTTATTTTTCAGGAAGGTCTGCAATGCCTTGATAAAAGAAGATCCTGCGTCATATCCGGAAGTAAGGAACTGCCAGCATCCCGTATACGCTGAATACAGATATTTTTTGTTGCTGGATGGCTGGTAGGAAATCACACCGTCAACCTCAGTTCCGGCCCACTGCTGGCTGCGGCGGGTACACGCAGGCCCGAAAGATCCGTCTACTGCAAGTTTTTCTTTTGCAGATGTTCCGGATCCGGAAGGCTTCGATGCTGTCCCAATACCATAATCAATCCACGGCAATTTTCCATGTTTTGCCCAAGTCCGTGTATTATATCCAGACTTTCCCCCTAAGTTTCCAAGACCACTATACTGTACATTATTTTTCCACTTAGGGGTACATTCGATCACAAGATTGTCACCGATGTACACACCGATGTGGCCTGACAACCATACCACTTCTCCGGGAACAATCCCCGAAAAGTTTTCGGACACTCCACTGCACATATTAATCATGGTTGTTTCATTCATATCGCTGACCCCGTTAGAGGCATAGCCTGCTCCACCGCGGCTTTCACTCATATCAGCGTTCCATCCCCACAGTACACCCTTAATCAATCCTACGCAATCAAACGCAAATCTCTTTCCAATATAAGACCGGAAAAGATTAATCCGGCTCTGTGTATACCAATTCGGAAGCTGATTTTTTTTGTTCTGAATCAGTGCTTCACTCACTGGCTGACCGAATGTTCCGAGCATGTACACAGTATCATGCTGCTGAACATCCTTAATTTTTTTGATAAATTCATCTGCTGTCATTAAATAAGCCATATAGTCACCTCTTAAATTATGCATTGTTTATGGTTATGTTTTACATTTTCTTGGCATACTTTTGCGTAAATCATGGTGGTATCCAGCTTAGCGTGGCCAAGTATTTTTTGAAGCTCTGTAACATCCATTCCCCTTTCTAAGGCATTAGTGGCCGTTGTGTGTCTTATAAGATGTGGATAGACACGCCTGCCTATATCTGACCTCTCGCCGATATGCTTAACTATGTCCTCTATTGATGTTTTCTGCAATCCCCGGGCCGGTTTCCGCACAGATACAAAAAGGTAATCGCAGTTGTCTGATCTGGAATTTAGGTAACGCTTTAAAGCCACCTCTGCTTTTGCGTTTAAATACGAAATCCTGTGCTTTCCGCCTTTTCCAATAAGGTGAACCTCATTTTTATAAAAATTAACATCTGACTTCTTAAGGGCCGCTAATTCAGATACCCGGCAGCCGGTAGAGTAGAAAACCTCTATTAATGCTTTTTCTCTTAATGTCTTGCAGGCTTCCCTTAATAGCTCCAACTCAACGTGGTTCAATGGTTCCCGGATTTTCTCCTGGTATTTTATCTTCCGGATTCGTCGCACCGGGTTTTTATCCAGATAACCTTCGTCCAGACACCATTCAAAAAATCCATTAATTACAATCCTTCGGTTTTCAAGGGTTATGTTCTCAATTTTTCTGGTTGTCTGTAGGTTATACAGATATGCCCTTATGTCGTTTGTAGCCACTTCCTTTAACGGTTTTCCAATATTCGCAAGAAAGTGGGAAATTACGTTTTTATAATGGCATAATGTTCCTTCGCTTAGACCTTCGATCTTTTTGGCCACCATAAACACCTTAAAACACTCTGGTATCTCTGGCTGATATACCACAACCTCTGTTTCTTTTGGTGTTACTGTGTAATTGGAAAGAAATACTTCCAGCTCCCGCAATACTATCTCCAATTCATTCCCGGGAAGCTTCCCTGCCAGCCGTGTCACAAATTCTCTTGCAAAGTTTTCCATAAAAAATCCTCCTTTTGAGTACACAAAGGGAGGGTGCTGTGATATAATATACCCGTACCCTTTGCGGTGCTGGAGCTAGGCTTGAAGTTTGGAAGATGAGAGCCTGGCTCCTTCTTTGTTTGGTTGATATTATTATATCACTTCTCTGTGTGTACGGAGAATTTTTATGAAGTTTTTTACTACACTAAACGGCAAAACTGCGATACATTATGAAACCATAACTGATTTTAATACTGCTCCTGAAGGACTTATATTTTTTGATTCAACCGAAGAAATTAAAAATGCTCCTTCTGGAGTTAAAAGCGGTTTTTTAATAAAAATGCGAACTGCTATTGGAATCTATTATTGCGGTTTTGAAATTATATTAAGCGGAAACAACAAATTATATCACAGGGTTCGCTGGTACAGTAATTACACCTCCTGGGAATAATTAATTTGATATATTTTTCCATCCATTCCATTGTGTCCCATCATAATGGTTAATCCATATGCGCCCATAGGTCGGATATACTTCCACGATAATTACACAGGCGTTCCATTGATCGAAAATATAGGCAGGTTGCCGTACACCAGCAATCACACCTTCTGGCATATTAGTTGTATCTTCGTTATAAACACGATACATATAGCAGTTTTTTTCATGAAACGGTTGTGAAACCTCTATCCACAAGGCATCTGTAAGGATTTCTTGTTGGGTATATATCTTTCCGACCTGCCCCTGGAAATTGCCGTTTAGCGCGTTAATCCCAAGTGCTTCCTTCATTTGCGCAACTGTAATTTTCTTAGCATCTGCCCCGCCAACAATGAAATAATCACTATCAGATAATGTTGTTTGAGCAGTTAATTGATTTATTAAAATCGGTGTTACATCTGCCATATAATCATCCTTTCTCCTTATAGGTTGATATTACTTCTCCAGCCGCCCGCTTAATCATCTGTCCGGCAGCGTTGGAAATTCCAAATAACCTTGGTTCAATGATGGCAGTGATTAGTACGGATGCTCCTGCCGTCACAGTGGAAGGGGTGACTGTCACGCTGGAAATCCTTATATTTGCTGTCACGTAACAACCACCTCCACAATGTCCACTAACGTTTCGTCTCCGATAATATAGGTATATTTCAGGATATAGTATCCGGCTGCCGGTGGTGTAATGACCACATCCAAAACATGGCCTACGATAGATGCCTGCCCGGACTGCAATACTTCCCGGTCGTACTTTCCTGAAAAAGAAAACTCTGCCGATGTGATCTGGAACGGCTCGTTTTTAATGTTTTTGATTTTAAGTTTTACATGTCGGGTCTCGCCCTGATCAAACACAATCTGCATCTACTCACCTCCCACACCCTCCACACTTCGGAGGAATCAACAACTCTGAATAATAATCCGACATATATACATCTGTAGAATAGTCGCTTATTTCTACTGTAGAAACATACGGACATGGAATCAGGCACGCACACATATTTATGGGGTCAAATATCATTATGTATTTTGAGATGTGCGCAATATTTCCAGCCTCATCATACGCTGTCATTTCCAGTACATACGTCCCGCTTATGTTGCTGGGGGCCTGTGCAGTCCACTGGTCCCCAACTAGGCGACTAAATATTATCGGATCCCCGTTAACAATTCCTTCTACCCTAACAACCATACAATCACGCATCCACGATAATTGCGGTAATAGTTATGGATGCTCCTGCATCCGCCGGATTTGGCGTAATCGTAACAGACTGTATATCCGGCGCTCCGGTATCCAGGGTAACGTGTCTTGTTACTGTTGTACTCTTTCCTGCTGAGTCTGTAGCAACAATAGTAATTGTATTTTCTCCCTCTGATAATGTAATTTGCGTTGTCCAACTACCATTTTCCTGTACAGTAACAGGTGTATCATTAACCTTTAATATTACCGGGCTAGATGTAGCGTCATTGGTTGTTCCGGATACTGTCAGGTTCTTGCTGTTTGTTACAAGATTTTCTGACGGGCTGGTTACATTCAATGTCGGAGGCACAGTGTCGATTTTGATCGATATTGATTTCTGTGTTGCAGCGTTGCCATCATTGTCGCTGGCATCAAATTTGATTGTATGGCTTCCGTCTCCTAGCGCTGATGCCGGTGTGTATGTACACTTATAGCCGTTTGTGATGTTTTCCTTCTGGATAGCACTGCCTGTAATCTTACTGCCGCTGTCGATCGTAATACCGATGGTATCTGGGTTTACGCCACTGTCATCATCCGTCACATTCCATACAATCGCAGGCTTATTGTTGGTCAGTGTGCTTCCAGTTGTTGGAGATGACGGCGTGATCACTGGCGCAACCTTTTCAACTACTTTCAGGGTTGTTTCATAGGTATCATCATTTCCGGCATCATCTGTTGCGTATACGGTAACAGTATACATATGGTTCGGTTGGCTCCAGCTGGATTTTAATGGAGCGGTTCCAGAGCCAGTCCAATTATTTCCAGAGCTGGAAGATAGATTTATTCTTGTGCCATTTATCATGGCATATGCAGATACTACGCTCATTTTTTGCCTCCTTATGCATCTTTCGTTAATACAGAGTTGGCCTTGTCCATAATTGTTGAAATAGCAGAGAGTACGCTTGAATTTTCAGGTGTATCAAGAACTACAATACTTTCTCTCTTATTACTATTAATCAACCTTCCTGAATCATCCAATTCTGAATAGGTGTATGATAGTCTTTGTCCTTCTGCTGTAGTGTGTAGCGTTACGCTTGTAACTGTTTTTGTCATGCCACAATGCTCCTTTCAAATTCTTCGTAATATTTAGCACCTAAAGCCGCATAATTTTGAGATTGCAATTCATATTGGGTAAAATATGTGTAGCCTGTCATGGCATAAGCTTCTGACTGCGCATTACATACATTTACATAATTTTCCGCAAAAGCTTCATAATCAAGCAGATTTTGTTCATAGTCTAAACTAGATTCATTAACAAAGTCATAATCAACAATTTCTGGTTTACCGATTTCAGACTCAGACAGTCTAAAAACATTCAACGAGCCTTGTCTATATTTTGCTGACCACGAAAATTTTAGCCCTGGCGTTCCACGCACAACAATGATGTCGTGTGTCGTATTTTCATTATCAATATATATATCCCCACTCCCATATTTTGTCAGAAAAACAGTTGGAAGATAATCAGGATCTACAGTTTCAGAAAAAATAGGGTCTATTTGTATATAACACTTTCCGTCTTCTGCAATTATTCCCATGCCATAATCTTCAAATGTTGGTAATGGTGTTTCACAAGCGGATAATTTTCTGTCTCCAAAATTTTTTGTGGTTATTACACGATTCTTTTCTCCTCGAACGCTAAGGTCTCCTAAAACTGTTAATGTCGCTGATGGATTGGGTGCACTAACATTAGAACCAACCAAATATACCGTCCCTCCGGAATTTAAATACACAGAACTGGAGCCATAGACGGTTGCAGAACCGTAACTACTTGCTCGGAAATTAGCATTTCCGTTTCCTGTAGCTAATGCAGTTCCGCCTAATGTACATCCGCTTAATGTGCTTTTACTACATGTCCCCACATAAGTACCACCAGGGCTTCCCAGTGTTCCACCAGATATATACGGGCTGGAATAAGTCCCCCCAGAAATAGTACCGGCAGTTCCGGCCATGTAAGAGGAATATACAGAAGAATTTTGTACTGTTATATTGTTAAAAACTCCGGAATCTGCGTTTACTGTTCCGTTAAATACACCACTATTCGCATTAACTGTTCCGTTAAATACACCACTATTCGCATTAACTGTTCCGGTAAAATCTCCGGCTTCTGCGTGTAAAGCTCCGGCCTGATTAACAGTAAATCGTCCATTTCCGGCCCAAAATGCCCAACCGTTTCCATAACTTCCCATTCCAGTAGCGTTTGTATTTTTCTCTCCTGTATACGGGAGACCATTGGTGAAATTTCCACCTGTTAAATACCACTCGCCAATTTTACCTTCTAAGGCATTTACTGTTCCTGAAATATTGGCGCTTTGAGCAATAAAATCTCCATTACTTCCCACTCTAAATGGAGCATTACTTTCACTTGAACCATTTTCCTGGTTTGTTTCTCCGGCCCAAAAAGCAAATTTCATAGCATTGGCGCTTATGCCAACTCCGTTGGTATATATATCTGAATCATCTATAACATATCCAGCAATATTACCTTTGGGGGCCACAATCCCGTCCTTGTCCCACTTTCCAATCTGCTGTCCGGAGGCGTTAAGTATCTGTAATATTCCATTGGTATTATTAGAACCTCCCAGGGTCAGCGTACCGCCTTTGATGTAATCGGCAAGCAAGGTTCCGGCTCCAATGTAATTCGCATTAATATAGAGCTGTCCATCCCGCATAAATATCCCAGGAAGCGCGCCATTGTTGGTAAGCTTATTGAATACGTCAGTCTGACTCATGTTATTTACGGCGCTTTGTGCGGCATTTTGGGCAGAACTGTCAGCAATCTCCTGGACAGTTTCCCCACCTACCGTGGTTGTTGGAGACAGGGAAAATTCCCCGGTATCCAGATTCCAAAAGTTTTTGCCTAAAAGGTCAGTAAGTATGCCGGTAACAAGATATGTAGCGTTAATATACAACTCGTTTCCGACCATGTATATGCCTTTGGCGGCCCCATTATTGGTAAGTAGATTAAAGGTATCTTTTTGGCTTAAGGATGCTACTGTATCTACAACAGGAATCGATAATACAGTAATTACAGTATCAAATCCTCCAGCCGCATAAAATGTCACGCGGATTTCGTCAATGTTCCGCAGAACCGCAATAGCATTTCCGGCTGCGTTTGTGATAACATTTCCGGCAGCATCCCGGATGGCGCCATACAGATACCGCTTTATCGAACTTTCATCCACAGCACTCTGATATACAGTTACCCAGGAATTTCCTTGTAGTTCCTCAATCTTGTAACGCCCCGCATAGGGCTGAGATGCCAGACCTTCCCGGTAATAGGCAGACAGATTAATAACATTTGGTTCTAATGTATCATCCGTTACCACTTTTATAAGCTGTGTATCGGATTGTACATAATAAGACCGGCTATTTTCACCACCTTTGATTTTACTCATTGTAAACCTTTTTGTGGTTCTGAGTGTCCCCAGATATACAGCGGTAATGTCTACCCAACCATCATCTGTCGTCAATCCTGTAACTGTGTAAGTATGCGTGGAATTATTCCATGATCCGGTTACACCAGACGATGCAGTTACCGAAAATGTACATTCATCAGTAATGTTCTGCTGTCCATAATATGCTTGCGCTGTAGTTTGCACGCTGGGAAATATATCATAATCACCATTGGCGTCTGTAGCTATGCCCTGATATTCATTGGAAAGTATCAGATTTATTGGCTGATAGTCTCCCATTTCATCAGACACAATTTCAGCTACCGTTTTTCCGCCAATTTTTAAAGATTGCACAGAAAGATTTATTACCCCGGTATTAGCATCAATATAAGCTGTCTGATTTCCAGCTTTATCCTGGATAATCAGTGTTCCACCAACTCCCCAGTCAAAATTAATACCGATTGTGCTCATGATCTTTGCAATCATTTCACCGTTCACGGTAATGCCAGCGTTCCAATTTTTTCCTCCATCCGTAGATACGGAAAGTGTCTCAGCCGTCATTTTCCATACAATGTCCGATTCTTCTAGTGTAGGTTTGTTGTGCATATAGAAGATAGTGCTGCCATCTTCCTGTTCTTCCTCTGTGGTATATAATCCGGAAGAATTAGCCACCTGCTGGGACAACTGATCTATGGCTTCTTCCCACTGTGTTTTTTGATTATTTAACTGCTGAACCACTTTTCTGTATATTTTAGATGCATTTCCGGAATATACAGAGCCGTTTCTTTCCGGCGGTTCAAGGCCATTAGATATATCGCTATTTCCAAGATACTCAAAATTATTGTCTGTGACAAATGATGCGTAAATATTATCTTTTTTATCTACAACATATACTAAATCCATAAACTCAATGGTTGGATCAGGTGAGAAACTTCCGGAAAAAGGCCGAACCGTTACTCCGATGAGTGCATCACCAATCATAGATATAGCTGTCTGCTCTTTTCCCGTAATAAGTGGATTGCTTATAGATAAAGCATATTCATCTGTGCCATAAATCAATACAGTATCTTCGTCATCTTCTTCGTTTCTTACCGTTGTTTGGATCCCAGTAATCTTTACATCATCTGTGCTGATATCCGGGTCATTTATAAAATCAGAGAGCAAATGATAACCGGAAAGACTCTCGAACGTACCGCCGGAAACAGAAGAGCTAAGTCCGTCTCCGAACACTCCACCCGCTATAGAATCCGACACATTGTCGCCAAATACACCGCCAGATATAATTTTCATATCATCAAACAGCGTAAAATCATACGACTTAATGCACAGCCGGCCATTTTTATCAACTATTGCATTTCCGATAGCCATTTGAGCAATGTAACCAGCCATTTCCCGGCCGGTAAATCCAGCTGGCGCAGACAGCACGGTAAAATCATTATTTGCAAATGATGGGCTGCCGTTGGTAAGATCATAATAGCTGCACAATTCGTTCCAAAGCTGCTGCAAAGTGGCGGGATAAGTCAATTTAGAAACAAAATCAGAGTCTAATTTATACATATTGTCATATGCTTTTATTTCTAATAGATCTCCCGGCGCCACGCTGTCAATGACTGTAAATTTCCCCTCAAGGACACGCTCTGTTGTACCATCTGGCAAATCTGCTTCCGTATATAACGTAAATACCGCACCATAAAAATCATAACTGGAAAACCTGTCATCTGTGTTATCCAGGTTGATTTCTATTTGCTTTGACAATGCTACACCCAGAGGAAACCCACTGCCGCCGGTTTCGGAGTATGAATTTCCATCATTGGAAAAATCGTCATATGAATCCAATGCCAGAGATGTTCCATCGGCCAACACCACAGTGGCATACGAAAAAAATGGGCCGCCCGACTTTATTACATTTTTAAAATCGTTACTTACGTTTTTCATATGCCCTCCTATATCGGATTAATTGCCGTCACCTGAAAGCTCAGTTCCTGTATTCTTTCGGATCCTTCATTTAATCGGTCGACCCCAAGATTGAAATTTGCGGCATAAAATTTCCCGATTTCCCACTGTGCCTTATGCACGCAATAATGGTAAAAACTAAAACTGCTTTTGTTCATTACTTCCTGAAGAATTTGTCTTGCTTCGCTTGGCGTTATGTCGGTCCATTTTAGGTTATATCCTTCAACTGTGAACATGACAGAATTTTTCATTACGCCACGCTGGGTTCGTCCGGATCCGGAAGTGGATGTTGTGGCATAGGCCGGTTCATAGCCATCCTCATCAGGGTCCGGCGGCTGATAACTGCCAAATTTCATATGCTGCTGTGCCATAACTCCACCTCCTATGCTAGTTCAAATGGGTTTCTCCCCGTTTGGGTTCTTTGCATTTTTGCTTCATCAATTATTATCTTAAACAGTTCCTTTCTTCCTACTTTTGCACTCACCTCATACGTATTTCCGCCTCCGTTTCCGGTTTCTTCCCTGACAATACGCCGCAGAAGGCCCTCAGGAGCTTCAATATTGTTACCCTGTTTCTGGTCTCCAAGCACCGCAAGAAACTCTCTGTTTGGAGGAATTACAGCGCCAGACGCCAGGTATGGAATCTGCGGGGCTGTAAGCGTTGGAAGGCTAAAACCAAAACTTGCGCCACCAAGTCCGGGAACCCAATCAGGAATTGTTATGTGGATCTTATTCAGCAATCCAATTACTGCATTAATACCAGCGCATACGCCGCGGATTAATGCATTTATTATTCCAATAATCAGATTAATTGGTGTTTTAATAATGGTTACTAACAGATTCCATATACCTGAAAATATGTCTTTTATTCCATTCCAGGCTTTTTCCCAATTTAATGTAAACACACCAACGACAAAATCAATGACACCGCCCAGAATATCAAACACAGCAGCAAACGCATCCGCAATACCGCCAACCAGATCCAACACCAGTGAACCCACCGTTTCGATTATAGGTGCAAGGACCGGAACCACATTATCTACAATCCATGTGATCAGTGGGGCTATAGCTCGATTCCATAACTCGGTAATAGCATCAAACACTTTTCCAATTAGATCAAGAAACGAGTTTATGGCATTTCCAACCGGACCGTTAAGCACCTCATCAAATTTTGCTGCCAATTTATCCAATACAGGGGCAATATATGTGTTATATGCATCAAGCAGCGCTCCGACAATACTACTTATCCCCTGGGTAAGAGCATCTATAAATGGCTTTATATGCTCGTTATAAATACTCAAAATTTTGTCAACCAGGTTTTGGATAAATGTTTCTATGGACTGTGTCACTGACTCCATCGGCTCCAACGTCTGGTAAAGTGCTTCTGCGATAGCGTCTTTGTTTTCGATAATCGGCTGAACTATAAAATTAATAAGATCCCTGCCAATACCTAAAGCCAATTCGGTCAGCCCATAGGCCAGCTCTGCAAAAATCCCGATGATATTCCCCGTAAGGTCCTGAGCCATCTGCGACCCGAAAACAGTAGCGAATATGTCCGATACCGCGTCAAACAGACCGCCAAGTAGTTCAATAACCTGGGAGCCAATGTTAAAAATAGAAATAAGATGATTGGTTACTCTCCCGGCATTTTCTGAAAGAAAGCTTTCTATTCCTCCTATAAGGTTCTGGGCGATGGTCAGGCCTATCTGCGCCACAGATCCGGCGATTAATCCTAAATTATATAGGGCAGTTCTGCTAAATCCGGTCATCGCCTGCTGCAAAGCGGGATCCGACCAAATCTGTCTTATAGACCGGGATATGGATGCAGCATCTGACTGTATCTCCGCAAAAACAGACTTATAATCGTCTAATCCATCCCAGAATCCGCTTGCTACAATATCTTTTATCTGCTTTAGCTTTTCGATTATCGAATCCATCACAGAGGAAAATTTGCTATCAATGGCAACTTCCTCAAATAGTGGACCTGTATTTCCTGCATCGTTTCCGGAACCACCGCCGCCACTGCCTGATCCGATATTGGCCGGCGTATATTTATTCAAATCGTCCAACGGGGAAAGGTATCTTTCCATCTCATCCGCCGCAGCTCCGGCAGCGCTGGCCGTATCCTGCAAACTGGCAGCATAATCTTTCTGAACTGCCACAGCACGAGTATATGTATCCTTACCTTGCAAGAACGAAAAGAACATGCTTACATAGCTGGCAGCCGTAGATAGTATATCAATAAATTTGCTGAGTATCGGGGCCACTACATCCAATATCGGCGCAAATGCAGTAGCCAGGCTGTTTTTTAACCGTTCCAGGCTGCTCCACAACATGGAAATGCTATTGTTTGTGCTGCCGGAATATTGTGCAAGGTTTGTGAAACCTTCTTTTACAGCATTGATAGCGCCCGAAATCGCCTGAAATGCAAAACTGAAAAGGATAGACGTCCCGAGCATTTTACCGATACCAAAGTTTGCCGATTTTGCAGATTTTCCGGTACTTTTCAGGGATTTGTCAAGCTGCTTGCTGGATTTGCTGGCTTTCTTTTGTGCCGCATCGGTTTTTAACAGATTATTTTTGTAATCATTAACCTGTCCCTTAATGGAAGAATACGAAGTCCCAAGACGGTTGTTCATGTCGGACAGCTTACGCATTTCTGCTTCTAAACGCTGCATATCGGCAACGGCTTCTTTCGTGCTGCTGCCTAACGTAAAGGCTTTCCCAGTATCCTCAAGATCTTTCAATTCTCCTTCGGCATATCTGATTGTATTTGCCAGCTCATCTATGTCATACTGTAGACTTTTATATCTCTGACTATCCTCTTTTCCTCCAAGCTGAATGAATTTTTCTTGAGCGTTAATGAGACTATTCATTCTTGTCTCAGCTTGCGAAATCTGGTTTTGAACATCCCTGTATTCATCTGTTGGAATTTTTTGTTTCCCATATTCTTGAACTTTCTTTTTTAGATTATCAACCTTTTTTTGCTGTGCTGAATATTCAGCATTTAATTTTGTAAACGCATCAACCTGTTTATTTAATGCTGTCTTAGCTTTCGTCCCCAGGTCTTCTACGGACTTGGCCATATTTCTAACAGCATTCTCAACCTCTTTACTTCCGGCTTTCATGCCGTCAGCATTAATCTCGGTATCAATTAAAATTGTGCCGTCGGCCTGAGCCATTACTTATCCCTCCTGAATGGCTCTGCGTCTTGCGTCCGGCTCTATTTCTTTAATCCAAACAGTTTCCTTAATGCTTCTTTTTCTTCCTCTGACCGTTCTACCTTCTTGGCTTTCAGATCTATTAATGCTTTATTATCCCGGTAGAATTCCTGTTCCCACTTCTCTAATTTCTTGCCCCGGCGCTTTTTATTACGGATACTAACTACATTGGATAGTGTACATTCTCCGATTTCCATGTAATATCCAAGAAATGTCCACCAATGCATATAATCCTGCGACCGGATGTCAAAGCCACACACCTTATTGACAGCTGGAACAATAATCGGAGCGTCCTGTTCCCAGTCCATAAGTCTGGGCTTAGGCCGGCCATCATCTTTCATGCCACAGTCAATAAACTCTATGGCTTTTTCCATTGCTTCGTTCCAGTCCGAAGGCGGAATAGCGTCAAAATCTATGTACAGGATTTGCAACATTGTCATTGCCTGTTCGTATTTCTTTTCTCCATCACTCATACCGGGTTCAAATATTTCAGGATCGTTCATTGCTGCCAAAATATCCAGGATCACCCGGTAATCGGTGCGAATATCATAATCATATCGGCCGACATGCAGAGAACTGGGAAGCTTCCAGGCGTACATTATTTACGGTACTTGGCAACATATTTATTCATGCGCCGCTGTACCTGTTTTGTCCTTACAGACATTTCTTTTTCGATCACTTTGGAGATGGCGTTAAGAACGTTTTCAATAAACAATTCCCCGGATGCCAACGCAGAAAACGGTCCCATGATAGAAAAGAAAGCTTTGCCAGCATCTCCGCCAATCAAATAGGACATTTTATCTGTAATTTCTTTTTCGGCAGTTTGCATTGCCTGGTCGGTATCGTCTGGCACCTGGAAATTGTTGAAGAAATCCACAACTTCTTCATACCGCTTTACGATATTAGTATCGGAAGGGCGAAACTCAAATACCCCAAGTTTTTTTCCTCTCTTATTTACAATGTCATAGGCTTTGCTGCCATCATCGACGACAATGACATTGTTCTGCTGCTGCGGTTTTACTAATTTATTGCTCATACTACCCTCCTGTTATGAAAGAGATTTCCCTGAAGGAATAGCACCTTCTGTAAATACTGGAACACCAGAAGCCAATGAGGTTGCCGTTACGTATCCCTTTGTTCTCTTTCCATCTTCGGATACCTGGAAAGGAATGTTAAATCCACCGGTATCACCGCCGTAGCTCTGCGGCTTAACAATTACTTCTTGCACATAAGCAAGATGATTTGTTGCTTCGGTGTCCTCCACAATAACCTCTAACATAAGAGTCTTACATTCATCGCCTTTCTTTCTGTCAAGAGCAATATCACGAATCTTAGGATAGAGTTTCTTTTCCGGGTCTGCATAGAAGGGATCAGCGTCCATAGTAGGCTCATATCCGTTGTCTTTCGTCTTTGTCTGGCCCAAGATATTCTTAAGCGTTTCCATATCTGGATTCAATTCATTAGACATTTCCTCAATATCGTCACCGATAATCTCCCATGTCGCTGAAGAAATTATCCTTTTAAAACTGTAATCAAGATAATGTGCTAATGCTTCACGATTTAATTTCATAGCTTATCTTCCTTTCATTTATTTCTGTAAAATATATTTCTGTATCTAAGCGCAAGACTAATCACCCAGTCTTGCACATTTCCTTCTGATGTGTTATCCAGATATGCCGGTGTCTGCCGGGAAATCTCTGTGATCTCTCTCCCTTCCGTCAATTCTGGATATGCAGATAATTTCTGTGTTTCTCCGTCTATTGTTACAGGCTGCTTCTCAAGCCATTTTCCCAGCTTGTCCAGAAATTCCTTAATGTCGATTTTTGAGTTCTGGGAATCTGCTGCCGTCCGATAAACTACATAAAACGGATAATTGCAGACCTGATTCACTTTTCCGGTAATAGACGTTGTTTCCGTAGCGATAACCGCCCCGGATATCGGATAAAACGATATGCCGGAATCTTCTTCCAGAGTAGAAAATTTGATATTCTCACCTTCCAGAAGCCCAGGGAATGAGTTCAGAAGGTCTTTTAATGCGTTTGTCACAATATCATAACCGTCAACATCATATCTGATCGGTTTATTTTTTTCCGCCTCCGGCAATTCGCTTCACTCCCTTCACCCACGCTTTACCATGTGCTTCTTTTGCTGTATCAAACCAGTGCGGTGTAGCTTTCGGATTGCTGTACGTCAACGGGCGTTCCGTAACAACCTTTTTCGCTCCCTTTCTCGCCCACGGGGAACCAGTCACCGGGTCAATCATCACTTTCCCTTCATAAAGAAAACGCCCCTGCGGCGGCGCACCGGCAACAACCTTCCCGGTTCCTTGCAA
>ERZ1090863.772-NODE-773-length-15836-cov-11.172803_pt1 | contig 15836 bp, 12 predicted proteins | sample MGYA00478480_ERZ1090863 | MGnify/ENA primary metagenome ERZ1090863 (study PRJEB33644, sample SAMEA5815746) | chicken gut metagenome | biome: Chicken; feature: Gastrointestinal Tract; material: Caecum | place: Ireland | collected 2019-01-01 | study: A study of the...
TGTATTCGAGCTCCCTTTTCCTGTACTTGCAATTCGGCTCTTTTTCTGCAAACCAGAAGTGAACGTGAAGGTGGTGGGGCTTGTCCTTGTGCAGCGAACAGAATAAATCTACGTTCTTCGGGTCGAGCCCCATATCGCGGAAGAACTCCCCGAAGGTGCGCTTTATAAGCCGCATACACTTTTCGGGCGAATCAATCTTATAACTCATCTCTTCGTTGAGCGAGATAAACCCGTGCCACAGCATTTTGTTTGCCTTCGCTCGCTCCTGTATCGATTTGAGTTCCTGCTGCGAGATAAACCCGTCGCCGTTAAATACGCCCGTACTCTTTTCAAAGTACGAGATCATGTCGCGCATCTCCGATTTGGAATTTTCTCCGTTCAGCTTCCTGTCTGAGGTCATGTATTTGTAGATATTGTTTCCGCCATCCGCCATTTCGTAGTACGGCCGCTCGCGCTCAAATTTCTTGCGTTCTTCCGCCGTGGCGTTGCTTTTCAGTTTCCACGGCGTATATGTAATGTTGAAGATAATTGGCTGGTTGCTGATAAGTTGTCCTCCTTGTTATAGTTTTAATGACTGGCGGGTTTCCCGCAGTCGGAAAGCAAAAACGCAGCGTGGTACACGGAGCTGCGTTTTTCTTATCCTGCTACAGGTTGTCCTTCAAATCGTCCCACTTTGCCACACGATTTGCTTGCCTTGTTTGCTCTTGTCATCACCTCCGAAGTTTATTTTTTGCAGAGAACCTGTTCGGTCGTCCGCGTCGCTTGCCCTGTTCGGACAATGTAAAAGCCCGGCCGCTGTGTGCGGTCGGGCTGCTTCCTATTACGTTGATTAGAGGCGTGCAACAGTTGGGATAACTTGGTACAACCATTACGGCATTTGGGGCTGTATTTAAGCCGGTTTTCGCCTGTTTTAGCTGCTTTTTTCGGGAATTGTGTGGCACTTTCATACCGCGTGCGCGTCACTTCATTCTCATTTTTCGGTAGATTTTTGTAAATTTTCTGCCGTATAACGTGTATTCTCCGTTCTCGTCTTCCACGACTTGCAGAGCCGTTCCGTCGTACAATTCCCATAACAGTTCCGAGAATATGGGGTGGTTGATGAGCGCCGCATAGATGCGCCAATCCGCCGCGCTGTTTTTCTCGTAGTGGCGCAGGACGAGAATGAGCACGTTTTCGTTCGTCAGCCATCTGGCAACTTGCTTATCGCGCGCCGCCTTGATATCCGCGATCTGCGCATACAGCACTTCTCGCTCCTGCTCGTCCGCCGTCCTTATCATCTGATAGAGGCGGTTGACCGCGGCTTTGCTCTCGTCGATGATCTGCACGATCTTATCCTTGTGCCTGTATTCGATGGCGTTGCCCGAACTTATGTCATACGCCAGATTCGACGAGATCGGGCGGTACACCTCATATTGCTCCCGACCTTTTCGGAAATGGAGCTTCTTCACCTGCGCGTAGAGGTAGTCCATCGCCGTGTGGTAAAAGGCGTATTGCCTGTCTTTGTGCTCGTCGATCTCGGCAAAGAACTGCGGCGAAGGGCGGGCGTACTTCTTGCGAAGAGCCGTCAGCTCCTTGCTCACACGAATGTCCTCAAAGGTGCGTTTCGCCTTGTCTATTTCCAACCCCGAAAGCACCGCGAGCTTGCAGATGTCTGAATAAATCGCAAGTATGTTTTCCTCATCTGCGCCCTTATAAATCTCATCCCACAGAATGCTGTTGAGCTTTTGCGAGAGGTTGACGATCTCGCCGATCTTATTGACGCTTGTATCGTGGTCGAGCTCGGCAAGCGTCTGCTCCGTCTTTGCTTCCGCTTGGATATTGCACACGGGAACGCGGAAAAAGCCGTCGTATCGCTCGGCGGCGCTTACCAAGAGCGCGTCGTCCGTAATGAGCATGGTATCCGAATCGTAGTCGCAGCCGTTGAGCCGCTGTTGGATATTTTCGCCGATGGCATTGACGCAGACAATGTTTTCTCCCAAGTCAAAGTAGTTCCATATCCCGCCGCCGAGAGTATTTTCCGCGCAGTACAAGTTGCCCATCGTGATGTGCGGGGAGCGGGCGCAGAGCAGCTTTGCCCCGTTTTCAAAGCGTTCGCTGCGAACCTGTCCGGGCTTTAACTCGGGGATCATCTCCACGCCCGCAAGATATTTCAAAAGCTCGGGGCCGTTGCCGAAGAGGGTGGCGTTTGTGCCGTTCAGGAGGATATGCCCGCGCTTCAACCGTTCCTTCAAACTGCGCACGACGTCAGAGCGGAAGTTGGCATAGAGCGCTGTTTCGTCAAAATGCGGGTAATTATGCAGAAGCGTGAAGATGACGTCCGCACGCTCTGCAAGTCCGTCTATATGTTCTTCGCCGTCTTTCTCGCGGGCAAAGGCGTCCGAAAAGTGGTAGCGCATGAAGTCGGTATCCTTCCGCAAAAGGGCGATATATTCGATGCTCGGCTGCAAAAGAGTACGCACTTCCTCTTCCGTGAGCGGGAGGGTGTTCAGAAGTTGGTAGCTCGACTGCACCATCTCTCCGTGGAAGAAGCGCGTGGGCTGATCCCATTTGACGACGCCGAACGAGCCGTCCGTATGCGCCGCCCATTGTTTTATATTCTTCTCCGAAAGCCCGCCTGCAAATTTGAGATATTTCAGACTGTCGGGCGTCGTAACCATCACGATTTGGGCTATATTGTCCGCAAGCGTGACAAGCCCGCGCCTTTTCAGATCGCTTAGAACGATATGTTTATCCGCAAACCATTTCTGTAATTTTGTGCGGAAGCCGCACGACTTGAAGAACTTGTTGCGGAGCAAAAGCATATGTTTGTCCGCATAGTCGCCCGCAAACAGGCTCTCGTCCAAAAGGCTTTCGCCGTCCCAGATGTCGTTCGTGATCTGCGCTTTCTTCTGCTCGGCGCAGAGCGCGCCGTCTTTGATCTCCACGGAGACGACCTCTTCCGTGAACGTGCTTTTGTAATCGGGCACAAAGAGGATGCCTTTGAGCGGGATATCTATTGTACCTTTGATAGCGGAAAGGGAAAGCGCCTTATACGATTCCCACGAAGCGAGGTCTTTCTGTTCTTTCAAGCCGCAGTTGCTCCATTTGCTCATGGCGCGGGAAAGACGCTCGTCGATAAACAGGCACTTACCTTCGCGCGAGCTGCCCGTGCTGCGCTTGTATCTTACATAATGCACGCCGTCCATGCAAAAGCCGTTCGTGTAAAAATGCTCGCGCAGGGCTTTGAGGTTGACGGGCTTGCCGCCTTCCGCCTTAAATACATAGTTGAACTTGACGTTGACGACGGCAAGCGTGTAGGCGTTTCCGTACTCATCCGCAAAGGAAAACCGCTTACGGCAGACGTGCGTGTATGCTTTTTCCAGCGCCGCGCTGTCCAAAGAATGATCCAAAAACACCTTTAACAACCGAAACCAGGCATCGCTGCTTTTTTCGGGCAGTTGATACCCGACCGCGGTGCCGTTCTCCTGCTCTGCCTGATAAATCACACAAGCCTCTATGGATAAAATCCGATAGCCTTTTCGCATATGATAATCTTAACATAAAAAGGATCTGGCAATCTATATCCTTTTGCTTTCGACCATCTCTATAATGTCTTGAACCGTTTTTATTTTCAATACGTCCTCTGCATACAACCTGGCATGAAAACGATTTTCAATCGAAAAGAAAATTTCCATCATTTGTAAGGAACTTACACCCAAATCTGAAATATGCTTACGCAAATCATCATCCGTCAAGGATATTTCAGCCGATTCTTCTACTATCTTAATAACATCATCTCTTCTCATAATTACGCTGAACCTTCCCTAAACTGTTTTTGGGCAAAGGAGTATTTGTAAACAGAACGGACGAGATTCGTTTATTTATGTCCAAGTCCGTAATATACCTTCTTATTTCATCTTGTTTCGAGTTATCCGTTGCATATATAAGCGCTTCCAGCCGCATGGGTTGCCCGTTTCCTATGCGTATGAGTGCCTCTTCCGCGTCGGTATGAGCGACAATCTGTGCTTCGTATATCTCGGGGCTGCACTTCGTTCCGTCATCGAAAACGATAACGTTCTTTTTCCTTCCCGTAATAAACAGAAATCCATCGCCGTCGATGCGACCCAGATCGCCCGTGTGCAATACGCCGCCCGACAATATGCGGCAAGTTTCCGCTTCGTCGCCGTAATATCCTTTCATCACATTTGTTCCTCTAATCAAAACTTCGCCGTCACCGCCAATCGACACGTCATTACAACCCAGCGGAATACCTGCACTGCCGTCTTTATAAAATTCATCTCTGTTGACTGAAACACACGGAGAGCATTCACTTAAACCGTAACAACCCAGCGCATTGATTCCTTGTTCCCGGAGCCTTTTACTGATTTCAGCTGCTAAACCAGCGCCGCCGCACAAAATTTTTTTTAACCTTCCGCCCGTAACGGCAGCGGCGCTGCCCGCCACGGAAATATAATGACTTAATCTCATAGCCACGGCAGGAGGCACGTTTAAGGCAGTGGGGCAAAATATAGCCATTTGAGAAAAGAACAGCTCTTTTTTATCAGGAACACAAATTTTTGCCCCCACAAAAAGCGGCGCAAGAAAATCGCAAACCAGCCCGAACGCATGGTAATAAGGAATTATGTTGTAAAACACATCGACCTGTCGCATCAAATATTTCCGCAATCCGCTCACGATGTTTGAACAAATATTTGCATGCGACAGCATAACCCACTTGGGAGCACCTTCCGTTCCGGAACTATGCAATATCGTACACACTGCATCGGTATCCGATACGGAATATGCGCCGAGAGGCACCTTTCCCGCGCTACCGTCAAACACATTAGAATCGGTTATGCAAAGCTGCGCGTTTCCGCCCGATTTTTGAAAAACATCGTAGTCGTCTGGCGCACCCAAAACTGCAACGCAGCCACTTAAAACACATGAAAAATATGCAATGGCAAATTTCAAAGGGTCGAGTACTCCGATGAATACCTGTTTCCCTTGATAAGGCACCATCCGGCCCGCCGCATGTAGCACTCTTTCGTTCAGTTCGGAATAGGTGACCACACCCGCGGAGTATTCGAATGCGACTTCTTCGGCATGCCTCGCTACCGTTTCAAAATATAATTCGTGAATCGATTTAACTTCCTGGCATTCGTAATCTTGATAATTTTCCATGTGCGTCTCCTATCCCTCGACAATCCATTCTGCTCTGTTTTCTTTGATCGTTTTGATTATCCCTTCCGTTGATCCGACCGTCGCGCAGAGCGCGTCGGGAAGCAAAATGCGCTCCTGACCTTCAAAACACCGAACACGTGTCCCTAAAGAACGCAAGCACGGAGCACCACAGTCTTCTGCCTGCCGCGAACAGCATATCCCAGCGCATTCGTGCCGGAGCGTCAAATGAACTTTCAAAACGACATCTTCCCCCGCAGAAATGCACAACCCATTTTCCGGCATTTCGCAAAGCAAAAATGCGACCGATCTTTCTCGTAACCTTTCGCGGAATGATGGCGAAATAATACCGTTTCCGTACCCGTTCTCATTGCCGTTCATATAGGTATTCCTCTCGGCAGAAATCCTGTTAAAGGATATATGCAACCCGTAAGCAACGGGACGCTGAAACCGCTCTTTTACAAACTCTTCCGTCTGCTCGTCGTTCACGACAAAACAATCGATTTTTTCCGCATTGTCTGCCAAAAAACCGAACAAAGCAGGCGGTATATGCTGAGGTGCGCGAGGCGGCAGCTCGAACGAAACTTCCAAATTGCAACTTTTCAGTTTATCAAGCAGATCCTCCACCGCACTGGCGGAAACATGACGGAGCAGCGCACTACAATCGGGAATACCGATCAAAGCTCCTTTCAGCGTAAAAGGTATGCCGCCGACTTTTCTTTTCACGTTTGCCGTCATCGCTTCCGCGGAAAAGATTTGGCCGTCGCCGAAAAGATAGCGGTTACGCAAATCTGCGCAAATCTGCGCATAGGACGGCTGAAAATCCTTCTTCCCTGCATAAATACTTCTCTTGAACGCGCGAATACGACCCAAAGAAAATGTATTGTAATATTCCGCATGCCAGGCAAGCCTGCCCCACAAGACGTAATTTTCCGAGGAAGCGGCGATATACTCGTCCTCTTTGCAATAGATATAGCTCTCCATACAGTCAGCCAAATAAGACAGCGAGGCATTGCGCGAACTGATTTTAAACAACCCCACACAGGATATATCCAGCAGTCCCTCATGGATTTCGAACGGCATAATGCTTTGCAAAGCATATAGGTATTCGGGCGAATGCAAAAGTTTTGCCTTATAATATGCGCCGTGGCAATTGGCAAGCGTGGAACAACCGCCACATATGTGGGAACACCCGTTATTGAGTAGCAATACTGTTTCCGATTCTTGGCAGATATTCATAAAAAGCGCGGTGTTGCGGATGTTCTGCCGACCAACGACAACCGAATCGTACTTGCCTACAATTTTTTCAAAATCCTCCGGCTTGTTCGTGTTATTATTAAAGCTATATACAATTTTTTGCTCGGGGAAAACACGCTTGGTTTCATTGTAAATATCGTGCGTGATCCCAACTATATCGACGGCAATCGCGTGCCTTTCCAGCAATTTCCTGCTCCTGCGAATATCCTGAGCCGTAATGTTTCCGTTATTCAGGACAAGCTCTAATTCGATATTGGCAGCAGTCGCCATCGAGAGCATTTTCCACAGTTTTCTTACATTCTTTTTGTCACGCATTTGGCGAACGACGTTCTCCCTCGAATGGAACTTATCCCCCATCGGCAACGAGAAATAAATGTTTTGGATAAAACGTCCGTACTTTGCAAGAAAATTCTTAAATTCCGCGAGAGTAGCGTCCAATGTCAACCCGACGGAAAAGCGCTTGTCAAACACACTGTCTCGTAACATCAAAACCCTCCAAAGCAACCCTATTATCCAATAATTTTTCAACCGAATCGGGTTCCGTCAATATTAACCGTATCAGCAGCGGATACAAGGTTTTGTTAACGACACATTCTATTTCATCGATGTCACACGCCTGTTTTCCGTACGCAAGACTGCACGCTTTACACCCTCCGCGGCAATAGAACATAAACGGACACTCCAAGCATTTTTGCGTTTCGCGCGGTTTATAATAAGGATTCACTTTTTTCGCCTGCGCGATAATCTCGACAAGATCTTTTCCGTCAGCCACGTTACCGAGCTGCATTTCCTTTCTGCCCAGCATTTCGCACGGATAGATATATCCCTGCCTATCGATCGAAATGAACGACGTTCCCCCGCGGCAACCCGCGGAGTCGCAAATGTTGTCCGCACTTCGATTGAGCAGGTTGAGAAGTTTATCCGCAATGTTTGCCTCATAACAGCGGCGCCCTTTTTTCACTTGCGCGACGACCGCCTGCAATACATCTTGCACATACGTGGGAATATCCTCTTGGGAAATCAAGATTGAATCGTCGAAACCGTCCGCTCCGCTCGGATGCACTAAATTCATTTTTATGCTTCTAACGCCCAGCTCGTTTACGAGATAATCGATATCCTCCGCAACATGCTCTCGAGAAAATGCGGAATTAACGCTCAGTGTTCCCAAATTATACTCCGGATCGGCTTTTCTTATCTCCATTATCCTTTTCACAATTTTTTCGTGCGTCGGATTTTCGTGTACGTCCGTTCTGTGCGCGTCGTGCACGCGCGCAATGCCATCAATGCTGACCCCGATATCGATGCCGTGCCGTCTGAGCTTTCTGTAATTTTCCAATGTTAGTAGCAAACCGTTTGTTTGAATATTGAATTTTGCGTCAATCCCCCCATCTTCGAACATTTGTTTACAAACCAATATCTTATTTAGCTCGATAAGAGGTTCTCCTCCCCACGGCTGAAAGGAAATGTGCCGAACCCCATGCGCATGGCAATAATCTATGATATATTGCGTATTTTTCTTCAATTGCCCGTCTGAAATGCTTTCCCCTTCGCCGTCAAAATGCCTCAGGCAGTAAATGCAATTGCAGTTGCATTTTGTAGTAAAGTCTATCATAAACAGAACGGGTAGAATACGCGAAGCATCTTCTGTATAGCGTGATTGCCCGTAAACCTCGGCAAAGCCTCTTTGGAACAGCTTAAACGCCAAGTCCTCGCTCACGCACTGCGCGGAAATAGAAGACACCGCGTCCATACTAAGAACGATAGAAGTACCCCTTGGGGAAAGCAGAAACGCCCTGCCATCCACGCTGTAACAATGTGCTCCGCTGAACGTAAATTCTTCTTGCTCAAATTTTGACAAATAAACATATTCGAGATTCATTCTACAATCCCCTTTTTTTGCATACTTGTAAGCAAATCGCCGTTGTCCAATCCTTCCTGCCAAAGCCATGTTTCCAGCGCAGCCATCTGCGTGCCCGTGCGCAACATGCCGCAAAGCGAAACCAATTGCCGTGCATGCGCCCGAATGATGATATTTTCATTGGAAAGATAATTCGTCAGCTCCAAGCCGCGCAGTCGCAAATTTCCGACAACGTAAGGTGTAAAACACATTTTTCCCAGTTCCCCAGTGTGGTACATGCGATAGCCGGAACAAAAACTCGCAAGCGGCATTTCCGCTTTGGGCGGAGTAACGATATCATCGCCCATTAAGGCAAAATTGCTGTAATATGCTCCCATACAAATGTCAGAAAAGCTGCAATACCCGCAATTTTTCGAAATTGGGCCAGACTCTGCAGCCAACTTCTTTCCGCCCGAGGCGTGATCAATATACGTATCATCGTCAAGCGAGGAAAAATACTGCCAATAATAACAATCGCACATGCACAAGGGAAGATTATTTACTGTAAGCATTCGTCTTCCGAAAGATTTGTCTTTTTCAAAAAGATCGATCGCTTCCGTAAGAAAAAGACCAATTTCCCGAAACGGCACAAACATCGAACGGGCAAGCTCTTTATCAATACCGCACAAATCGATACCCCAGAGCTGAATTTCTGCGTTTGCAGAGTAGGTTTTCAGCGCAAATTCGACAAAAGACGGAAGCTGTCGATAGTTATCCGCCGTAATGCAATGCTTGACCGAAACGTTCACACCGTTCGAATCGAGCATTCTAAGCCCTTCCGCACTGCGCGCAAAACTTCCCGGAGAACCGTTTTGATATTCATGTTCTTCTGGATTTTCGCTATGAAACGTCGTCGTGACGCTCAGCTCTCCCTGCCGCGCGAGGGCCGTCAGTTTTTCGGAAAAATCTTTCTTGCAGAAATTTTCCCCATTGCTAAGGATATGGACCGCCATTCCTTCATCAAAACAATATCGTATGATGTCAAAAAAGTGAGGGTGCACCGTAGGCTCACCACCGGATAGCGTTATATCCGTAACGCCGAAGGAAGACATACTATCTATTTCCCGAAAAAGGGCATCCGCATCAACAAATGCCTGCCGTTCCTCCTTATGTATCAAAGGACAACACCGGCATCTTTGATTGCACGCATAGCCTAGCACCAAGTATCCGCTTTTTTTTCTCTCATTCATAAACTATCCCCGGTAAAATCAATCCCCACCGCGCCATACCGCCGTGGGGATTTGTCTTTCATACGATTATTTTCCGCCGCTTGAACTGTTTGACCATCCGCTCGAGCCTTCATTTTTCCAACAGCAAGAAGAATTCGTCCACCCGTTCCCACCTTCATTTTTCCAGCGGCAGGAAGAGTTCGTCCACCCGTTCCCACCTTCATTTTTCCAGCGGCAGGAAGAGTTGCTCCACCCATTCGCGCCCTCATTTTTCCAGCGGCAGGAAGAGTTGCTCCACCCATTCGCGCCCTCATTTTTCCAATAAGCGAGCATACTAACCGACCGATGCGGAATCTGTGCAGGCTGAATTTGCATTCCATCCATACACGGTACCAACGGTTTAAAAATTGAAAATCGCTTCATCATACCCTCCGTTCTTTATTTTATTTTCTATTTCACTGAACAAAGTTCAGATATTTTCGCAACAAATTCTTCTCTTTTCAACGACAAAATCACCAAATCGTCAAATTTTCCGCCCATAAACCTATACTCTCTCAACACCCCTTCCCTTGAAAAGCCGAACGCTTCGATGCATTGCAGCGAACGTTCATTACTGCTATAAACATGAGTATATACTTTGCGCAAATTATAGTTCTCGAACAAATATTGCAAAAACTTAACGGAAACAAATCCACCAAAACCGGTATTTTGAAATTTTCCCTTTACAGCAACCGTAAACAAGCAGTGCCCGTTCAGTGGCTGAAATTCATAGGAATACGCAAATCCTATAAATTCATCCGCCACAGTGTAAAAGACCATGAAGTCGTTAAACTCTCTTTCTATCTTTCCATCTAACCACTTGGCAAAAACGCCCATCGAATTATGATCTGGCTTACAAATAATAAAACGATTAACGGAAAAATCTGTAAAGAGCCTATAAACTTCCCCGTAGTCTGCAGCCGCGATATAGTTGCGCATGACAATATCCATAGTTATTATTCCTCAGAAAAATATCTGATAAACGAAGGGAACATGTATGCGGCGATATTTAATTCCAACGCAAAACGAAGCATATCCCTGCCCTCCGCCGTTGCAAGACGGGAAGCATCGTAAATGCCAAATCCCAGCCGCATATAATCAAGGCAGTCAGCCTCACGAACAGCCTCTAACACCACACCATCACCCGCACCTTGCGGTCCATCGTGTAAAGCAATCGCTCTGCATACGATATCCATATCCCAATCTTTAAAAGGTAGAAAGAGTGTTCTCAAGCGTTCCGCACCGCATTGTCCGTGCGATTTGCCATATGCACAACATGTCCGCCCGATATCATGATACAATGCCGCATACACCGTGTTCTTGGTTTGGCGTTCACACGCCTCCGCCTTACAGGATAACATAAATGCTAAAATTGCACTTTTTTTCGCATGCTCAACGCCGTGCACAACGTCATCTTTAAACAAACTGTTATCCGTTTTTCGCAATGTACTTAAAAACCAACCCCACAGAGGATGTTTTTTGCATTCATCCAAACCATTAACGAGGCCTGATTGCTTTTCCGCGTTCGGGAAGCGCAAAGGATTTGCACGAATGATGCGATCTGCCACCGAATGAACGCTTTCCACCCCCCTTTCTAAAAGCGATTCATACCGATATTGTACAATCGGACCATCGTTCCAAACCTGAACCTCTATATAATTTTCTGGACCGTGCTCAGCGTATGCATTCCAATCGTTCGGATACCCATACTTTTCTATGAGTCCGCAAATTTCCTCATATGTGTAAACTTTTCCGCGGTACTCTTTCCCATCCGCATATTCCGGCATAAAATTCGGAACAGAATCGCCATATGTAAAAGACACCGTATTCTTGTTAAACTCACCCAAATCAAATGCAATGCTTCCAAAGCTATGCTTTTTACGATAAAACCAATCGTCGCAATTTCCCAAAGTAAAATAATACGGATGCGCCAAGACAGGTGCTCCGCCCTTTTGCATAAATTGCGCTCGCATTTCCGATTCTGCAGCAAATCTTCTTTGAATATATCGGTTATCATATGTCCGAAACGCCAATTGATTTTTGATCAGCTCCCCGAGACAACACGCCGTATCACCATTGTAAAATTCGCTGATGTTGGAAAATAAATCTTTGCGGCGATTTAAATAAAAATAACGAAATATATCCATCAAAATTTATAAAACAGGCTCTTGCTCCCTAAATACATCGTCTTATAATTATAGTGATTATAGCATATTTATTCAAATCTGTCAATCATTATGTAGTAAAATTCCAGTTACGTCGTCTTAATAAATAGGTCAAACATACCTATTTTTTTCTTAAAAAGAAAATCGCGAGAACTGTCTCGACGAACATATAAAAGGCAACCCCTGCGAGGCTGCCTCTAAACTTGCTGTTTGCTTTTTATTTTGTATTTATAAAAGTGTCCTTAACAATAACTAACCCTCACTATGGAAGTGAGGGAGTGCTTTGCCGACCGAACGACCTTTTAAAAGTCGCGGAGCGGCCGCGAGCGGAGCGACTGCGAAAGTCCAAGAAAACATCACAGAGCAAACGCAAAGCGTTTGCGAATGATGTTGTCTTGAATATAAAAAAATAAGCGCGGAGCGGCTCTCCGCGCTTCCTTTGGCGTTCGCGCTCGGTCGATGTGCACACATGGCAATGCGCGCACAGCAGACCGACAACCGGCGCGAAATACATTGCCAAAGCGGCGCGCAAATATGGATTTGCGCGCCGCTCGGCAGAAAAAGAAAGATGATGGGAAATGATGAATATGTCTTGCTCGGGGGGTCATCGCCCCTTTGCCGTTATATGATAACACGGAAAAAGGGCGCATTCAAGAATTTATTTGCGGCGTTTGGGACAAATTTTGACTTTTTCGGGGCGGAGGCGGGGCGTTTTCGCATTACCTGTTGACAGGCGGGGCGGGGCGTGTTATACTGTTGACATGATCGGTAAGGGGCGCCGTTTACGCCCCACGGAGGGAAATAAAATGCTGGCGAAGCACGAAGTATGGAAATACCAGGGCGCGGAGCGCGTCTGGGTAGGCAAATACAAAAATTCGCACAACCTCCCCCACTGGCACTACGACTGTGAATTGCTGTACGTCGAGGAAGGCGAGATAGACGTATTTTGCGAGAAAAAGAACTACCGTCTGACGAGGGGAGACGCGTTGTTCGTGGCGAGCGGTCAGGTGCATTACATGCACGCTCGGCCCGACACGGTGCTGGAAGTTTTCGTATTCGACTATAACATAATCAAGCCGTTTTCGGACGGACTGATACCCGTTTCGCCCAAGCTGGAGGGCGATTACGACCTGCCGGGGCGGTACGAGCGTCTGCGGCGCATACTGACGGGCAAACAGCCCTTCTGCGACGCGGAAGCGGAGTGCGAGATCGCGCGGCTGGTCATCGACGTGTTCAGGGGCGAGGAGCTGACCAAGCGGCCCGAGGCGGGCACGACGGTGCAGGCGTTCAAGCGGCTGCTGGGCGAGATTGCGGAAAAGTACGAATTCTACACGTTCGAGGACGCGGCGGGATTCATGGGCATGAGTCCGGCGTACTTCTCGCGGTTCTTCCACAACGCCGCGGGCATGACGTTCTCGCAGTACCTGAACTACGTGCGCGTGGAGAACGCCGTGCATCTGCTGCGGTCGGACAAGAACCTGCAGATGACGGAGATAGCCATACGCTGCGGGTTCTCCACCATACGCAATTTCAACCGCACGTTCAAGGAGCTGACGGGGTTCTCGCCCCGTCGCCTGCCCGAGGGCTACACGCTGGACGACAAGTTCTCGTACTCGGGCGCGGAGGGCGAGTCCTGCGACCCCACCCTCACCGACTGCGAGCTGATAGAAAAAGCCTGACAAGGCACACAAGGGGGAAAAACTAATGGAGTGGATCATCTCCCTCGCGGCGGTGGCGGTCAGTCTCGTGACCATAATCGTGAGCTACCTGACCAACCGCGAGAACCTGCGCAGTTCGTCCGAGAACATCGTCAGCGAGCACGAGCTGGCCTTCCGCATCGAGGTGTGGAAGGAGGTCATCGATCTTGCCGACGCGCTCTCGCAGGAAACGGGCCGCGCGACGTACGAGCGTCTGCTCGACATCTCCGTGGGCGTGAAAAACTCGGAGGGCGACGAGGAGCGGCTGAACAACGCGCTCAACGAGATAAGCGCGCTCGACCGCCGCATACGCTCGCTGGTGTTCGGACTGCGCTCCAAGATAGGCGTGCTGGACGAGCACAACGACGTCACGACCGAGAAGATACGCGCTTACGGCGGCGAGGCGTGCGGGATGTGCCGCGCGCTGCGGTCGTTCTGCCTGGACGCGGACGCGGGCGCGGACGAGTTCGACGCGCTGAAAACGCGCGCCAAGGCGCTGGTATCCGCCAACGAGGATTTCACGGAGAACATGCGTCGGTACATCAGCCGACCGGAAGAGAGCGTGTTCGCCAAGCGCGACCGCACGCACGGACGAGGAGGAAAAGACACTCATGATAAGCGATGAGATAATCACCAAGGAATTCGACGTCCGGCGTCGTGGCGGCGAGCCGCTCAACGAGGACAAGATAATCGGCGACTATGCCGAGCTGGTCGCGCTGCGCGAGCGGGAGGAGTCCAACGACAACCTGCGCAACCTCATTTCCAAGACGGAGCGGGCACTCACGGGCAACGACAAGTATATAATAAAGATGTTCCTCGTCAATAATAACACGGGGATCATGATAAACGCGGACGACGCGCGCAACGCCTCGTTCCGCGTGGACACCGTCAACGGCATATTCGACGGGCTGGCGGACGCGCTCACGGACGCGGGTCTGGACGCGGCGGCGGTGGACCGCGTGTTCGAGCGCACGGGCAGGCGGTGCGGCGAGACGTTCGCGCAGGGCTTCGCCCGGTGGTCGGACAGGCGTTCGGGCGGCGAGCAGGACGCCGAACAGCTCATACGCGAGTGGTGCAAGTTCGACTCCGCCGTGGGCTGGGGCAAGCTGGAATACGACGGGGCGGCGGGTTGCGTGACCATACATAACAACTTCGAGGCGGCGAGGAACGAGGCCACGCGCAGGTTCCCCCGCGACTGCGCGTTCTTCCGCGGCTACGCGGAGGGCGTGCTCGGAGTGTTGCTGGGCAGGGACGTCGCGGTGCGCTGCGCCGAGGGCGTGTGCCCCAAGAAGCTGGGCGGAAAGACCTGCCGTTTCGAGATAGGATAAGGAGCGTTACATTGAAAGACATACCCGACATACGCGTCATATACACGGGCGGCACGATAGGCTCGGAGGCCAAGGACGGGCGGGTCGCGCCCGCTGGCAAGGCGAGCGAGCTGGCGCGGCGGTGGCTGGCGGAAGGCGGCCGCGCGCGCATCACCGAGGACAGACCGGTGGAGATACTCAGCGAGAACATCTCGCAGGACGCGCTCGACCGCATGGCGGCGGCGGTACGCCGCGCGGTGAGCGAGGGCGCGGACGGCATCGTGCTCACGCACGGCACGGACACGCTGGACTTCACGGCCAACTACTTCGGCCGCGTGTTCGGCGATCTGCCCGTCCCCCTCGTGCTCATAAGCGCGCTCTATCCCCTGTCCGACCCCCGTTCCAACGGTTTCGTCAACTTTTCGGGCGCGATGACGTTCATCCGTGACTGCGGCATAGGCGGCGCGTTCGTTTCCAACGCCAACCCCGGCAAGGTGTGCCGCATATACCTGGCGGAGCGCCTGCTCCCCGCGGACGCCGACGGCGTGTTCAGGGGATACGGCGGCGCTATCGGGCGCATCTCGGATGGCAGATACGTCCACGACGAAAAGGCGTTCCCCATCGCGGAGCTGAAAGCGCGCGCTTCCCGCCCCGCCGTACCCGAAGGCCTGTGCCGCGACATACTCGTCATACAGGCCCGCGCGCTCATGGACTTTTCCGTCTATGACCTCGCCCGCCGCCCGCGCGCGGTGGTCGTGGGGCTGTACCACAGCGGCACCATATGCACGGAGGGCGACGAAGGCTCCTTCGTGCCGTTTGCCGAGCGTTGCGCCGAGCTGGGCATCCCCGTCGTGCTCTCCGGCATACGCCGCGGCGCGAACGTGTACGCCAGCGCGCACAAGATCCCGTCCTCCTGCCTGATCGCGTACGACCGCAGTCTGGGCATGACCATAGTGGAAGTGATGTCCTCGCTCCACCTCGGACTGGATCTGAAACGGGTGTTCGCCGAATGACGGACCGCGCGCCACTCGGCGCGCACTAAGCTCCGCCGAAAAGTCATCCGACGTTTACGGACGGAAAAAAGACCGCACGACTGAAATGCACCCCAAAAGTTAGACAAAACTTTAGGAGGTGCATTTTATTATGCA
>ERZ1090863.786-NODE-787-length-15632-cov-10.034025_pt1 | contig 15632 bp, 13 predicted proteins | sample MGYA00478480_ERZ1090863 | MGnify/ENA primary metagenome ERZ1090863 (study PRJEB33644, sample SAMEA5815746) | chicken gut metagenome | biome: Chicken; feature: Gastrointestinal Tract; material: Caecum | place: Ireland | collected 2019-01-01 | study: A study of the...
TGGATTTTAATGTTTACCTTATTTTCTACACCCCGGTCTAAAATAATAACCTTCAAAAAAACCACCCCATTTATTTTTTGGCGCGGGGACAAACGCCGGCGCGCATTCTATATCAAAACTTACATAATTATTCGGGATGACGATGCCGAACATGCTCTCGCGACATAGGAAGCGCCGGGGAACTGTTCCAAAAGAGCGTAAACGGAACTCAAATGCAATGAAGGAACGAGTTTTTCGAGTTCCGGGAAAAGTATATTTACCAACCTTGCAATCATTAAGTGATTTGATTGGATAGCGATTAGATTAAATGAAAAGGGCTATCCGATTATCAATGCAATAGATTTTCTTCTCAATCCGGATAGTTTGGAATTGTAAAGATAACAATTATCGGTAATGTGATTTATTTTTACGCATGTTACGTTTTAACATACTTTTTTTCTAAAATATCGTAAAAATAACTATAATTATTCGATTTGCTAATATAGTGAAACAAAATAACAAATATACATTCTCTGAAAAATTTTATTTGTGTCATTGACTAACAAATTTTCATATGCTATACTGCTATCGAAATCAGAAAGAACTGATTTTAAGAAAAGTAAAAAGCATCGCGGATGCAAAGTAAAAAAAGAGGTATCAATCATGGATATATTCAGCTTTTTGAGCAACGGCCCCCTGTTTTGCTTATTTAAATCACACAAAAACAAGCAGGCCGAAGAAAGAGAATACAGAGATTAAGATATTTTTACTGACTATAATTCATTTTAACCAGCTGTGGCGCAACTTATGGTTTATTATATTCCCCCGCGCCGTTTATCCATTGTAATTATTATACAGCGTGGCAGAAAAATTTTTCTGCCACGCTGTTTTTATGTATCCGCAAAGGTCGTCTTGCCGTCCTCACGCGGGGTTACGCAAAATCGCTTCTCCCGCGGCGTAAACGCCGCGGGAGAAGCGATTTTGCAAAATATGACATTACTTTTTGCGGAAAAGCGATTTGATTTTATCCGAAACGCCGGAGAGCGGGGTTTTAGCTGCCTGAACGGGTTCCGGAAGCTGGGTAAGTTCGGGGCCTTTGCCTCGGAATAGGCGTTGTTGCCGGGAGTGATGGCCATGGTAGTGCTTTCGTTGAAGAAACGGGCATCCGCCTCATCTGCCGCAACCCGTATGGTATCCTTGCCGTCCACATTGTACTTGCCGCTCATTTTTACGACCACATCGCTATCGCCGGCCGCGGCGTGCACGTTGATTATATCGCCGAGCTTTTCAACTATGCCGCACTTTACCGCAAAGGCGCTCAACTCGTGCTGTTTGAAGCGGTCAGAACCTTCATATATAAGATTTTCGGGGCGTATGCCGTAGACGAGCCGCTTTCCCTCGTACTCTTTGAGCAGCTCCTTCTGTCCGTTTGTCAAAGCTATCTTCTGGTCGCATCCGTCTATGAGGAAGTAACCGTTTTCGAGTTTGCCGTGCAGAAAATTCATTGCGGGAGTGCCTATAAAGCCCGCCACGAACATATTTACCGGATGCTGGTACACATCATTGGGTTCGCCTATCTGCTGAATGTAACCGTCGCGCATTACGACTATGCGGCTTGCCATAGTCATCGCCTCTATCTGGTCATGCGTTACATAAATGGTAGTTGCGCCGACTTCTTTGTGAATGCGCACTATCTCTGAACGCATGGCAACGCGCAATTTTGCGTCGAGGTTTGACAAAGGCTCATCCATAAGGAACACCTTGGGGCGCCTTACTATCGACCTGCCCAAAGCAACGCGCTGACGCTGACCGCCTGAAAGCGCACGGGGCTTTCTGTCGAGATAGTCGGTGAGACGGAGTATTTTAGCCGCTTCCTTTACCCTGCGGTCTATCTCATCCTTGGGAACTTTGCGCAGTTTCAGGGCATACGCCATATTGTTGTAAACCGTCATCTGGGGATAGAGCGCATAGGACTGGAACACCATTGCGATGTCCCTGTCCTTGGGTGCGGTGGAATTGACGAGCTTATCGTCGATGAACAGTTCGCCATAAGAAATTTCTTCAAGTCCGGCTATCATTCTGAGCGTAGTCGATTTGCCGCAGCCCGAAGGGCCTACAAATACAATAAATTCCTTATCCTTGATGTCGATCGAAAAATCGTGCACGGCGTGAACTCCGCCGTCATACACTTTGTTTACGTTTACAAGCCTTACCGTTGCCATGTCATTTTACCGCCTTATCGATTATTTCTCTTGTTCCCATTGCAGGGATAGCACCGTAATTGGTAGTGGTATACGCGCCGCACTTACAAGCGAAGTCAAGTATACCTTCTAAATGTGCGCTGCCGTAATCGCAGCCTGCGTCCATAAATCCGGCGATGAAGCCGCCGAAGAACGAATCGCCCGCGCCTGTGGTATCCACCGTATTCACCTTATAGCCCTTCCGCGCGCACAGCAAGCCGTTTTGCGTATATAATCTTGCGCCCGCGCCGCCGTCGGTGAGGAGAAGGATTTTTGCACCGCACGCCATTATGTCGCTTACGGCGTCATCGGCGTCCTTTTCGAACACAAACTCGGCTTCGTCCTTGCCCATTTTTACCACGTCGGCATAGGGCAGAAACTTTTTCACCACCGCGCGGAGCTCGTTCTCCTCCCACAAATTGAGGCGCAGATTGGGATCGAAGCAGACGACCGCGCCTGCTTTTTTTGCGCATTCGATGAGGGATATGTGCGTATCTGCCGCCGTTTGCGTCGCCAGAGCCACGCTGCCGAACTCCAAAACGTCGCCCTTTTCGAAAACGACGTCTGCAAAATCCTGCGGAGTGAAATGCAGATCCGCCGCCGAACGACGGTAGAACGAAAAATGTCTTTCTCCGTTTTCTTCAAAACTTACAAATGCGAGGGAAGTATCATAATTTTCGTTCTTTTTTACAAATTCTGTATCTACGCCCTCGTCCCTTAATGTATCGGTCAAAAAGTCACCGAACGCATCGGCGCCCACCTGAGTGAGGTAAGCCGCGTCTATGCCCAGCTTTACGGCCTGAACGCACACATTTGCGGGCGCGCCGCCGGCGTTTTTTACAAACTGTTTTGTTTCCTTTAAACTGCCGTAGCCGATCGATTGAAAATCGATGAGCAGTTCACCCAGACAATATAACTTATTCATAAAACTCCATACCGTAAATGTTTACCTGCGCGCCGTTTGAATAGAAGGCGAAGTTGCGCCTTACCATATCCGAAAATCTTGCGGTTATGCATACAGTTTCGTCGAGATACACCGAAATTATTTCGCCGTCCGCAATGACGTCGACTGTATATTCCCTGTTCTTTGCAAACCCGAACGGAACGGACGCAAGCACGGGCCCGTACCGCAGGCTGCTGGATACATCGCTGTAACATGAAAGCGCACTGTTTTTGAGGTCGAACGCCACAAGAGAACTGCCGAGCCGGCCGTTATACGGCCCGTCGAGCGAGAACGTGAGTCCGAAGTCGCCGCCGAAATCTTCGACCGTGAAATTGAACTTCATCCTGGTAATATGCCTGCCGAGCTTTTCAAGGCAGACGGTTGAAAGGCCGTCGCCGCCAAAGGAAAGATTATCGGCGAGCGGGGCGCCGTCGCACAGACGATAAGTTATGTCGGTAGTTATTGCATCCTTTACCGAGGAGACCATTACGCCGAAGAGTTCGCCGTTTGAAGCTTGTTTGAGTTCGTGCACCACGAGATTGCCGCCCCAATCGAACGATCCGCCCGAAAGTGTTGCGCACCAGGCAAGCGCATAAACTTTATCGCCCGCCTTTTCGATCTGCCCCGCATAGAAGCCGGTGGAATCTATGCTGTCGCGCTCGAATTTTTTCCATTCGCCGTCCTTTTCTGCCTTATAGCGGTAATGTGTTACCCTGTCATCGCCCTGCTCGCTGTAGAAAAGATAATAATAGCCGTTCCATTCGATATACGAAGGGCACTCCATGTTGTATGTGCCGTCGTCGTTATAGAAGAACACTCCGAGATCCGTCCAGCCAGCGTCGTCGGCGTCGAGCGATTCGGAGGCATACCTCTTTATCACTCCCGCGCCGTTTACACGCGTAGTCACGAGCATATAATACATCCCGTCATCTTCGTCATAATACACATAAGGGTCGCGGAAGTCGTTTTCGGTACCGTAAAGATAAAAATCTTCATCCTTTACCCATTCTTCCTGATCCTCGCTCGTGGCGTGGCGGATAACCTCGTTAAAGGGCAGCCCCTCTTCCTGCCCCTGGTCGTTGTGGCCCGTATAGAAGCAATGGTATAGTCCGTCTTTGTCCTTTATGAACGAGCCGGTGCCTATTGCGGCATCGGTGGAGGTCACCTCTTCTTCGTAATTGATGGCTATGCCCATATCCTCGTAATGCACAAAGTCGGAAGTTGTTATGCGCGCAAGGGGATGATAGAATATGCTGTTAGTCCCTGTACTGTTCTGAAGGTGATACACATTCATTACGCCGTCATCGTAAAAGGGCATAACGTCGCCCATATACACTTCGAGAGAATCGTTGTAGGTCGACGCGGGAAAGATAGATTTACCCGTGGCGTCGACTGAATTTTTATAAGTGGCGCAACCCGCCAGCGCACCCGCCGCAATGACGGCGGAAAGCAACAATCCTATCAGTTTTTTCATCATTTTACCTTTATTTCGTTTATATTGATAATGCCGGCCTTGCCGCGGGTTATGACGGAATACTGTCCGTCGAGAAATATGCGGCTGCTTATTGTTTCCTTGCCGCCGTCGATAAACAGCTCTATGCCCGAAACATCAAGAAGCACGCGCACGCGGCAATGTTCGTATCGGCCGTTTGTATATCTTGTACACCCGTTGAGATTGTTCGCGTGAGACGTATCGAGGTATACCCTGCAATCGTTGCCTATCATCACGCTGCAATTATCGCCGGCTATTATCACCACGTCGCCTATGCCCAGCTCCATATCGATATCGAGGCAGGATGAAGGCCGGCCTGCGGGTGACAGGTATTTTTCGAGAGCTTTAACGGGCGTCTGGTATATCACTCCGTTCTTTACCGAAACTTCGCGCGGGATCGTGAACGAACCCGACCAGCCGTGGTTGAGCTCATGCGTTAAATAGCGCTTGCCCCACATCTCCAGCCAGCCGACCATTATTGGCCTGTCCGCATTTGCTATAAACTGCGGAGCATAAAAACTGTCGCCTTTATCTATTTCGCGCACACTCTCTATATCCATCGCGCCTTTCTCGAAATCGATCCGGCCGACGATGAAAACGCTGGAATTGAGGTTTTTGAAGTCGTTGCCGCGCTGAGGCACGTTGCAGCCCGAAGCGACTATCACATCCTTGCCGTCTATGCGGCAGTAGCTGGGACATTCGCCCATATCGCCGAGTTCGTAAAGCGGGCCTATGGTAAAGCGGTAATCGAGTTCAAACGGTGATTTGCCGCCGAGAACGATTATTACGCCTGCATTTTTGGTTATATCCCTGCCGCCGACAAACACAAAATATTCGTCGCCCACCTTTGCAGGACAGGGGTCGCGAAAGTCTTCGCGGCTGATCTCGGGAGGAAGAGAGCAGTTATCGAATACCCTGCCGCATTTTTTAAAAGTCATACCGTCGGACGAGCGCGCGGCGTGAACCTGTTCGCTTTTGAGCCCGTCCTTTTCATAATGCAGGGTATATAACGCCACGAGGTCGCCTTCGAACACCGTAGAACCGCCCGAATAGATACTTTCGCCCTCGTTATCGGGCGCTATCGCCACACCCACGTCGCGATAGGATATGAGGTCGTCAGACACAAAATGTCCCCAGAACATAGTGCCCATAGCCGTATCGTAAGGGTTGCTTTGATAAAACAGGTGATACTTGCCGCCGTAAAAGATGAGTCCGTTGGGATCGTTCATCCATCCGACGGCGGGGATCATGTGATACTTCATGCGATACTGCGCATTTACCGCAATATTATTAATTGAGCTTTGCAAAACATTGCCTTCCCCGATCATTCAAGATCGCTTTTATAACAAATTTTTATATCGCTAATTTTGATTTTTGCGCCCGCCGCCACGGCGTTTGCCGACGAGCCAAACTGCCAGATGAAATAGTAGTTCCCGTCGAGCGCTTTTGAATCGCAGTTTATCGAATATGTGTTCCGCCCCTCTTCTATCGTGAAATTGCGCCATGCGAAGGTATTCCACGAACCCGTAGTGCTCGCCGCAAACACGCAGTTTATTGTTTTTTCGGCATTTGCCGTAAACTGTATCACATAGTTTTCCGCCGCACCGGAAAGATAGAACGAAGGACTGCGGAGTTCGTTATCGCCCCAGCTGTTTCCGAATATTGTAGGGGTATATACCACGCTTCCGCCTTCATAGCCTAAGCTGCCCGCGCCGCCGTTTACCTGGTTGAGCGTAAAGGGCAATATGTTGAAATATTCCGTTTTGGGGCCGCCGTCGCGCACGGTCACTTTAAGATTGGAAAGCGTTATGGTATTCACGCTGTTGCCGGACTGGATATACAGCCACAGCGTGCCGCCGGCTGCGGGCGTGACTTCGGCCACCGTGCGTTCTCCGCTGACGGGAGTAACGCCCTGTATCACTTCGTCCGGCCCCCATTGCTGCCTTTGTATATTGACGCCGTAGGGAAGAGCATTTTCGGCCTCGGAATCGAATTCGACAATGTACGTCGTGCCAGCTTCTATGGCAAATCCCGTATCTATGAACGCGCCGCCGCGCCACATATCTCCGTCGCCGGAATAATCCGTTTGGGTTATTTCGAGGGTGACGCTGTTGCCGTTGTCGGTAACGGTACCCGTAACGCCGTCGAACCTGGGCTGAGTGCGGCCCGTAAAATTAAAATCTTCTATGGCGACATACTCGCTGTCCGGCATGACGTAATCTATCCGGGAACCGGATAGTCTGACTTCAAGCGGTTGTTCGACGCCGTCGCCACCTTCAAGCCCGCCGAACCAAAGTTCGACGTTGCAGTCCGACGAAGGCGACTGCGACTGATTTGCATATTCGAACGTGACGGCATTTTCTCCGGCGACCACGTTTAAGTCGGCAATCACCTTGCCATCTGCCGCCGCTTTTATCCTGCCCGCGAAATTAGACGTGAAGTTATAAGTAAACGTATATTCAACACCGCTCGTCAGCGTATATTGTTTGCCGAGGCGGATATCTTCGGCGATCTCGCCGTTTTGGACGGAAAACGAATAGCCGCTGCCGTCGGTTCCTTCGCTTATTACGTCGGCATGTCCGCCGCAGGTGAGCCTAAAACCGCCCGTGGCTATGTCGTCGCGCATTACCTCCCTCTCAATCACGTCGGCGTAGGCCGTGGTGCGAAAGCTCTTGCCCAGGCTGTCTTTTACTTCGTAAATGATTTCGTAAGTGCCGGCTTCTTCAAACACGGCATAGTAATCTTCACTGACAGCGGTTTGAGGGATTATTGTAATATCGATATCAGGCGTTATATCGCCGTCTTCCGTATCGAGCGCGGCGACGCCGTCGAGGAGATCGACGCGCTGACCCGCAAGACAGGTTATATCGCCTATGCCCGTAAGTTCGGGCGATTGGTTTACCTGCTGCATACAGCCGGGCATAAGCAGCACGGCCGCCAGCGGCAACACAAGCAAACTAATTTTTTTCATCTTTATTCTCCGTTTTGTTTCTGTTAATGTTGCCGTACTCATCGAGGTAATCGTCGGTGCGGCGGGCTTTTTTGAGCTCATAAACCGAGGTGTTGAGCGTCTTTGCCTTTAACACATACATATTTTCGCGCATCAGATACGACACCGCCAAAGGCACCGCGTACAACGTGAATATTATCACATAAGGATAATACAATATAAGCGCCACAACGCCCGCAAAACACAGAGCGCCGAGTATGCTGCGCAAAAGTCCGCCGAAAATCAACATGAACGAGTTGCGCAGGAGCTGAAAAAAGGTAACGTTCATGTTTATTATTATCGTGGGCGCGGCGACAAGATATATTACGCACGCGACGAGCGCGATGCAACTTACGGCCAGCACGAACGCATTGGTATTTTGAGGATGAAAATTGAAGTAATATATGTTGAGTACGGGAAATATCAGTATAACAAGCTGGAATACGGTGTACAGCGCAATTATTTTTGCATTGTCGCGCATGGTGACGAATATGTCCTTAAACCGTCTTTCGCCCATGGGACGCGAAAAATATCCCGTAACCCCGACGAGCATGGGCACAAACGGCAGCACGGTGACAGCCGAAAGCCCCATCAGAACAGTGACGGCCAAAAATTCAAATGCATATTCGCCGAACGCGTTAAAACCTTTCATTGCGTAATTTCGCCGGTCGCGGCGACGTAACGGTCATACGCGGCCTGATTCAATCTTTTTACCGTATCGATCGACTGTCGGTTTGTGTTTAAAAAATCCTGCCAGTCGCCTGCCGTGGGCGCAACAGTGCCCGTTATTCCGGTGACCATCCACGCCGTGATGTTGTTTGCAAGCGACGATTCGTATCTGTTCAGCTCGTTGAGTTCATCCTCGGTATAGTTGAGGTTGGGTATGGGTGTTGCGCCGGGATATGTGTGAGGTTTTACCCAGGTATTGAGCCTTTCGAGGCGGAGCTTTGCGCGCGGCTCCATTTCAACGTAATTGTCCCACACATCCTGCGTGAGGTATACAACGCCGTATGGCGCGTTCTTCATTCTGAAATCGTCCGCGCTCTGATTGCCGTGGTCGTCGTTGGGAATGAGTTTGCCGTTTTCGTCCCTCTCGTCGAGGAAGGCGCCCGATTCTATCGAGCCGTAGTTGAGCTGTGCCGAAAATTCGGGTTCGAAAAACTTGTCGAAATATGAAAGCAATCCTTCCTTATCCGAGCAGGCTTCGAGTATTACGCACGTACCCTTTTCTATTTCAAGCTCGTTGCTCACGCCCACATACTGTTCGCCCGTCGCATCGTCTATCAAAGGCTCAAGCACAATATAATCGTCGCGGAGCTCTTCGGCGACTACCGTCTCTTTTTCCCACCAATAAAACGCGCCGTATCTGCCGTCTTGTCCGCGGGCGAGAAACTCGTCCTGGGTCTGAGTGAACGAAGCCGAACGGATGAGGCCGCGGTTGTACCAGTCGTTGAGTTCGACGACGGCGTTATACCATTCCTCCATTTCGACGGTAAACACGACTTTGCCGTTTACTATCGTCTTGTGCTGGGCATTTTCGGAAACGCCGAAGGAAGCTATAAGATCGGATTCGTTGCCCTGCCAGTTGCCGCTGACGAAAGCGAGCGGAATTTCGTTCGTCGTTGTGCCGTCGCCGTCCATATCGAGGTCGTTGAACTGCTGAAGTATGGCTTTGAAATCGCCCCTGGCGAGTTTTAAACCGTCCGCCAGGTCTTCCTTTGTTATATTCACGCCCGCGGGCATATTTCCGTCGTCCATCAGCTTTTCGACCCACGTCTTGTTTAAAAACAGCAGGTTGGGATAGGCTTTAAGGCCCATTTCCTCTACCCTGGGCAACGAATATATGTGACCGTCGGGCGACTTTAACGCTTCGGCAATATCAGGCCTGTCTTCGAGAATTTTGCTGAAGTTGGGCATGCAGTCAAGATATTCGTCTATGGCGACTATCTTGTTTCTTCTGCCGTAGTTATACAGTTTAAGGTTGGAAAAGCCCGCGTGATATATTGCGTCGATACCTTTTATGCTTACGGGGTCGTTATTGTTGGAGTACTGCGTGGATGTGTTGAATATCCAATGCACCTCCTTGCCGGTAACCCTTGCAAGATCTTCGAAAACGGGCATGCTGTTGTAATCTTTTACCGTTTCTTCCTTTACGGCGAGAACGGTAAAATCGTAATAATCTTCATCGTCCACAAATCTGCATGCAGACAGCGAAAGTGCCGCCGTTGCCGTGAGCACCCCCGCGAGTAATACGGGTAAAAATTTTTTTAATTTCATCATTGCCTCGCTTATATGCCATTATTTGAACGAACCCACGAGCACGCCCTGACCGAAATGCTTTTCTATCATGGGATAGAGCACGAGTATGGGCACCGTGGCTATTATTATAGACGTAAACTTTATCTGCGTTGCGGCGCGCATCTGTTCGAGAATGACTTCGCCTTCGCCGCCCGTAGTTGCATCGAGCAGACCGTTGAGTACCGTTTGAAGAGGATAAAACTGACTGTCGATATTAAAGATGTAAGCGTCGATGTAGTTGTTCCAATGGCCTACTGCATAGAAGAGAACCATGACAGAAATTATCGACTTGGATATGGGGAGAACGATGTCGAAGAAGGTGCGTATTTCGCCAGCGCCGTCTATCATTCCCGCTTCGAGCACTTCCTTGGGGACGTTCGATTCGAAGAACGACTTGCACATGAACACGTTGTAAACGCTTACGCCGCCGCCGATTATGAGAATGAGGGGATTCTGATAGAGGCCGAGCATACGGCAGATTATGATGTAAGGCACGAGGCCGCCCCCGAAGAACATGGTTATTATGAGCATTACCATTATAAGCTTGCGGAATGGCAGATAACTTCTTGAAAGCGCCCAGCCGGCGGGGATCGTGAGAACCACGTTAAAGATGGTGCCGAGTATGGTATATAACAGGGTAAAGAAATATCCGCGCCATATATCCTCGCGTTCGAACAGAGCCGCAAAGCCTGAAAAAGTGACCTTTACGGGATAAAGCCACACGTCGCCGGTCATGACGGCGTCAGGGTCGGATATCGAGGCTATTACAATGTAGTACAGCGGGTAAATTACTATTACCGCAAGAAGGAAGAGAATGACCGCGCAAATAATGTAATACACATAGTCGGTGCCGCTCTCTTTTATTTTGTTCTGACGTTTTAAAGTTTTCAACTGCTGCTTTTCCATATTATCACCACATACTGCTGTGAGCTACCTTTTTGGACGTGAAGTTGGCAATAACGAGAAGAACGACGTTTATTACCGAGTTGAACAGACCCGCCGCGGTACCGACGCCGTACTGTCCGCCCATCAGGCCGAACGTATAGACGTAAGTTGAAAGAATTTCACTCGTTTCAAGGTTGCCGCCGGTCTGCATGAGCAGAACCTTTTCGTAGCCGCAGTTCATGAGATTGCCCACCGAAAGGATCATCATCATTATTATGGTGGGGAGTATAGCCGGAAGGTCTACCGAGAATATTCTGCGGAACCTTGAGGCGCCGTCTACCTTTGCCGCCTCGTGCAGGGAAGGGTCTACGCCCGAGAGCGCGGCCAGATAAATTATCGCCGACCAGCCGAAATCCTGCCAGTTGCCCGAAAAGATATAAAGAGGCCTGAACGCTTCGGGCTTCAGGAAAAGCTGCAGGCCGTTTACGTCGCCGCCCAGCTTTATGGAGAGCTGGTCCAGAAGGCCGTCGGAGCCGAATATGAGTTTGAGCATTCCGACCATTACGACGAGCGATATGAAGTGGGGCGCGTAGTAGAGTATCTGTAATCCCTTTTTAGTCTTTTTGGAACGCAGCGAATTCAAGAGCAGCGCGACTATTATGGGCAGAGGGAAACCGACGATAAAACCGAACACGCACAAAAGGAACGTGTTGAAGAAATAATCGAGGAAGTTGGGATTTGAAAAAAACGTTTCAAAGTTTTCCCACCCCACCCAGCTTGTCTGCGGGCCGAGAACCTGATCGCCGGGCATATAGTCCTGGAATGCGACGAGAATGCCGTACATGGGAAGATAACAGAAAATTATAACGTACAGAAAGGCCGGAAGAACAAACAAAAGTATCCACCACCTGCGCTTGAAATTTTCTTTCCACATCTCCCATTTAGGATGCTTTTTCTTGTCTTTCTGCTGCGGGGCGCCGTCCATAGCCTCGTACGCTTCGTCAACGAGCTTTTGGTCGTATTCGCCCAATGCGGAATTTATCGCCATTTCCTGCATTTTTTGATACCCCCTTTATCCTTGCGCCTTCATGCGCTTTTTTTGTATTTTTTTAATGACCGCAAATGCGACGTACGCCGCTATCGCGCTGCCGAAAATAACCATGTCGATTATAAACCATGTATAATTTATGGGGATTATTTCCTGCCAGATATCGTCGCCCTCGCCTTCGAGCGTGAAACCGAGCGAAGGCCTGCCCATCGAAGTGAACAGCTTCACGGTATGTTCGCCGGCGGTCATCTGCGAAAACGCGCTCTCGTCAAGCACTATCTTATTGCCCTCGCGCATGTATTCAACACTCACGCCGTCCACCCGAACGTCGTAAATGACGGCGCTTTCGCTTAAAGTAAACGAAACTTCCTGTCCGCGGACAAAGTTTTCGCCGTTCCCGGTTCCCGCCGTAAGAGTAGGCGAAGTAAACCGCGTTTGTATTTCAAAGTCGTAATCTTTTTCGGCCGTAACCACGCGGAAGATATAAGTTGCGTTACTTTCGAGCGTATAGAGGTATCCGTTGTCCACCACCAGCCCGCCGCGCACTATGTCATACTCGCTGTTTTCAAGGACATAACTTCCGTCGGTTACGTTCACAACCTTTATCACGTCCTCTTCTTCAATGTACTCCGTCTGCACGGATTGCTCCGCAGAAGTCGGGGAAGCGCTTTCCGCCATTGCGGCTTGCGGCCGCGCGAGCGCGGCGGCTGCCACAATCATAAGCGCTGTTACAGCCAGCCACACTATAACCAGTCTGATTTTTGTTTTCATCATTTTCCTGCTCCGGTAATCAATTATGTTTATAAATAACTATATCCAAATTGCCGTTAGGCCATGCGCCCTCGACGCCGCTTGCCTCGTTCGAGAATATAAAGTATATCGTGTCGCCCTCTTTAAGCTCGTACGTTCCATCAAACGAAAGCGTATTTGCGTCCGGATTGTTTTTGAACACGGGAGCCGAATAAAGATTGCCGTCCTTATCCTTTATTCCGACGCGCAACGCAAGGCGCGTGCTCTGTTCTCCGCCCGCAAAATCAAGGTCGACGGTTATCTTCACGTCCTCTTCCGCCGTATACCCTATTGTTGTCATTGCGCCGCAATCTATCCAGCCCTTCTTTATCTGCACGTTTGTCGCCGTCCACGCATCGGTTCCGTTGGAAGCGGCTTTATTGAACGTGAAATCTTCCGGAGCGTCCCATTTATAGTCGACATACCCGTACGACCATGCGCCGCCGCCCGAAAGCGAAAAGTTTTCGTTGAAGTTTGCCTGCTCCTTTGCGAGCGAGAGTTTTATCGAAAGATCGCCGTTGGGCCACGCGCCTTCAACATCACCGGCAGCATTAGAGAATATAAAGAATATCGTATCACCGGCGCTCACGTTATACATTTTATCGAGCGTATGTATATCGCCGTTATACTCGGGTTCGAAGCGCAGGATGCCGTCGCTGCTCTTTATACCCACGCGGAGGTCGAGTTTGGTATTTGGCGTACCGCCCGTAAAATCGAGGTCGACGCCGAGCAGGCCGCTCTCTTCCACCGTATAACCTATTGTTGTCATTGCACCGCAATCTATCCAGCCCTTCTTTATCTGCACGTTCGTCGCCGTCCACGCGTCGGTTCCGTTGGAAACGGCTTTATTGAACGTGAAATCTTCCGGAGCGTCCCATTTATAGTCGACATACCCGTACAACCATGCGCCGCCGTCCGTGAGCGAGAATTCTTCGGCAAAGTCTGCACCCGCAGGAATCGTTCTTATATCTTCATCGCCACATATCGTGCAGGTGTATTTTGCTATACCGTCCAGGGTGAGTGAATGCTCTTGCAATACCTCGCCACTGTTCCATACATGACCTTCTCCGCCGGGCACGATGACGTGAGTGCTGCCGATAACGTAGTTGCATACCTTGCAGCGGATCACTTCATCATAGAAACCATCTTCCACGCAGGTTGCGGGTTTTTCATTTTCCTTTACCGGCTCCGCGGGGGCATGGCCACTTGCGGGAACAGTTTTCGTCACGCGCGAAATTTCTTCTTTGCAGGCAAGACAATAACTTACTTCGTCGTATGAACCTTCATCCTCGCACGTTGCGGGTTTTTCGTTCTCTTTGACAGGTTCACCTTCAATATGTCCGAGAGCCTGAGTTTCAACCTTATTGCGCGAAAGCTCGTTTTCGCATATAAGGCAATAAACCACTTCGTCGTAAGCGCCGCCTTCCATGCAGGAATTAGGCTCCACATGCTCCTTTACGGGCGCCGAGCGGGCGTGTCCCGTTGCGGGGACAGGCCTCTCTTCCGTCGCTTCGCACTCCGTACAGGTAAATTTTTCTTTACCCTCCGTCGTGCAGGTCGGCTGCTGAGTGATTACGCCGTTATCCCACGAATGCACATGTTCGGGTCCGGTTGCACATCCGGCAAGGCCTATAGCGGCACAAACAAGAGCAACCACACAAAACAATTTGAATTTCATAATTTCCTACCCCGTCGATATTGAAAATTCACATAAACTGCAATTACGTAACAATTATATTTTCATTCCTCACGAATGTCAATTCAAATAAAATATATAGTGCATTTGCACAATCTCAATGGTACATTTTTTGTGCATTTGCAAAAAACGGTTGATTTTTGCATAATTTTGATATATAATTGCAACAAGGAAGCGAAAATGAAAAAAGCCATAACCATAAAAGACATAGCGGAACAATTAAATCTTTCGCGCAATATTGTAGCAAAGGCGCTGAACGGGCAGTACGTACCCGAAAGCACGCGCGAAAGAGTGCTTAAAAAAGCAGCGGAAATGGGATATAAATCGCTGGGCGACCGCGAAAAGGCAGGAAAAACGCGCCATAGATTCATCCTGATATCAGGCAAGCCGCTGAACAACATGAATTACTTCGTGCCGCTCATAAGGGCGGTCGAAAATTCGTGTTTCGAAAAAAACATAGAACTTTTGCAGTACGTTTACAACAAAAGCCGCACTCCTTTTAAGGGCGTGGCCGACTATGTAAACGAATTGGACGTAAATGGCATAATTGCCATAGAGTGTTTCGACAAAAGTTTTATAGATAAACTGGAGGGGCTGGGCAAGCCGATTTGCTTTATCGACTTTACCGCTTCGCTTTTTAACCCCAACGGCAATTACGACATAATATGTTCAAACGATAGGCATAGCACGTTTACTCTTGTTAATTACCTTATCAATAAGCACAATTTGAAGCGAATTACGTTTGTGGGCGACAGACTGCATTGCATGAGTTTCAGAGAAAGGTATCTTGGTATGCTCAACGCCATAATCAGACTATGCGGCGGGCACAGTCGAAACGAGGACATACTCTTCGGCGACGAAAGTTTCAATTACGGCGACGTAAACGCCGTGAAGACAAAGATATTGCAACTTAAATACCGACCGCAACTGTTTGTTTGTTGCAACGACTTTGTTGCAAGAATTGTTTGCACGGCGCTAAAAGAGTTGAATATCCGCATCCCCGACGATGCGTTCGTAACCGGTTTCGACAACGTTGCCGAGTCACGTTCCGCGCACCCCGTTATAACGACATTTTCGGTGGATAGAGAGTTTATGGGCAGGCAGACGATATATACCCTGCTGAACAGAATAGAAAACCCTGACTGTCCCACAAGGATAATAAACATAGGTACTACTCTCGTCCAGGGCGAAACGACGAGATAAAATTCATTTCCCGGTCGTTAAAAAGTGCGTATCGGTTTCGATGTTTTATATAAATTACTTTGTCTTATAT
>ERZ1090863.788-NODE-789-length-15607-cov-8.280350_pt1 | contig 15607 bp, 13 predicted proteins | sample MGYA00478480_ERZ1090863 | MGnify/ENA primary metagenome ERZ1090863 (study PRJEB33644, sample SAMEA5815746) | chicken gut metagenome | biome: Chicken; feature: Gastrointestinal Tract; material: Caecum | place: Ireland | collected 2019-01-01 | study: A study of the...
CATATCCTACGGCTATCAGCGCGAGCAGTATGATGAGCAGCACGATTATTACCGTCTGCACGTCGTTGTCGTAGATAAACCCCTCGCTGCCCGTCGAATCTTCGGGTGGGTTTTCGGAAGAAAAGCTGTAAGGGGAGAGCAGGTTGTTGATTACAAATCCCGAAATCTCTTCGCCGTCCACCGTGCAGGTAACGCGGTAATAAACTCCGTCGAGATATTGCAGGTTAAACTTTTCGCTGACGGTAAAAACCGTGCCGCTTTCAACCGTGGCAATGGCGGTTGCCCCGCACATATACGGGCGCGAATATATGGTCAGGCGCGTGCGCGCGTATGCACCCGTCATGTCGAGGGCGGGCGGGGTGTACTCCGAATTCTCAACGGCGGAAGTCAGCGTTATGTAGCTCTGGCTCATGCCGTTTTCGTCGGGCATGACGACTATCGTCGCGTTGCCCACCTCGGCTATGGCGAGGGCGGAGCGGTCGCCCGCCAGCCTCTCGGTGCCCTGCGCATCAAAAGTTTCGCCTATGTTTTCAAGATTGATTTTTGTGTAATACGTGTCGCCGCCGTCGCTCGTCTGCGAGCGTATGGTCACAGTCTGCACCTCGTAGCCGCCCGCTAAAATACTTGCGGCGTCGCCCGTGGATATGTGGTAGGACGACGAAAAGTCGGTATAGCGCGCGGGCTGTTCAACGGGCTGAGTGCCGTCGAGCATGTAAACGCTGCCGTCGTTAATTACGTAAACGCTGCCGTCGTATTCTTTTAGTTGCGAACACCCTTCTTCAAAGATGGTGGTGTATTCGTTCAGATTGTCCAGCCCCGTCAGCGCGCCCGTCTGCGCGTTGAGCGCGTACAGATATTCGTCGGTCTGAATGCGGGTGAGGTTTTCAAAATCGAACTGTGCGCTTTGCAGGCGCGTGTCGGAGGGGGAGTAGGAAAATACGCCCGAGGTCGTGTTGAGGTACAGCGTTCCGTCGTCGCCGTATTCAAGGTCGGTTATTTTATACTGACAGGAAACTTCGTTGAGGTATTCATCGCCGTACTCGTCCGGGGAGATGATGTAAAGCCTTGTGTCGTCGGCATAGGCGCGCGTATCGCCGTATATGGCGTAGTCGGCGAGGCTTTCAAAGTTGAGTTCCTCCACAAAGTCCGAAGGATAAACGCACTCGTCGGCGCGCGCGGGCTGCGCGGCAAAGTATGTCGGCGCGATGATGGCAATCGCCAGCGCCGTTGTAACGACCATGAGCTTTTTCACGTTAAAATTATACCACCTTTTATTTGTATTGTAAAGTTTTTGCGCGCGGCGTTTGCGCCCCGTTTTTTGTTTTGCGCGCCCCGCATGCGGCGGGGCGCGCTAATTATTGCCGTTTTTTGGGCTTTGTACGCCGCCGACACAAAATTTTTTTTAAAAAAAGGCATAAAAATTTTTTAATTATGCACTTTTTGTCATATTTAATGTTTTATAATACTGACGTAAACAAACAAACGTTTGTATTGTTTGCAAAATTGCAAACGGCGGAGGAGCATTATAAATGACAAGTAAAAGATTGCTGAAATTTTATTTTTGTGCCGACGGAATAGAGGGCGCGCTCGACAGGCTGATACTGCGCGAGGCGTGCGACCCGTCGCATTGCGCCGACGCCCTGCGCTGTGCCGAAAGGGTGCAAAGCCTGGTGCTGGCAAAAGTCAGCCTGTCGGCGCTGTGGGCGTATATCGACAACGTGATGGGGCAGTTCGGGGAAGGGGACAGGAGCCTGCTTTTTAAATACGCCCTGTCTTGCAGCGGGTTTGCGGGGGTAGAGGGCGCCACGCACAACGCCGTGCGGCGCACGGTAGTGCGGTTTATGCGCAGGGCGAGGCGGCTGGGCGACTATGCAGGGGCGCTCGCGCTCGTCGACGGCTATTGCGCCTTTTTATAGCGTATATTCGCGGCGCTCTGCATTTGCCTCCGAACGGAAGTTTCCTCCGTGCAAAGCACGCCGAAAATCCTTCTATTGAGTATTACTTATGTCATTTCGAGCAACGTCGAGAAATCTATTCCTTATTATTGTTTTACTGATAGATTTCTCCGTGCGTGCGGCTACGCCGCACTTAGTCGAAATGACAAACAGGGCGAGGTGCCCCCGCTGCCGTACTCCGCAATTGTGCGTTACCGTTCTGTCCGGCTCGTCTTGCGGACAGCAACGTTCCGTTGCATCGGATTCCGCAAATGCGCGATACCGCCCTGTACGACCAATCTTGCGGACAACATTTTTTATTGCTTATGTCATTTCGACTAAGTGAGCAACGTATCCCCCCGTCATGCTGCGCATGCCACCCCCCTTAAAACAAGTATTAAAGGGGGCTTGTGCATGGAGAAATCTCGCCTCATTCAGCCTGTTTTTCGGACAAAGTGAGTTTTCGGGCGGGACATAAATTAATAAAAGCTATTGCGGTTTGCGCTTTTTGGTGGAAAGGAAAATGAGTATGAGCGCGCCCGCGGCGAGCGCCACGATTACCACCGCTGCAACCGCGGGGTTGCCCTCGCTCTGATTTTCTTCCTCGGGCGGCTGTTCTGCGGGCAGCTCGTTTAAGGGGTAGTCGTCGTTGGCGCCCTCGATATAGCCGAATGTTTCGCCGCACAGCACGTATGAGTACGCCGTCGCGCCCGAATAGTAGGTGCCGTAAAACGCCGCCTGCATCTCTATCTCGCCGAGCGCCGGCAGCGAGGGATCGCCGCCGCCCGCGGTGTATGTAACCGTGATGCTCTTGAAAAGGTAGGTCGCGGGCGGCGGCTGGCTCAAAAGCGAAAAGTCGCTTTTAAGCACGTACCCGTAAACTGCGCGGTAGATGCCCTCGTCCTCGGCGTACTGAACGTAATACCATTGCCCGTCGTCGCGTATGACCTGTACGCAGTATGTGTACGGCACGGCGAACAGCGAAGTCGACAGATCTTTTTGCGAAAAAAAGTATGCCGAAGTCGTCACCGCCTGCGCGTACTGCCCGTCGGATTCCGAGGCGTATGTAATGCCGCCGCCTGAAATGAGGGCGAGCGCGCAAATTATTATTAATAATAATTTCTTCATACCCGTCAATTATACAGTCGCGCGCGGGGAGTAATGTGGGAGGTTTTGTCGGAAAATTATGACTAAACAGGAAATTATAGAGCGCATAGCGCGCATAGACGCTGTGCTCGCCGCGCGGGCTAAAAGCAACAAGTTGCTCGCCTACAACGCGGGGCGTAAAAAACATAAAAAACAGCTGGCTTTCCACCGCTGCAAAAAGCGCAACCGCTGGGTGTTCGGCGGCAACCGCTCGGGCAAGACCGAGTGTGGCGCGGTCGAGGCGATCTGGATCGCGCGCGGCATTCACCCCTACCGCCCCAACCGCAAAGACGTGTTCGGGTGGGTGGTGTCCCTGTCGCAGCAGGTTCAGCGCGACGTCGCACAGAGCAAAATACTGCACTATCTGCCCGCCGAATGGATAGCAGACATCACCATGCTGTCGGGCAGGAAGGACAGCCCGTCGGGCGGGGTCATAGACCAGATCAAAATCAAAAACGTATTCGGCGGCATTTCTACGATAGGTTTCAAAAGCTGCGACCAGGGCAGGGAGAAGTTTCAGGGGAGCTCTTTGGACTTCGTGTGGTTCGACGAGGAGCCGCCAAAAGACATCTACGAGGAGTGCGTCATGCGCGTAATGGACAAGCGCGGCGACATATTCGGCACCATGACTCCCTTGAAGGGTATGACGTTCATCTACAACGAAATTTATTTAAACCGCAAAAACAACCCCGAGGTGTGGTGCGAGTTCATGTGCTGGGACGACAACCCCTTTCTGTCCAAAAAGGAAATAAAGCTTTTGGAGGGCGCGCTCGACAGTCATTCGCTCGACAGCCGCCGCTACGGCAAATTTTCCTCGGGCGAGGGGCTTATTTATCCCGAGTTCGACCCCGCCGTGCATGTAATACCGCCCTTTAAAGTTCCTTCTGAGTGGCAGGACAACATTTCGATTGACCCGGGGCTCAACAATCCCCTGTCGGCGCACTGGTACGCCGTCGACTACGACGGCAACGTCTACGTCGTGGCGGAGCACTTCGCGGCGGGCAGGGATATCGACTTCCACGTGCGTTCGATAAAGGATATATGCAGGGCAATCGGGTGGAGGGACGACGGAAAGGGCAGGTATTCGGCGCTGATAGACTCGGCGGCTTCGCAGCGCACGCTGGCATCTTCCAAGAGCGTGGCGGAGCTGTTCTGCGACGGCGGGATAATGGTCGATACCAAGGTCGACAAGGACGTGTTCGCCGGCATATGCCGCGTAAAGGAGTACTTGAAGCGGGGCAACGGCAAGGCGGATATCTACATCTTTGACACATGCAGGAACATGATCGAAGAATTCTTAACCTACTCGTGGGCAGCGGGCGACAGCCCTAAAAAGGTGGACGACCACTGCATGGACGAGCTGAGGTATTACATTATGTCACGCCCGCAGCCCGCCCGCAGGGAGGAAATTTCGCCCGTCGCCGCCGACAAGGCGCGCAGGATAAGAAAGCTTAAAAACAGCAAGAGGAGGCGTTATGGACAAAAATAGCGATCTTGAAAACGCGCTTAAAAAGTGCGCGGTCGGCTTCGATACCAGCGAAACGGTAGAAGAATTTGCCGTGCAGGACGGCGAGCTAAAACTCGTCAAGCGCAAAGTAACCCGTCGGGACATACCTCCCGACATCAAGGCGGTCAAAATGCTGCTTGACGGCAGGCGGGACGAAAATGATCTTTCCGATGAGGAACTGACCGCCGAGCGCGAAAAATTAATGAAAATGTTAAAGGAGGAGGACTTTGATTGACAAAACCGACGCCGCAAAGGCGGCAAAACAACTTGTTGACGAGGTAAAGGGCGACTTCGCCCGCAGGCAGGAGGAGCGCCGAACGTTGGAGCGCGGCTGGCAGCTCAACATGAATTTTCTGTGCGGCAACCAGTACTGCGACATCAACGCCTACGGCGAGATAGAGGACGACGAGCCCCGTTACTTCTGGCAGGGCAGGCGGGTGTTCAACTACATAGCGCCCACCATCGACACGCGCTGCGCAAAGCTGGCGCGCATACGCCCCAAACTCGCCGTGCGGGCGGCAAGCGATGCCGACGACGATGTGCGCTCGGCGCGCATTTCTTCGGCAATACTCTCGTCGGTATCCGAAAGTTGCAACATCGACGACTGCATAACCCGCGCCACGGTGTGGTCGGAGGCGTGCGGCACGGCGTTCTATAAAATTCTGTGGGACAGCGCCGCGGGCAGCCGCATAGCGCAGGGCGAGGGCGGCGAACTGCGCGAGGGCGGGGTGCGCATAGTGCCCGTGTCGCCGTTTGAAATTTACCCCGCTTCCCTCTCGGAGGAGAGCCTTGAAAATCAGCCCAGCATAATCCACGCAAAGGCGCTTTCGGTGGCGGATATATACGCCCTGTACGGCGTAAAACTGGCGGGCAGGGACATAGACGAATTTTCGCTTTCGCCCTATTCGCAGTCGGCGCACTCGGCGGGCGCATCGTCCGTCAAAGCCGTCAAGCACGGCTATGAAATAGTCATCGAGCGGTACGAGCGACCCGCGCCCGACATGCCCGAGGGAAGGCTGACGGTAGTCGCGGGCGACGAGCTGCTCTTCGACGGCGCTCTCCCTTACGTTAACGGCGAGGGGGGAGAGCGCGGCTATCCCTTCGTCAGGCAGACCTGCCTGCCCCTCGCGGGCGGATTTTTCGGCGGCAGCATAGTCGACAGGCTTATCCCCGTCCAGCGCGCATATAACGCCGTCAAAAACCGCAAGCACGAATTTTTAAACAGAATTTCCATGGGTACGATCGCCGTCGAGGACGGCTCTGTCGACACCGACGAGCTCGCCGAGGACGGGCTGGCGCCCGGCAAAATTCTCGTCTACCGCCGTGGCGGAACGCCCCCTTCCATGCTTTCGCTCGGCAGCGTTCCCTCGGAATTTTCTGAGGAGGAGGACAGGCTGTCGGACGAGTTTGCAAAAATTTCGGGCGTGGGTGAAATAACCCAGTCGGGCGGGTCGTTCAACTCGGTCACTTCGGCCACGGGCTTGCAGCTTTTAATCGAGCAGGACGAAGCCCGCCTCAACGTCTCATATGAGCAGATAAAGTACGCGTTAAAGGGTATAGGGCGGCACATATTGCGCCTTTACAGGCAGTTTTCGCCCCAGCTGCGCGTCATGCGGTGCGAGCGCGACGGCAAGATCGTCATGTTTTCGTTCACGGCGGACGACGTGTGCGACGGCGACGTCGTTCTCGAAGCCGACAGCGACATCAACCTCACCCCCGCGCGGCGCAGGGCGGTAATTTATGACCTAATATCCAGCGGACTGCTCTCGGACGGGCAGGGCAAGATTGCGGAGGGGGTAAAGAGCAAAATTCTGACCTATCTCGGCTATGCCGGCTTTTCGGAGGGGCGCGACCTCGCCGCCCTTCACCGCCGCAGGTGCGCCGAGGAAAACAGTCGGCTTTTGCAGGGCGACGTGCCTATAAAGAGCTACGACGATCACGCCCTGCATATAGCCGAACACACGGCGTTTATTCTGAGCAACAATTTAACGGATGTAAGCGAGGGGGCGTTTGCCCGTCACCTCGCCGAACATAAAAAACATTTAAAGGAGGAAAAGAATGGATAACACCACAAACGGATTGCCCGCCACGGCAGACACCGCGGAGGCGGAAGAAACAAAGAATACTGCGGCAGGGCTGGGCAAGTTCAGGGACGTGGATGCCCTGCTCGAAGCTTACAACAATCTGGAGGCGGAGTTTACCCGACGCAGCCAGCGCCTCAGACAGTTGGAAAAAGCGGAAAAGGATGTTCAGCCGCCCGCACAGCCGGCAAGCGGCGAAAATCCCCCGCAGCCCGGGCTTTCCCATGAACAGCTGCTCGCCGCAGCGCTCGGCGACGAGGAGGTAAAGGCGCAGATAATCGCCGAATACCTTCAAACAGCTGCAAAAAACAAGAGCGTACCCTTAATTTCGGGCGGGGTTCAGGTTTCTGCCCGCCGCAAGACGCCCGCAACCATACGCGAGGCGGGCGCGCTTGCACAACAATTTTTAAATAAAAGGAGATAACAGAATTGATTACTTTAACAAACGCTGATGCGGCGCTTAAAGATTACTACCTCGACGCCCTTTCAAGCCAACTCAACGGCGGCATTTCTCCCTTCTTCAACGCCATCGAAAAAAGCGCGCAGTACGTCTACGGCAAAAACGCCAGGTGCGCCTTAGTCAAGGGCGACATGTCGCGCGTGGTGACGGGCGACGAGGACGGCGAACTTCCCGAAGCCTCGGGCAACACCTATTACGACGTTACCCTGCCCTTGAAGAACATCTACGGCACGATAGCCATCACCGACAAGGCGATGCGCGCCTCGCAGGATTCGTCCGGCGCGTTCGTCAACCTGCTCAACGCCGAAATGGAGGGGCTTATATCCGATGCGAAGGACAACTTTTCGCGCATGTTGTTCGGCGACGGCAACGGGCTAATCGCCTACATAAACAAGGCAAACAGCAGCACTTCCTTCACGCTGAGTTCGGTAAAAAGCTGGTTCAAGGGTCTGACCGTCGACATCGCCGATGCAACGGGTACCAAGTATGCCGTTCAGAACCTTAAAATAACCGCCGTCGACACCCAGACCAACACCATAACCGTAAATACGCCCGTCGTAAGTCACAGCAGCTACGAGGGGTATCCCGTAGTAATAAGCGGGGTGTACGGCAAGGAACTCACGGGGCTCGCCGCCATCTTCGACGGCGCAACGCTCTACGGGCACACCAAGGCGAGCGAAGATCTCTTCAATCCTTACGTTCAGTACTGCGAGGAGGTGACCGAAGACGCAATAATTAGCGCCATCGAAGCCATCGAGGAGCGCGGAGGCGGCAAGGTTAAGATGATAATCTGCTCGCACGCCGTGCGCAACAAAATAGCCGCGCTTTTCAGGGACATGCGCGTTATAAGCTCGCCCGAGGTGACTGCGGGATACACGTCGGTATACGTCAACGACATTCCAGTCTATGCCGACAGGTTCTGCCCCTCCGACAGGGTGTTCCTGTTGAATCCCGACGACTTTGTCCTCTGCCAGCTGTGCGACTGGGAGTGGATGGAGGACGACGGCGGCAGAATTCTGACCCGCGTAGCCGGCAAGGCTGCCTACAACGCCACGCTCGTAAAGTACGCCGAGCTCATTTGCAGGCGCCCCTATGCGCAGGGCATGTTGCAGATCGAGTATGCTGAGGACAGCTCTTCGACCACCCCTTCGGGCGATTCCGAGGGCTGATATGCCGCAACCGACCCGCGGGAACATGCCCGCGGACAGATGAATGAATAAGCGTGTTGCGCGCCCCGCGAGGCGGGGCGCGCATACACAAAAGGAGGTAAAATGCAGGTCAATCAGTTTCTCATCGACGTCATGCGCATGGTCGGCAGGGCGGACGCCGCCGAAATATGCCTTTCGGAAGAGGATATCCCCGATGAAATTGCGCGGATGCGCACCGCCCTTCTGCTCTGCCTCAACGCCGTCCTCGACGAGCTCGCGAGGGGATATTTCCCCCTCAAAGCCCGTGAGGACATGTCGTCGGCGGACGGGGAGTATGCCTTTTCGTCATTTGCGCACGCGCCTTACAGGATAAACAGGGTGCTTTCGGGCGGAAAAAAGGTAAAGTGGCGGGCGCAGCCGTTAAAGCTTTTGTGTAATGCCGGCAACATAACCGTCGAATACGAGTACGTGCCCGACGCGCTGACCTTTGAAAGTCAGCTTTCCTATCCCCACCCCGCCGTGGGCGGCGCGCTCATCTCTTACGGCGTGGCGGCGGAATATATGCTCATTGAGGGCGACATATCCTGCGCCGAAATGTGGGAGAGCAAGTACCGCGCCGAAATAGACAGGCAGCTTTCGCTGTTGCCCGTCAGGGGTCGCATACCGCCCAGGAGGTGGATATGAGGATAGCTGCGCGCAAAACCACGGTTTTCCCCGCCCGTTCGCGCAAAACTGCCGAGCTGTTGGACGCCGGATATACCGCATATACCGTCAATTTGTGGGAGGAGGACGGCGCCCTCGTTCCCGCCGCCGCCCTCGCAAGCGAAAAGGCTTACCCCACATGCCCCGTAAACGTGACGGGCGGGTACTATTCGGAGGGCAACGGCGCGCTCTATCTCGTTTCGGGTTCGCTTGCATACAGGCTCAACAAGGGCGGCACCGCCTATACTACTGTCGCGCGCAACCTCTCCGACGGGGCTTTCTTTGACGACATGTATGTCGAAGGCAGCGCGTCAACCGTGCTATTCGACGGCTATAACCGCATTACGTATTCGGGGCAGTCCCAGAGCACCGCCGTCGCGGACAAGCGCTTCTATGCGGGCGCCGAGCACTGCGGCAGGCTGTTCGCGCGTGACTATGATGAGCCGTACAAGCTGTGGTGGTCGGCTTCGGACGCCTTCGACTGGGAGGAGGGCATAAGCGGCAGCGGCTACGTATACCTCCCTGCGGCGGGCGGCGAGGTTCTAAGGCTTTTCAGCTACCGCGAAAGGCTGATAGCCGTGCGCAGGCGGGGAATTACCGTCGTCCACGCCTACGGCGACCCCGAAAATTACAAGGTGGGCGCCACGGCGAACTACCTTACGGCGGACGGAATAATCGAAAGGACGTGCGCCGTCTGCGCGGGCGACATATATTTCTGCACGGAGGGCGGGTTGTATGCGTTCAACGGCAGTTCTGTCGAAAAACTCATGGATTTCGGCGGGCGCATATCGTCGCCGCAGTCTGCCGCCGCCTGCGGCGAAAGGTATTACCTCATCTGCACGGACAAATACCTCGGCGAGGGGTGCGTGCTCTGTTTCGACGGCCTGAAAAAGAGGTACGCCGTCTGCGACATAAAGCCCTCCGCGCTGTTCGCGGCGGAAGAGGGCGTGTACGCCGTCGTCGGCACGGGCGTGTATAAAATATTGCCGTGCTCTGGTTCGGGCAGGTGGGTTTCTTTACCCTTCCGCATAGAAGGCTCGCGCTCCGCGCTCATAAAAAACATAAGCGCGGCGTGCGGCGGCGATATCGTAATAAAAGTTTCCGCGGGCGGATATGAGCGCACCTTTTCGTGCGGGGATATACGCGGCGCAAACATTTCAGGCGGCACTTTTGTTTTTGACGTCGAGGTCAACGGCGCTCTGCGCTCGTTGCGCGTTGAGGCGGAGATATAAGGGGGTGAATGCATGGAATTCGATATAATAGACCTCACCGAGGAGGAGACCGAAATGCTGACCACGATACAGCTTAAACTGCTGCGCACGGCGCAGCAGAACAAGAACGAGCTGTATCACGAAATGCAGGCGGAGCTTGAAACCTACCGCCTGATGTGCAAGACAAACAACGTTTATCTTTCGTCGCTGTACGAGGACAAGCAGGCCGAACTTCAAGCCGAGTTCGATTATCAGGTGGCAATTTTGAAGGAGCAGCTGCTCTTCAACATGAGCCTCAACGAACCTACATCGGACGACGAACTGGGCGGCAGCGGAAGCGACGATTCGGGCTACATAGTCGACTACGAGCTTTCCTATCTCGAAAGGTATATAATCGTCAGGGACTTCTACCTCGCCATAGAGGACGCGTCCGAGAGGCTGGCGCTGTACGCTGCCGACGAAACGGCGCAGCAATACCTCGGCGATTACTACACTTCGCTGTACAACTATCTTTCAACTTTCACCTGATTGCGCTTTTGCGCTGTGTATACGGCTGTTTTTTTGTGCTCTTTACGGGGCGGCGCGGCAATGCTTGCCGTGCCGCCCTTATTCTTGGTTGAAAGTAAAACAGGGGTGCGCCTTTTTGACCTTATTGACAGATTTCTCCATATGTGCCGCGTTTTTCTCCGTGCGCGCCGCGTTTTGCTTTACTTTTGCGCGCGGATATTTTATAATAACTGGTATGAAGATATCGGACGGCTGGAAGGACTACTCAATAATCGCCACGGGCGACGGCATGAAGCTCGAACGCTGGGGGCAGGTCTGCCTTCTGCGCCCCGACCCGCAGGTAATATGGAAAAGTTCGTCCGATTTGTACGCTTACCCCGGCATACACGCCGTTTACCGCCGCAGCAACAGGGGCGGAGGTGGGTGGGATAGGCGCAAGCCCTTCCCCGAAGAATGGCAGATAAATTATAAAGACCTTACCTTTAAAATCAAGCCCATGGGCTTCAAGCACACGGGGCTGTTCCCCGAACAGGCGGCAAACTGGGATTGTATGCGCTCGCTCATCGAGGGCGAAAGACAGCGCTTTCCCGATAAAAAAATAAAGGTTTTAAACCTGTTCGCCTACACGGGCGGCGCTACCGTCGCGTGCGCAAAGGCGGGGGCGGAAGTCACCCACGTCGACGCGGCAAAGGGAATGGTCGAGCGCGCGGGCGAAAACGCGCGCCTTTCGGGCATTAATTCGGGGATAAGGTACATTATAGACGACTGCGCAAAGTTCGTCGCGCGCGAAATACGCCGCGGCAACCGCTACGACGCCATAATAATGGATCCGCCCAGCTACGGCAGGGGCCCTGGCGGCGAGATGTGGAAGATAGAGGACAACCTGTTTTCCTTCGTCGAACAGTGCGCAAAGGTGCTCGCCGAAAATCCCCTTTTCGTTCTCATCAACAGTTACACCACGGGCTTGCAGCCCTGCGTGATAAGCAATATTTTAAAACTAACCCTTAAAAATTTCAGCGGCGAGGTGCAGGCGTACGAGATAGGTCTGCCCACAGAGGAGGGCATTCCGCTGCCCTGCGGAAACAGCGGAATTTTTATCGGAAAACGTTAAAAAGGTTACAATATGCAGGATAGCGATCTGGTAATTTTATACGAGGACAACCACATAATCGTCGTCATGAAGCCGCAGAACGTGGCTTGCTGTCCCGACGAGAGCGGCGACGACAATCTCTTCGACTGCGTAAAGCGCTACATAAAAAATACTTATTCAAAGCCCGGCAACGTCTTTTTAGGGCTCGTCCACAGGCTGGACAGACCGACGGGCGGCGTTATGGTTTACGCCAAAACCTCAAAGGCGGCGGCGAGACTTTCGGAGCAGATGCGCACGGGCGGGTTTGAAAAACTTTACTTTGCCGTGCTCTGCGGCAGTCCTTCAAAGCCGCGCGCCACGCTCGAAAACTATCTGCGCAAAAACTCGCTCAACAACATGGTTTACGTGTGCACGCAGACCGAGGAAGGGGCTAAGTTCGCCTCGCTCGAATACAACGTGCTCGATACAAAGGGCGGGCTTACGCTCGCCGAAATAAAGCTGCACACGGGCAGAACGCACCAGATACGCGTGCAGATGGCTGCCATAAACTGCCCGCTGTACGGCGACATGCGCTACGGCGGCGAAAACGCCGTCAAGGGCAGGCTGGCGCTGTGGGCGTATTCGCTGCGCTTCTCGCATCCCACCACGGGCGAAAAACTGCGCTTTGAAATAGAGCCGCCGAGGGACGAAAAACCTTGGAATAACTTTAATATCAAGGTGTAATAAAAGTAATTTGGGTGAAAATTTGCCCCGCATTTTCAAATTGATTGACAACGCGGGCGTATTATAGTAGTATTTAAAGGTGCGTTGAGCGGGTATATTGTCCGTGCGCGCATAGCGGCGGCATGGTTCCCCGCAAGCAACTTTTAATAAAAGGTTTTGTTATGAAAAAACTCAAACTCTCACTCATCGCCGCATCGGCGATATGCGCAGCGGCGGCAACCGCCCTGACAATGACAACCGTGGCGGCAGCCGACGATTACAGGGACGTAACCTTAACCGGCACGAACGTATTCTATGCTGGCGTGGGCGGCGCCGAAATTTCGGTGGCGCGCGTCAGCGACGATTCAGAGGACGGTCACACCGACTACACGTCGTTTGAAATGGGCGACGGCGAAACGGTTTCTTTCCGTAAAAACCTCGCTTACAGCTGGTTTGCCGCAGGAGAAGACGGATTCGGCGCGCATAATACATTCAGCATGACGATAGGTTTCGAGGATATCGCCTTTGAAAGCTACGTCATAAGGTTCCAGTCGCAGCAATACAACATAACCGAGGACGGCGTAACCGAAAATTACCTCGTTTTCAAGCCCGAAGGCGACAGCCTCAACCTTTACGTTTCCGAAACCGAGGATATTGCGGAGGACGAGCAGGCTTCCGCGGTTATCGACAACTATTCTTCGATAGAGATTGCTTTCGGCGATTACACGGACGGCAACTTTACGATAAACGTAAACGGTCAGGCCGCGGGCGAATTTATAAACGTGCGCGGAAATTACGCGTCATACGTTTCGTCGGGCGACTCTGCCGCGACGCCCATCACGTTTACGGCGAACTTTGCCGAGGACGCCGCCGACGATGCGCAGACCGTCATGATCATGTATCAGCTCAACGGTCAGAGCTTTGAAGTGTTCGGAGCCGAAGCTGACGACGACGGCGGATATTCCGGCGGCACCGTTCACGACAATTGCGCCCCCGTCGTCTGCCTCGACAGCGGAGTAAATTATCTGACTTACGGCGAGGCGGTCGATTTTGATTATACGACGATCGACGTGATCACGTCTTCGCCGAGAACGACCGTTCAGTATTACGTTTTGACCAACGAACAGTTCAACTCCGAAGATTTCAACTATAACGATACGTCCGAAGAAGCCGACCTCTTCATGGAAGTCACCACGTCTTCCGATTATAAGCTTCTGCGCGACCAGTACACATATGTTCCCGACCTCTCCGCAAGCGACGGCGTGGTTGAAAACGAGTACGGATATTCGACTTACGGTCTCGTCAAGGTCTGCCTGTACGTAAGGGATACGACCTCGTCGCGCGCGCAGACCGACTATGTATTCCTCGACTGGTATGTTCCCGCAGAATACAGGATGGACATCGCCGACATCAAGGGCACCGAGCCCGCGGCGGGTACTTCGTTCATCAGAATAGTCGAAGATAAGCAGGGCGCAACGTACGGCGACGAAAACGTCGTCGACCTCGATACTTACACCGCGTATATTCAGAGCGTGGAAGAAGAGTATCAGGCAAAGATAGACGCGTATATTGCAGAAAACTATCCCGACGGTTTGTTTGCCAGCTCGGATGCGCAGCTCTATCTTCCCGATTTTTCGGGCTATGTAACCGACAATCTCGGCGGATATACCGACTTGAAATACAGCATTTATTACAGTTCGAGCAGCACGGGTTCTTCGTCCGCTCTCTCGTATAACGAGCTTGCTATGGATATAAGCGAACCCGACGTCACCTACCGCTTTACCATTTACGTCACCGACGCGGCGGGCAACGAAATGTATTATCCCGACGAAAACGGAGAATTGCAGACTATCTCTACAGACGACATCTGGGAGGAGGATTATGCAGATCTGCTGCCCTTCTTCGAAGTGGAAGTTTATTACAGATCCGCTACCGTCGAAGATCCCGGAATTCAGTCGATAGGCTACGTGGGTTCGACCTATAACAGCGCGTCTTTCGACATCACCGGCGTTTCCGGCACATATTCGACCGAATATAACCTTTACATCTTCGACCGCGACGCTCTTTTCAGCGAAACTAGCGTAGACCTCACTTATGACGAGGTCGTGGCAAATATCGACGCGCTCTTCTTCAACACCTACGAAGGCGTCGAAAATACCAGAAGGTACTTTACCCTCGTCACCGACGACGAGCAGTACGAAGATTACGAATGGAACTCTTCCAACGTAACTTTCGTCCCCCAGTCGCCTTCCGAATATTATGTCGTGCGTCTCAGATTGGAAGATACGGGTCTTTCCAACCAGACCACAAACTCATTCCTTGTAGTCCGCGCATCCGCGAGGGCAAACGAGCTCTACGGCGAGGATAACTGGCTTGAAAACAACATCGCTTCTATCGTGCTGTTCAGCCTGGCGGGTGCGTTCTTCATCGCGTTCATAGTTCTCCTCATCGTCAAGCCCAAGGATAAGGGCGATATCGATGAAATTGCCGTGCAGGTTTCTGGCGGAGACAATGCCAAGCCTTCAAAGGACGATAAAAAGGGCAAATAACTTAATAATAACTTAAAGCAATAAGCGCTCCCTTCGGGGAGCGTTTTTTGTGGTTAAATTCGGGTGACAATCTAAGCGGAGTCGGGTGAAATGCGCAGCTTAGCTGCGCGTTGAGGTGAGCATGAGTGCGCCTCCGGCGCGAACGAGCAACCCGGCTTGTCATTTCTCCGCTCCGCACACGAAAGTGTGCGGAGCGGAGAAATCTATCGGTAAAACAAGTAATAATGCGGAATAGGCTTTCTCCGCGCGTTCGCGTTGCTCATTTTGCCGAAATGACATAAGTAATAAAAAGTTGTCCGCAAAGCGGGCTGTGCGCGGCTTGCGTGAAAGGGGTATTTGTGTCTGCGAGATTGCGGAATATGGTACAGCAGAACGCTGTCCGCAAGGCGGGTCAGGCAAAGCGACAACGCCGTTTACGGATACGGCAGCGGCGACACGCCGCCAACAACACATCAACGGAACGCTGCAAAATTTTTTCGCTCTTTCGGGGTATTAAAAAGCGTATAGCTATTGCGTTTTTTCACAATATCTGGTATAATATTTAAAATAATGTACAATGGGGTGCGTTGT
>ERZ1090863.789-NODE-790-length-15603-cov-7.993761_pt1 | contig 15603 bp, 17 predicted proteins | sample MGYA00478480_ERZ1090863 | MGnify/ENA primary metagenome ERZ1090863 (study PRJEB33644, sample SAMEA5815746) | chicken gut metagenome | biome: Chicken; feature: Gastrointestinal Tract; material: Caecum | place: Ireland | collected 2019-01-01 | study: A study of the...
TCGCTTTACTTATTTACTGTATGAAGCTATAATTTTCATATATGAAACAAATGGAATTTAAAATATGCGCTTTGACAGGACACAGGCCTAAAGGTTTCCCGTGGAACTATCGCGATAAAAGTTGTAAAGAGCAAAAAGAATATTTAAAAATGCTTGAAGACACCATCATTGAGCTTATAGAAAAAGATGGCTTTAACTATTTCATCTCAGGCGGAGCAATCGGTGCCGACCAAGACTTCGCAGAAATAGTTATAAAGCTTAAAAAGCACTATCCGAATATCCAACTTGAGATTGCTGTCCCCTGTCCCAATCAGGATGTCAAGTGGAACAGTTCAGATAAAGCACGGTATAAGCAAATTTTAGAAAATTCCGACTTGGTAAACATACTCTCCACGTCATACACACCAAACTGCATGCAAAAGCGGAATGAGTACATGGTAGACAAAAGCGACTTTGTAATAGTTGTCTGGAACGGAGAGCCTACCGGTGGAACTTACAATACATTATGCTATATCAAACACCTTAATAAGTCTTACGAAATAATAAATCTGAAGTCTGAAAACGGCAAATAAAATCAAAATTTAAAATGGCATCAGTGTGTGCGCTTAGTTATTAAACAAGCGGCGGGGGGGGGGGCCCGCCGCCGACTAAGCGCACACACTGAAACTTTACTCGTAAAAACTACCCCATTTTACGAGAAAACTCCTCTGGCTGCGCGAATAGATATGAAAAACACCTATAAAAAGGTCGGCAAAATGGACGAAACGGCAAAAGCGGGGCGGGCGAAGGCGTCCGTTTGCGCTAACCCGCTTGCAAATCGGCCGCCTTTTTCGCTCCGCGCCGCCGTTTTTTGTTCAGCCGTAAAATTAAGCTCATTTTAAAGCGCGACAAAACTCCCGACATCTTTCATTCGGGACTTTAGTTAAGTTTTATGAGAGGTACATTTTAACCCGTCATTTTCAGGCTGGAGAGCATATCGCGCGAGAAACTGCCGAGGCACTTTTCGCCGATGTATACCTTGAAGTCATCGAAAAGTATGTACTTTCTGTCGTCAAAGTCATAGAGCCGCACTATGATATCTTCCGGGTCGATATTAGTTTCGATAAAGGTATTGAGACCGCGCGAGCATGTTATTCTGCCGCCGCTCTTTTCAAGATATTTGACTATGTAGCTTACCGCCGTGGTATAGCGGAGCGCAATACCGTCCACAACATCAAAAGTATTGCGGCCGAAGGCCTTTTCGAAAAAGGTATTCGTGGTATACTCCACCATTCTCTTCTTGTGCACATCGTATTCGCGCTTTTTAACGATTTCGCCAGACATCATACCGTCCGGTATGCGCAGAAGGGCGTGGAAGTGCAGTCTGTCATTCTTTTCGCCACGCTCCCAGGTGCCCATATACTTCCACCCCTTGCGGTTTGCAAAATGACGCAGTGTATTGAGCAATTTGCGTCTGAAAGTTTCCTCGTCCATCTTCTTACTGTCGTATGTGAAAGTACAGAAGAGGTTCAGTCCGTGCATGGCCGCTCTGCGTATGCAGCGCGTTCTTTTTACAGCCGAGGCGCGGCAGGCACAGCGCATTTTATAGTCCACATATCTGTATAATTCTGCTCCGTCAGAAAAGTACGGGCTGAGATTTGAGGCTATATAATCTCTGCGGCGCATCCACTTCATGCCCACCGTCTGCGCGTACAGTCTTTTAAACTCCTTTCCGCGCGTGGATATGCGGATATTCTGGGGAATTTCGTATTCATCAAGGCATACTGTGCCGTCAATTTCATTTTTGCACGCATTGCAAGCGGCAGCATCTGCCACATTTTCACTTATTTTATCGCTTGCCGGAACGCCCTGCGGCATAATGCCGCAGGGCTTATCTTCTACTATTATGGGACTTTCCGGCGGAGCGGGGCGATGTACGCCTGCGCGGCCCGGTGTGCGGCGCATTGCAATGAAATGCTCGCCGTTGGTGTATACCTTGTAATTTAACATTCTTTTTCCTCCTTATCGCAATAGAGCGAATTTATGAAATAACTGTTTTGCGCCTTTAATTCCTCCACAGTCGCCTTTTCGGCGGCGTATTCGAGATAATCATTGAGCCCGACGGGGCTCTTTTTTGCCAAATCGTTGAAATAATCTGAAAAGCAGTCGGTGGAAAAACGCTGTGCGTAGATTTTGGCGTTCATAAGATAATACTTGTTTTTATCCGTCCTGCCGTCAAGTCTGCCGCTCTCCTTTTCCACCTTCAGCGCGCAGTAACCGTAGCGGTTGTATATGCGCAGGTTTCTGCGCCATAAGAAAGCCGTAATACTCTTTAAAATATGCACAAGCAGAGTGTTGTCGCCGCGCTTGAAACGGAAGTCCGTATACAGCCTTAAAAAGCCGTTGAACGCCCATTCGGAGAGCATCGGTATAAAAGGGCATTGCAAGGCACATATCCCCCGACGAATTGATATAAATCACCTCGCACAGATCGCGCGCGTCCGCTCCCCAGCTTTCCGGTCGCTGTTCGTCCGTGAACACCTTTATGAACGGAAAATTATCTACCGTGGCGCTGTGACGGCACATTTTGAGCCACGAATTGAAGAGGTCGTTCTTCTGATTGGTTTCATACGTGTTGCGCTTTACCTCTTTAAGCTCCAAATTGTTGCCGCGCTCCTTGCCGATTTCCGTAATGCCTATGACGCCGAACTCAAAGCTGCCCGCATTTTTGTTATTTTCCAGAACCTTTCTGCCCAGCCTTAAAATATCGAAGTCGAGGATGTGCGAATGGCGCGAAACTCCCCTTCTTTCCTCCGCAAAAAAATCTGTAAGCCACAGCGGAAAATTGCCGCTGCCGACAAGTGCGTTATCCGTGCGGACGGAATAGTTGGAAACTATAAGGCTGCTTTCAATGACGTAGATAAAGTAGGCCTGAGCATAAGTTGTGAGCACGTTAAAAAGGTCCTCCACCTTAAGCGCATCGTCAAACTCGCCGCCGTAGCGCGATATGTCGTAGCCGTACAGTTGCAGTCTGACATCGCCGTGCTTTGAAAATCTGCGTTTTTTAAGCTGAACCCAGCTTTTTACCGTGGCGAGGTTATAGACAGTGCCGTGCTCCATGCACGCGCCCAGCTCGTCCTCGAAAGCTATCCACGGAAAGTGCGGAAACTTCATATCGCTGCTCTGAATTATGTCAAGCGCCTTCTGACGAAACATAACTTCTTGAGATAAAATCATATCGGTGATGAGCGTAGTCTTCTTTTTGCCCATACTGCCACACGCCATTGATACAATGGGAAGTTTATTTATAAAGCCGCAGTTGCGCGCCTCGAAGTGGTGCAGTCTGTTTAGCGCAATGCTTTTGCGCAGTCTGGTAAACAGCAGATATATGCCGCAGACTATCCACCACCAGGGGAAATGTGTGAGAATAACTTTTAAATCGGTGAACAGCTTTACTGCCTGAACCCACAGTCCGCCGAAATCGAACGAGACTGCGAACGCGAGATACCACGCTATAAAACTTACAGCTATGCTTGCGCCGTTTAAACTGAATATCCACGCCGCTATCCACAGTTTACAGATCCAGCGGTGCTCGCTTAAAAACTCTTTGAGCGAACGAAAAACGCGTTTCAACGGCTGATATGTACGGGCGGATAGCTTTTTGAAAAGCATTAAAGGCTTTGTATCTTTGTTGTGATTGGTGTTGCCCTTGCGGTAGATAAGCCGCACCGCAATAAATAATACGAGTATGGCGGGCAATACTATTGCCGCCACCCTTAAGAAGTTTAAAAGTCCGCTACCCAGCGAGCTTATATAGGCGGAAAAATTGGCAAAATCGAAAAAGCTATCAAAGTACGCTTTTGCCGCTGTGAAAAACTGCTCCGAGGTCTGCGGCAGAGATATATCCCACTTCAAAACGGAAGAAAACTCCCATACGGTGGGGGATATGCCGCTGTCAATGGAAAAAAGTGTGCAGAAGTAGTAGGCGACAGATATGCCTAAATCTTTACAGCTTTCGAAAAATCTGAGGTACGAAACGCCGAATACGAGCACAGCCAGAGCAATTATTGCGGCGGAAATCACCGAACATATGACAATGTTAATTACTTTGTACCTGTTCATACCCCACCTTTTCGCCAAAGTGCGTACCCGTATATACGAAATAGCCGATGGTCACGCAGACGGCAATAAGCAGAATTACTGCAAGTATTCTTTTTAATATCTTCATAAGTTTCCCCCTGTTCCTTCAAGTCGTGCCGCAAAGAGCTTTTCTGCCCGTTGCGGCACTTTACTTAAGGTTATTTGCGGCATATTGCCACGTCAATTGTTATTTTTACTGTCCCTTTGCTTATCCTTTTCTTCGGCTTTATCGCCCTCTTTCCGCTTGTCTTTTACACTCTTTATTCCCGATATTATTGCTCCCACAGCTTTGAACGGCAGCATTACCACAATTACGAGGAAATGCACTATGTACGGCAGTATCGGAATTGAGATTGCAAGAAGTACTAAAAGCAGAATTACGGCGAGCGCCGTCTGCAATGAGTTTACGCAGCTTGCTCCCTCATCGGGCTTTGCCTGAGGATCGGGCGTGATATCGGGCACTATATCTATCGGCGACATAACCACCGGTATTACCGTGCTGACATCGTTTTTGGTGAACGTTAAGTCGATTATGTCAAAGTTGAGATAGACGTACTCCTGTGCGAAGTAGCAGTTGGTGTTTTCGTCTGTATAGATAAATGTATAGTCGGGATTGGCGCCCGAACCGGTGTTGAGAAGTCCTTTGAAGTGCGCCTGGGTTGCCTCCGCCGACACGAAGTCGTCCACCGCGAATCGCACGATATAGATTACGCTTTGCTGCTTGTTCTGCTCGTAAAAGTTATAGAACTCGTCAAAGTCGCTCTCCGAGATATAGAGGTTGTCGCAAGTGGCGGAAATATTGACGGCTGACGTGCCGTTGTAGCGTACGAAGTCCTTATCCTGCACGGCATAGATTGCCGACTTGCCCTGATAGTACGTTGACGGCGAAACCGTCTGCGTGCCCCAGATTTTATCCCACCAGTCCTGGGAGATTACCGTGCTTGTGAGCGTCTTTGTTATATCTTCCGAGGAGATGTCGAACGTAGTTATCCCATCGTCCACCCATTCAAACAGAGATTGTGCATAACGCCCCGCGACAAGACCTTCGCCCTGCGCAGAATAATTTGCCGTGTACCAAAGCATATACTCTTTGAGCTGCAAAGAGCTTACGGCAAAGGTGTCGGCATCGCCGTTTAGCGCCTTTAAGACGTAGTTGAGTCTGCTTACATACTTGTAGTCGTTCTCGCCTTGCAGAACTTCGTACGGCAAATTGTAGACCCATGACGATTCCATGCCGAAAAGATGCTTTACACTTGCACCCATAATAAGGCTTTCAAAGTCGCCGCTGTTCGGTTCAAGGTAGCCGATATCCTGGCCTATGACCTGGTAGAACTCCGAATAGTAGTCCTCGTCGCCAGTGACGAAGATGTCCGAGGTGAGCGCCTTTAAGTACTCGCCGCGGATGCGCGTCATTACGCCGTACTCCTCCACTATCTCTTTGGGTACGGCAAAGTAGACGCTGTTTAAGCTGTCGTGAGTGTAATCGGTCTTGCCGTTGGAACCCTCGGGGCGGTAGTAAGTTGAATGCACGTCCAGAGTTAAGTACTTATCGAACCCGTCCTGAATGCACGTCAAAGTGTCGCCCTCGGCGTGCTCCGAGCCGTACCCCTTCGCATAGCCGCTGTATGTATAAATCTGCAGGCACGGATATTCCGTAATCTTGCCGCCGACAGAAAGTTCAATTCCGCTTACGAAGTAAATACGGTTGTTCTGTTCGAGAGTGGCAAGCGCCTGCTGTATCTGATCTTCGGTAAGCTCGACCTTAAACTTATAAAAGCGGCCCTCGTAACCAGCGGTCATTGAATAGCTTACAATGCGAAGGGGATATTTACCATACAGATTGTCATTGCCGAACGAGAGCTGAACGCTGTTGCCCTCCTCGTCGAAGACGTCATCGCGCGGGTTATACACATAGAGATAGAGCGCGTAGTCCGACTGCTTGTCTGCCCAGTACGAATAGCAGAACTCCGTAAAAGAGATTATCTGCGGATTTGCAGTGATGTCGTGCGGCCAGTCGGATATGCTGAACGGCTGACCGCCTATCGTAGAACCCTGCAAATCGTCAAGCACTTCGGTATTTTCATACGCCTGCTGAACGGGCGTAGACTGCTGCGCGCTTACATAAACTTTCGGGCGGAAGAGCCATACAAAGACGAGCAATAAGACAAGCACCACATACGCCGAACGCACAAAGAAAGTTGTAACCTTATTTTTCATAAGTCACCCCCCCCTTAAAAGACGACAGTCTGGCTGTCGGTGGAAATGACGAAGTTTTCAAAGGTGTACCACAGCTTTACAGAACTCTTGTCCGACGTTACCTCTATTACAAAGTAAGCGTAATCTTCATTGAGAGGCTCTGAAAGTACAATGTCTCCGCCGTACTTTTTTTCCACCGCCTGCTCGGGCGTGAAATCCTGAGGGAAGGTGAGCGTGAAACCCTCCTTGCCCTTCTTTGTGCCGAAAATTTCGGTGTAGTCGTTATACGTTTCGTCGTCGGTGCGGACGAAGTGGTACTTGTTGTCGTTATGCGAAAAAGCAAAGTCGTTTGCGCTGTTTGCATACACCTTTACATCGTAGTTGACATCTCCCCCCTTCAGCGAACGCACGGAAAAACTGTTATCCACGAGGTTGTACAGCTTTATACTGCCGCCCTCGCCCGCGGCAAAATATTTTTCGCCGCCGTATTCCACATAAAATGTCACACCCTGACTGCGCAGAGCAAAGTACGCTACGCCGCCGATTATGCCGAGCATAAGCAAAACGACAAGAACCCACGTTATTATCTTTGTGATTGTGTTTACAACGCCGTTTACTTTACTCATAAGTCACCGCCAGTGTAAATTACAGGAGCAGTCCCGGGGTGTCGGTTGTGAACGACAGCGCCTTTACGGGTATCGCCGAAACGTCAAAGGTGATTTCCGTGCTTATGCTCTGCGTGCCGCTGTCAAAATCGTCGGTATCCACTATGCCGTCGCTGTATGTACAGCGGTAGTTGATTTCAATTACGCCCTTATGCCCCGCCGCGCTGCTGTACACGGATACGAAAGAGTTGTCGAACGCCGTATAGAGCGTCTGGTTTGAAGGGTACTTTACTGGCAGCGGATTGCCCTGCTTGAACTGCGTTATATCGGTTATGAACTGCGACGAGGGCGTAGAGAGCGATACGGTCGTTCCCGTAAAGTCAAAGCCGCCGACTATCGCGCGCAGACCAGTATAATTGGTAAGGCTCTGCAGATTGGAGCCCTTTGTCGTAACTTCCGTTGTAAGGTACTGCATCGCATCTTCGGATACCGAAATGTTGCCGCCCTCAACGGCGAATTCGGGGGTCAGCGTGCCGTCGCCGCACTGCGGCGTAACAGTAATTATGTTATCGGTTGCCGAACTGCCGCCGAACTTAAAACCGCCGTTTGAAGTCGTAACCTCTACGCTCGTAACCCTCTTTACATAGTCGACAGTAACCGTTCCCGTGAGCTCTGAATTGAGCTCGGACGCAACCGTAATTGTCGCCTGAGTGGTGAAAGGCCCCGTGCACGTCACGACGCAGCTCTTTGTGTCGCCCGAAGGCGAAAGCGTAATCTGCTCGGTATTGGTACACGTCCAAGTGTATGTATCTATGGCAAGCACAGGGTCGGGCACGACCGTTATTGTGGTTGCCGTTTCGGCAAGCGAATTCACGCCGTACATGGCATAGTCCTCAGGTTCAATCTTTTCGGACGCGAGAGAGATTACTCCGCCGTCACCCCTTCCGAACACCGCTCCGCCCGGAGCTTTTATGTTTTCGCCATACACCTCGCCGCTAGCAGAACCCGCAATTCTGCCTATCGCCCAGCCGCCTACAGCCAGGCCTGCACAAACTGCAAGTGCAGAAACTACTGCAATTATTCTTTTTACCGTCTTAGTCATCTAAACCTCCTTATCTGTCTACCGTTATCGTCACAAGTCCCGCATAGCCGAAAACTTCGGTAAGCGATATCTTTCCGTCCTCGTCCTCCGCGGGAGTTATGACGCACTTTGCACTGACCGCATTTTCGGGCACGTTGCCGTTGAATGCCGCATTCAAATCACCCGTGGACGAAATGAATTCGCCGCCCTTATCATAGAAAAACAGCTCGTAAGTGACAGCCGCGCCATCCGCAACTTCCGTTTTTATACCCTTTGCGGAAAAGCCCGTGCGCGTCACTATCGAAGTGTCCGTATCAATCGGCGCGCCCTCTTCGTCAAGACCGCCAACCATATACTGCTCGGCGCCGATCTCCGTCACCGTAGTCTGTCTGTCGAGCATGACGAAAAGCGAAATTACCGCGCCGATAAGACCCAGCACGAGCACGAACACGATAAGCCACTTTATCGCGTCCGAAAGCTTATGCCTTTTAAAGCCGTAATCTTCATAGTCGTAGTCGCTATAATAACTCATATTATCCTCCTTAAAATTGAATGGTTAAGGGATATGCGGCCTGCAGTTTGACTTGCAGACCGCTTTCCGCTTTACCTGAACATCATTGAGAGCATGGATTTTGAAGAATCGCTGGAAGGCTTTATCTTGCAGGAATATATCTCGCCCGTCTCTTCGTCAACACTCTGAACGGCGTATGTATTGCCGGTTATAACGTTGCCGTCTTCCGTCTTCATTGTGTAAGGGGTAACAATAAGGTCTGCCTCCATCGCGCCGTCAAAGACGATATCCAGCACGGTATAGCCGCCGTTGTCGGGCGGTTTAACCCCCGCCTTGACCTCCTTGCCGCGTACGATACCGCTCACGAAATAGCCGAAATACTCCTTGCCGTCCTTCACAAAGGTCTCCCTCTGCACCTTTACAGGTTTACTCATCATTTTTCAGTTCCTCCTTTTAATTAGTTCCTTCTTCCCTTCTGACGGGAAATGAATTTTGCCTCTTCCTTGGACTTGCCCTCGGAAAGAGCCTTTTTGTACTTGTACACGCCGGCATGGTCGGACTGGCACTGTAAGTAGCCTGAACGCATGCCCGCTTCATAGTCCGTAAGCTCCCTGCCCATCTTTGCGCCGCGCTGATGGACTTTTGCTTTGCGCTCTTCTGCGTAATTTTTGGCGCGTCTGGAAGGTACGGACCAACGCCTCTCGTTATAGTTATTAGAGGTAGTGTTGCCCTGATTGTTTTTTGCCATAAAGCTTAAAACTCCTTGAATAAAATTACTTTTAAGGTTTTATCCCGTTTTTGTTGTTCGTTCGCTGATAGTAAAGGGGCAATTCGCCTCCCACCAGGGATAAAACCTTTGATTTTTGCCCGTAATACAGTTAGCACAATGCCCGTGTTGCCGTTAGCCAAGCCAAAAAATTTATTGAATTGTTGATATATTGCAATCGGCTCTTCTTTTGCGTTAAAAAACGCGGTGGCATGCGCAAGAAATTTCTTTTAGACCCATGGATATAGCGCAATTACCCTAAATTTTCTAAAGCCGCATTTGCCTTACTTTACATAGTTTCTGCGGTACGCAGTCGCATTGAGGCGTCTGCCATCGGGGAACAGGTCGGTTGCACAGGTTTCGTCAAACTGTTCGTCACGCTCCTGATTGCGAAGGAAATATGTATCAACGCTCAGCGTCTGAGAGCCGTACATTTCAGTCCTGCCGAACAGCACAACCTGCCTTACGATATAGTTCTTGGTGCGGTAAACGTTCGTCGCCCTGAACGTAAAATTCGAAGGGCCTTCAAAATCGGGGCAATCGTCCATATTCCCACAGTTATGGCAATCGCCGTTGCAGTCGAAATCCTCACCGCTGCCGTAAAAGTCATCAACAAAATCGCTTAAATTCTGCATTTTTAAATCCTCCTTGCAGATAAATTATTTTTGAAGAAGGTTATAAGCTCGCACAGCATTTTGCGGATATACTGGGGCGTATACCCCCACTCTATCGCCACGGCCTCCTGAGTCTGCCCCTTAAGATACAGGCATATATAAAGGTCGCAGAGCCTTAGCGGAGCGTTCCTTATGGCGCAGTTATACTTTTCCGCCGTACGCTTTATGGGCAAGGTGCCGAGTGACGAGTCTGCCGACTCAAGCTGAGCTTTGCGCATATAGTAATATCTGATATCGCGCAGATCGCGCTTGATACATTCCGTTGAAATCATCTGAATACTCATCTGAATACCTCTTATTTACCTGTGACGGAATTTGTGGCTGCTTTCCTCAAGTCTGTCTCACAACCCCTTCACTTCTCTAAGGACACTTATCTCGAAAAGTTGACGGTCTCAAAGAAAAAAACTTCAAAATTTTTCCAGAAATTTTCTCAAAGACTTTAATGCACGGCTCACCGTCTTGGACATAGCACTCTTCTCCATATTAAAAATTCGGCAAAGTTCTGCCTGCGACTTTACGTTGAAGTAGATTTCACGAATTATGTAACGTTGCCGCTTTGTCAGCTTTTCCATTGCAGAATAAAGAGCTTTAGATTTTGTATCGTTTTCCTCATTTACAATAAGGTCGTTTTCGATATCGGTATCCGCAACCTCTTCATAGCCCTCTTCAATGAGCCCGTCCAACGACAGCACTCCGCCGAGAAGTTTGTTGCCTGCGCTGTAATAGGGGCACTCTTCGCAATTTCCCTTACAACGCACGAGTCCCTTCCGTTCTCCCTTTACAAGGCATTTGCTGTTCCGCCTCTGCGACCTTGCGGCAGAATCGTCCGCTCTCACATACGCGCGGTAGACCTCTTCCGAAACGGCAACCTTTTCACCTTTTACAAAAAGGTAGAACTGCTTTGTGTCTTTGTTTTCCATAAAAAATCTCCTTCGCCCGAATCCTCAGGACAAAGGAGTTTCTTATGATTACACCCACAGCTTGCAATAAAAGGCAAAACAAAAAAACGGCGATGAACTCTCCGCTGTTCCGTTATGGATGCAACTTAACGTTGCCCCTTTGCCCTTATTGCAAATCAGGCATTAAAAATATTAAATTTTGCTCTGCTTATCAGCGAGCAGCTGTTTTTGACAATAAAAAAAGGCCATCGGTAAATACAGACCTTAAAAATCTGTATCTATCGATGACCTCACACATAATATATCAGTTCGAATCAAACGACCTTGCCGGACGTATGTTGCACGGATTTAATCCTGGCACTGTTTCAGCCCGACCTTGCTATCCCGTCTGACGGATATATTAAATTTTCTCTTTGCGCGACTGCCTTGGAAAGTGTATTTCCTTGGTAATGCACGTTCTGCTGATTCTGCGTTTTACTGTTTTGGTTCCGCAGTACGGACACTTATACTTGATAAGTCCCTCTGCCGTTTTATATGCTGCTATCGTCTTATGACAGTTGTCGCATACCTCCTGAAATGTTAAAGAACTCAAAATTTTACCCCTATTGTGGCAAAAATATCACGAAAATAAAAAAGACGGCCGAATTGCCGCAATTAACGAAATAAACTGCCGGACCGACATCACGTTTTTTGTCGGTTTTTCATTATACCGCTGCGCTGTTATCGCCGCTGTTTTTAGCTTGCACTTTAACTTTGCCCGCTTTTAAAGCAAAACTTAAAAATTGCGACGGTACAAAGTCTGATTTGCAACATGAACACTCCACCCATCCGCCCGATTCCTCGGGATAAATCCCCTTGTTCACGCTGCCGCATACAGGACATACGACATCGATAGCCATATCAAAACCTCCTTATCATGTAATAAAAACAACAACTATTATTCGTATCCTCCTATCTCAAGTTTTTGTTCTCAATATTAAAATACAAACATTTGTTCGTCTTGTGCATTTAGTATATCACCATAAAGACGGCTTGTCAAGAGGAAAACCCAAACTTTTAAAATTTTTTTCTTCGGTGGCTGAGAGGCTGATTTTTCGTGTCAATTTGCCTTTCGGCGGGAAAGTGTGCGGATAGTTTCCAAGCCGTCAAGGACGGGAAAAGCTCATAAAAGCAAAAAAAGCCGCCAGGCTGACTTAGTTTTAAGTCGGCCTGGCGGCTGAGTTATTTATACTGACCTTTTCCTCTGGTAAGGAGTGATTTTTAAAAATGCTTTACTGAACTTATCCTTGACAGCTTTTCCCCTATCCTATTTTTTGGTTGTGCCGAAAGGCAAAGAAAACAGAAAATTTCTTCCTCTCCCACTCAACAGGAGTTGAACCTGCATGGTTAAATCTGACTTATGCACATTTTAGTGCTGTTTTGTCAACAAAAGTTGCGGTTTCGTCAACACCCGGATTCTATCTTTTTTAAAGATTATGTGGTAAAGTTAAAGTACCTGGAAGAAATTCGTCTGAATAATTTACAAGGAGGACTATGAACAGTGAAGAACTTCTGGACATAGTACACAATTTAAGGAAAAACGAAAGTTGCAGCGACGAACAGCTGTGCGACGTTATAAAAGCCGCCACCCAGACCATGAACTTTGACGTTCTGGCGGAGGCTTTCAGAAACGCGCCGGTACAAAAAAATTATTCGAGCAAATCGAGGGCAATTCAATTTTCTAAAAAGGAGTTATCTAAAATGCCCTCACACTTCAAAAAATTATTTATCTACAACAACGTCACCGCACATGTAAGAAGAAAGAGCAACGGCGTATTTGAAATACGCTGCAGCATCAACGGAGTGCGATACAGCGGCTGCTCAAAGGACCTTGAAATGGCCAAAACCAAGTTCATTTTAAACCTTAAGAGCGGCAAACAGCCGTCGCAAAGAAAGCAGAAGCCCAAAAAGCCGATGTTCAACGATTACTTTATGCAGTGGCTGACTACAGTAAAACAGCCTTACGTAAAAGAGTCGACCTACAACAGTTATCTCGACCTTTTCAACCGCGACATCAAGCCCTTCTTCAAGAACAAAGCCATAAACGAAATTGACAGCTTTACCGTTCAGGGCTACATAAACGGGTTCACGAAGGCCGAAAAGTACCGCACGGCACATAAACTTTACCTTCTGCTCTCCCCCTGCTTCGAATACGCCGTGGAAGACGAACTTATCAACCGCAATCCATTGGCCAAAGTTGTTATTCCGAAGTACGAAGTGCGGAGCGGTTGCCCTATTTCAATGGAAGAAGAGCAAAAACTTGTCGAAAAACTCAGAACCACGCGCAACTGTTACGTTCAGGCGCTCGTGTTCCTGTGCTATACAGGTCTGAGAATTGGCGAACTGCCGTCAGTCAGAATAGACGGCATGTGGATAAGCGCCATATCAGAGAAAAAGCGCAAAGGTCTGAAGGATACAACGAGGCGAATACCTATTTCGCCCGTTCTTGAAAGGATGTTGGAGTACATCGACGTCGATATGATTGTAAAAATGAACTACAGGACGATAGGCAAGCACGTTGAAAAATATTTGCCAGGACATCACACTCATGATTTAAGGCATACGTTCATAACGCGCTGCCAGGAAGTAGGCATCCGCCGAGAAATTGTTTCCATATGGGCAGGTCATTCGGCAGACAACAGCATTACTTCGAAAATCTACACTCATCTCGACAAAAACGAGAAGTTACAGCTTGAAGAAATAAAAAAATTCGATTACGATATCTGATTTCAGGCCGTAAAACGAGGCGGAAAAGAAGGCTTGTTAATTATGATAATAATTAACAAAAAAAGCCGATCCCAACATAACACGAGCCCCGAATTAGTCCCAAAAAAATTGGGACTTAAAGTTAACATTAGTTCTTTTCCTCAAAAAACAGTGAAAATTTCTAACACTTAACAAAAGCCGAAAATCGCTCTTCAGACCGAAAAAATTGAAAATTTATGAAACATGAAAAACGGCGATTTTTAAGCCGAAATCGCTTAAAAATCGCCGAAAACTATGGTGCCCGAGATCGGACTTGAACCGATACGGTTTGTTCAACCGAGGGATTTTAAGTCCCTTGTGTCTGCCGATTCCACCACTCGGGCGTGTTATTAAGTTTCATAAAATGTACGCCGCTCACACATTCTGCGCAAGTTGTAACTTTTAAGTCCCTTGCATATCGGCATAAATGGAACTTACGGCCGACATTGAATGAAAAAAAAGTAAAGAAAAAGTGCTTTAAGCGCGATGCTTAAAGCACTTTTTTGGAGGCGCCACCCGGATTTGAACCGGGGAATCAGGGCTTTGCAGGCCCTTGCCTTACCACTTGGCTATAGCGCCGCAGAAATAAAAAAATAGTGCGGATGAATAAATTGGAGCGGGAAACGAGATTCGAACCCGCGACATTCACCTTGGCAAGGTGACGCTCTACCACTGAGCCATTCCCGCATGATATTCATACGCACTATTTATTGGTGGGAGCTACAGGGCTCGAACCTGTGACCCACTGCTTGTAGGGCAGTTGCTCTCCCAACTGAGCTAAGCTCCCGAACGCTTAACTAATATACCAAATCTAAAAATAAAAATCAAGCATTTTAAGCAAAAAATTTTGCTTTTTTACGAAAAATTTTGCGCACGCCTTAACTTTTAGTGCATACATACTATATATACCGCAAAACCGCAGTTTTATACACAATATATGCAGTTTAACTATTTTATGTTAATGTTTTACCGCAACAAATGAAGTACGGCCGCATATAAACGACTTCACACCGCCCGGAAGGGTCTTTTTATGCCGCAGCCAATGTTTTCTCATTCCGCGTAAATAAAATCCGGTCGGAACGAGGAAGTTTAAACTGTTTGCACGTATTGTGCGGCGGCGCAAAAGTTTGATGATTCGGGCAGGGAAATTATAAATTGCCCCGCACATATGCCGCAACGAACGCGCTCCGCGGGCAAAAAGTTTCACGTTAAACGCCGAAAAAATTATACTTTTGCACATCAGCGCGGGCTTGTTCCCTCCTCTATTATCCGGGCAAACCTCTCCACCTCTGCCCGCGGCGAGAGCGGGTACAACAGTCCGTACGCCTGCGAGCCGCAGCCTTCGAGCGGAACGGTAACGATTGAGGGATGCACGTCATTCCAGTATTCGAGGGAGAGCAGCAGCACGCCCTCCGACACGCAGCGGTTGAACACGCCGATATCGTAATATTCCGGCGAATCTTCGAGAATAACTCCCGGGCGCTGCAAAAGCGCGCCCCTTATCTTATCTACGGCAGGACTCATTCCCAGGCGGACGATTATTATGCGCTCGCCCGAAAGGTCGTCCAAATTGACCGAACTTTTTGCCGCGAGGCGATGGTCTGCCGGCGCGGCGACGCAGAACCGAGTTCTGCCGAGTTCGAGATTTGAACGGCTTTATCGCAGCCGCCGAATCGTATACGCCGAACATTACGTCGAAACGCCTGCCAAGATGCGCATAAATTTCCGAAAGTTCGGCGACGCTGTCGCAAAACGGAACGATTTCGATGCGGTATTGCGGAAACTCGGCGGCAAAATTATTCCACAAATCGACGAGCGGCTTGCAGGGATTGAGTATGGACGTACCTGCGCGGATTACTACGCTGCCGCCGGCTGCCCTGCGCGCCCGCGCTGTCGCATCCTCCCCCTCCGCAACTATTTTGAGTGCGTCGCGGTAGTAACTTTCGCCGGCGCGGGTGAGTTTTACGC
>ERZ1090863.792-NODE-793-length-15547-cov-6.268009_pt1 | contig 15547 bp, 13 predicted proteins | sample MGYA00478480_ERZ1090863 | MGnify/ENA primary metagenome ERZ1090863 (study PRJEB33644, sample SAMEA5815746) | chicken gut metagenome | biome: Chicken; feature: Gastrointestinal Tract; material: Caecum | place: Ireland | collected 2019-01-01 | study: A study of the...
GCAGCCAGATAGAATCCTCTTCGATATTGCAGCCGTTTGCATCATCTGAGACACCGCCTTTGGTGACAACGCTGACAACTGCGTGAGTGCCGAAATCTGTAAACTCAAAACATGCCTTTGCCCAATTTTTGTCATTCAGCATGACCATGACAGAGGAAGAATCATAGGTAGACTTAAAATCCAGGGAAACTTTTACACGCAGAACAAAATCTCCCTCAACCTCTGTATAGTAAAAAGGAGCGTTGCTTAAAGATTCCGGGGTGATCCCTTCTTCTCCTATGGCGCCATTGTTGCAAAAGAAATCACTTTCCCTTGGCGCCAGGATCTCCCAGCGATTTCCAGATTTAAAAATTGTACTTTCATTGATCCATTTAAAATCCATGATAGATACCTCACATTCTTAAAAAGTTTATTCTATACGCCAGTCGGCATCCGACTTCCACTGACATTGAGTAATCTGCATGTCAGAGAACGTTGCTCTATAAGAACCTTCTGTGGGACTGCAGGCGTAGATACCGTAGGTGATTTGTTCAGTACCTTCCCACATATGAAAGATCCGCATCTGCCGGAAAGTCTTGCCATCTTTACTGTATTCGATATAGTAATCGCTGTTTCGTCGTGAAAAACGTTACCACATACTTCTAATATCAGAAGAGATATCTGTAGTTGCCCAATCCGAATATCCGTGATTGGTTACGACGCTTCCCAGCCGCTGGATTTTTTCATCCTCATATTCAATAGAAGCTTTAAACCAGTTGTCGCTGTCCAGATACATGGCGACGCCGCACTGGTCAAAGCGGCAGGAACTTTCAAACTCTGTCTTTACAATAAAAGAAAAAAACTTGTCCTCTGTTTCAACCTGTAACACAGGGGCGTTATCATTTTGGAATCCGTAATAGGTCCGTGTCCACAGATCGGTTCCCTTTTCTGTGGTGATCACTACCTTGCTTTCGCTGATTTCCGCCTGTTTCGGCTGCCGTGTCCATTTTGGACTGCATTTCAAAAAATCCATAGCTTTTCCTCACTTTCTTTATACTATATTTGCAGACGATAATTTTTGCCTGTATTAATAAACAATTCCTTTTTCTTTATAAAGAGTTTTCTTTGGCTTTCCTGCAAAAAAGATTCCGGCCAGAAGCAGGACAGGGAAAAGAATACCTGCAAAAATACCGATCTTTAAGTTGTCCTGGAACATTACGGATACCATGCCCACCAGAGTGGGACCGCCGGTACAGCCTACGTCTCCTCCTAAAGCCAGAAGCGCAAACATAGCCGTGCCTCCCTTAGGCAAAGCGGCGGAAGCCTTGCTGAAAGTTCCCGGCCACATGATCCCCACAGAAAGTCCGCATACCGCACAGGCGATCAGACTAAGCTGAGGCACAGGCAGCAGAGAGATCCCCAGGTAAGAGAGTATACACAGACCGCAGCTGCAGATCATAAAACGCTCCAGGTTTATGCGGTCTCCATATTTTCCGTAGAAAAGCCTGGACAGACCCATCAGGATTGCAAAGGCCAGAGGACCGGCCAGATCTCCGGCTGTTTTGGAGATCCCAAGACCCTGCTCGGCAAAGGTGGAAGCCCACTGGCTTACCGCCTGTTCGCTGGCGCCTGCACATACCATCATAAGCAGCAGGACCCAGAAGATTTTCATACCCAGCAGTTCTTTTAATTTAAGCCCCGATTCTCCTTCTTCGATCAGCGGTGCGATGGGAACCTTTGTAAAGGCGATGGCGTTGCAGATGGGAAGCAGGGACCAGACAAGGGCCAGAAGCTTCCAGTTTTCAATACCTGCCAGATGGAAAAACAGGGTGGAAAGAAGCACCACTCCCGCATAACCCCAGCAGTAAAAGGAGTGGAGCATACTCATGGCCTTCTCTTTATTATCCGAGGGGCAGGCCTCCACCACCGGACTGACCAGAACCTCTAAAAGCCCTCCGCCGATGGCGTAGATCATTACAGAGATCAGGATCCCTGCAAATGGAAGAGGCAGAAGCTCCGGCAGGATCGTCAGCAGGATCAGGCCTCCGGCTGAGAAAATATGGGCCAGGACCATGGAAACACGATACCCGATCTTGTCTACGAAGCTTACCGAAATAAGATCCACCAGAAGCTGTACCCCGAAGTTGAAGGTGATCAGCAGGGTGATCTGAGAAAGCGGGATCTGGTAGCTTTTCTGGAAAAATAAAAACAGCAGGGGCGCAAAGTTGTTGACGACAGCCTGCACAATATAGCCTGTAAAACAGGCGGTAATGGTTTTGTTATATTGGTTTTTCATTATTTCACCTCCTGAAATGGGATTATATTACAAAAATATCTTTAAGTCATTGCACAAAATTGCCTATATATAGTACAATATCACAAATTCAGTGAAAGGGGATAGGGAGCGCATTATGAATTGCAGGATTATTACAGATGACACCCTTCGGGAAACGATACGCCATGGGAACAGCGGCTATCCTTTTGCATATTATCCGGAGAATATCTGGCAGTTTGATTTTCACAGGATCGACTGGCACTGGCACCATGAGCTGGAGCTTTTATATGCGGCCAGAGGATCTGTCGTTTGCCTTGTGGGAACGGAGCGGATAGATCTTCAGGAGGGTCAGGGGATCTTTATTAACAGCGGAGTCCTTCACCGGTATGAAGTCTCAGAAGACACATTTTCTCCCAATATTGTGTTTTCGCCAACTTTACTGGCGGCAGAAAATACGCTGATCTACGCCAAATATATCCGGCCGGTGATAAATTCCGGGATTCCCTGTCAGGTTCTGGATCCTCAGATTTCCTGGCAGAAGAAGATACTGGAGATAGCAGAACAGATTTTTGCGGTTCAGGAGACAGAAGAAAAAAATGAGCTGCGTACTTTGCAGAGTCTTTTTGAGATCTGGGAGCTATTTACCCTCCATTTTGACCTGGGATCTGATTCCTTAAAGGAGCGCGGTATGGATCATAAACAGGCGAAGCTCCAGACGATGATGCAGTTTATCCATGATCATTACAGGGAGGAAATAACTCTTGAGAGGATTGCTGACTCGGCCTCGGTCAGCAAAAGCGGAGCGTTGCATATTTTTCAGTCCGGGATCCAGATTTCTCCGGTGGCTTATCTGATACGCTACCGCCTGGCCGTCGCTGCAGAACTGCTTTATATCACCCGGAAATCCATTTCGGCCATCGCAGAAGAAACCGGATTTGCAAGTGCAGGATACTTTTGCAGGAAATTCCGGCAGCACTACCATATGAGTGCAAACACATACAGAAAAATGAAGGGAGCATAGCAGATCAAAACCGGGAATATGGATACATTTGACTGCTATGCTCCTTCTATAGAAAAAGTTTATCTGCGGCTTTTGCTTTTCTCAAAGGCATGGATCCAGTCGGATTTCAGGAAATAGATCAGGAACACAATGGAACTTAAAGTCCAGGTTAAAGGATAAGCCCAGAAGATCACCCTGATGTCCGGGATAAAATGAACGGTAATGGTGATGTAGGTAACACGGATGATACACCAGCATACCAGCATGACCAGCATGGGTACTGTGGATTTTCCCGCTCCCCGGAGGATCCCCGCCATACAGTGGGAGAAAGCCAGGAGAAAATAAAATAAAGTAGCTACATGAGCCTGAGCTGTTCCATAGGAGATTACCTCCGGCGTACTGCTGAATGCGGCGATCAGCACAGGTGCAAGGCCATAGATCACCAGGCCGATCAGCTCTGCAATGGTAATGGAACAGAAGACGCCGAAGACAGCCCCCTTTTTTGCCCGGCCATATTCCTTTGCACCCAGATTCTGGCTGATAAAGGTAGTGAGAGCTAAGGCAAAACAGGTAATGGGCAGGAAACCGAAACCTTCTACTTTAGAATAAGAGCCGCAGCCGGCCACTGCCATTTCTCCGAACTTGTTTATGTTAGACTGTACCACTACGTTTGCCAGCGAGATAATGGAATTCTGCAGTCCCGCGGGAAGGCCGTTGGCAATGATCTGCCGCAGGACCAGAACATCGATCTTGATCCTGGAAAGATGTACCCGGTATTCCTCAGGACTTTTCATCAGCTGCCACAGACAGAGAAAGGCGCTGATAAACTGGGAAATAATAGTAGCCAGGGCGGCGGAACCTACCCCCAGGTGGAACACTCCTACAAAAAGAAGATCCAGGACAATATTTATAATGGAAGAGATCACCAGATAGATCAGCGGGTGGCGGCTGTCTCCCACAGACTGGAGGATCCCCACCATGAAGTTATACATAACAAAGGCCAGAGAACCGGAGAAATAGATCCGGAAGTAAGTAATGGAATTAGGAAGTACCTCCGAAGGTGTTCCCATCAGTACCAGGATCTGAGGAGCGGCCAGAACGCCCACTACAGTCAGCAGGATCCCGGAGATAAGGCCGAGAGCCATAATGGTATGAATGGTCCGCTGAACGATATGGAACTTTCTGGCGCCGTAATATTTGGCTACTACAACTCCTGCGCCTACCGCAAGGCCGTTAAAAAATCCCACCATGAGGAAAATCAGGTTTCCTGAGGAACTTACCGCCGCCAAAGCGGTACTGCCCAGAAATCTTCCTACGATAAGAGAGTCTGCAGTGTTATAAAGCTGCTGAAAAAGATTACCGAAGAAAAGCGGTATGGCAAAAAAAATGATCCTTTTCCAAATAGGACCCGTTGTCATAGAAACTGCTGAAGAATTACTGCTCATATATGTATGTCCCCCTATCTGCCGCTGTTCCGGCAGTGCAGGCTTCCGGACAGCAGAATGATCTATGATGTTTTAAATATCAGCTATCCATAGTATAGTTCTGTGAAAGTAAAAAAGCAATGGGAACCTTATGCCCTCAGGTCCCTTTCCTCCTTGCCCCTTTTTGAAAAACAGGAGTATAATAGTATCCAAAATACGAAAGAAGAAGGTTATGTTTATGTATATATCAGATTTACATATCCATTCCCGGTTTTCCAGAGCTACCAGCAAAGAAGGAGATCCGGAGCATCTGGAGCTTTGGGCCAGGAAAAAAGGCATTCACCTGGTGGGGACCGGAGATTTTACCCATCCTCAGTGGAGGGAAGAACTTAAGGAAAAACTGGAACCTGAGGGAAACGGTCTGTACAAATTGAAGAAAGAATATCAGATCCGGGATGCCATGACGCCGGATTCCATAGAACCCAGGTTTGTGGTAACGGGAGAGATCAGCTCTATCTACAAGAAGAACGATAAGACCAGAAAAGTACACAATCTGCTGATCTTGCCCGGACTGGAAGCGGCAGACCGGCTTTCTGCCCGGCTGGAGGAGATCGGAAATATCCATTCAGACGGAAGACCGATCCTGGGACTGGACTGCCGGGCTCTTCTGGAAATTCTCCTGGAAACCGTTCCAGAAGGAATCTTTGTACCGGCCCATATCTGGACCCCTCATTTTGCTATGTTCGGGGCCTTCTCAGGATTTGACACAGTGGAGGAATGCTTTGAGGATCTTACCCCTCATATCCACGCAGTGGAGACCGGCCTTTCCTCAGATCCGCCTATGAACTGGCGGGTTTCTGCCCTGGACAGATTCCAGCTGATCTCCAATTCGGACGCCCATTCCCCTGGAAAACTAGGGCGGGAGGCCAACCTGATGGATACGGAACTTTCCTATGAAGGGCTCTGGAAAGCCATTCAGACAGGAGAGGGACTGGAAGGCACCATTGAGTTTTTCCCTGAAGAAGGAAAATATCACTATGACGGCCACAGAAAATGCCACCTTTGCCTTTCTCCGGCCCAGACAAAAGAATATCAGGGACGCTGCCCGGTCTGCGGACGGAAGCTGACTATCGGCGTGGAGCACCGGGTGGAGGAGCTGGCAGACCGTCCCCAGGGATTTGTGAGAGAAAATGCAAAGGCTTTTGAATCTCTTATGCCCTTGCCGGAGCTGATCGCTCAGGCTACCGGTCATTCCGCGGCCAGCGCCAAGACAGAGAAGATCTATGGCGAAATGCTGAAGAATCTGGGACCGGAGTTTGAGATCCTGCGAAATGTACCGGTGGAGGACATTCAGAAAAAGGCAGGCTATTTTATAGGAGAAGGGGTCCGAAGGCTGAGGGAAGGCCGGGTAGAACGTCATCCGGGATTTGACGGAGAATACGGGACCATTAAGCTTTTCAGAGGAAGCGAACTGGAGGATACCCAGGGGCAGATCAGTCTTTTTGATGGTTTTGGGCTTGAAGCCCTGTCCGGGACTCAGACAGGCCAGAAAGGCAGGGAAGCGCAGCTTCCCATCAGACCGGAACAGGAAAAAGCCGGGGCAGAGTTTTCAAAGGATCCTTTGACCGGGGAGAAGGAAAAACCTCTGGAACCTCTTCCTGAACTTAACCAGAAGCAGCAGGAAGCAGTGGAGAGCATCTATCCTGTGACTGCCGTTATTGCAGGACCGGGTACAGGAAAGACGAAGACTCTTATTGAAAAGATCCTTTATCTTATAGAACGGAGAAAGGTAAAGCCTTCTCAGATCACAGCGGTAACTTTTACTAACAAAGCTGCCCAGGAGATGAGAGAACGTCTGGAGAAAGAGCTGGGGAATAAAAGGGCCCTGAAACAGATCCAGATCGGAACCTTTCATTCCATCTGCCTGGATATACTGAGAGCACAGGGGGAGGTCTTTTCTCTGGCTGATGAGATCCAGGTAAAGGAACTGGCTCAGGAGACCATCGATACCTGGAACCTGAAGATTTCTGTAAGGGATTTTCTCTCAGAGATCTCACTGTATAAATCCGCCCCGGGGGAAAGAGCATTTCCCGATCAGGTCTGGGAAGCTGCTTTTATCCATTATCAGAAACTGTTACAGGATCGAGATCTGGCGGATTTTGATGATCTTCTCCTGAAAGCCTTAGATCTGGTCCGGTCATCCCAGATGGAAGAGGAATGCAAGAAAAGATTTACCTATCTTCTGGTAGATGAATTTCAGGATGTAAACCCTGTACAGTACAGGCTCATGCTGGAATGGGCAAAAGGAGGAAGGGAGCTCTTTGTCATCGGAGATCCGGATCAGGCTATTTACGGATTCCGGGGCTCTGACTCCAGGTGTTTTGAAAGGCTGAAAGAAGATCGGCCGGACACCAGAAAGATCTGTCTGGAGGAAAACTACCGGTCGGTTTCTACAGTAGTGGAGGCTGCCACAGCGGTGATCTCCCGGAATCCCGGAGAGGAAAGACATCTGAAAGCTCACAGAGGACAGGGGGAAAAACTGAGGATCGTAGAGGCTGCTTCAGATCTCTCTGAGGGGATCTTTGTGGCAAAAGAGATCAACCGGCAGACGGGAGGCCTGGACATGCTGGAAGTTCAGAAGGGATATGAGGCGGAAACCCAGCGACGCCAGAGAAGTTTTTCTGATATAGCAGTTCTCTGTAGGATTCACCGGCAGTTCCGGATCCTGGAGAAATGCCTGGCTAAGGAAGGGATCCCTTATGTGACTGTGGGAAGAGAAGATTTTCTCCTGGATCCTGCAGTAAGGGGAACTGTAAGTTTCTTTAAGAGTCTGACAGAAGAAAATACCCAGGCCAGAAACCTTGCCCTGAAACTCCTGTGGGGACTGGAGGACACGGAAATGGCAGACAGTGTGTATCAGGAGGCAAAGAAAAAGTATCTGCCTCTGTTGAAGAAAGGAAGACCGGAAAAGATCCTCAGCTCCTGGCAGGAAGACATGAACCTGAAGAAAAGCCAGGATATGGCCAGGCTTTGCCAGATGGCCCTTTCCTATTCAACTATGAAAGAATTCCTTCAGGAGCTGTCTCTGGGAGAAGAAGGAGATCTGGTCCGCCGTCCTCAGAAAAGCTACAGCGCAGGAGCCGTTTCTCTGATGACCCTTCATGGCTCTAAAGGACTGGAATTTCCTCTTGTATTTCTCTGCGGGGTGCAGCAGGAAGTTCTTCCTCTTGAAAAAAAGGATTATCCCACAGATCCGGAAGAAGAGAGAAGACTTTTCTTTGTTGGCATGACGAGAGCAAAAGATCAGTTGATCCTCACCTATGTAAAGGAGCCTTCTTCCTTCCTGGAAGATATACCTGAAGAATTTGTTTTAAGGGAAAAGGCAGGGAAAAAGCACCAGGAAACAGAAGGGGAGCAGATGAGCCTGTTTGATTTTATAAAAGGATAAACTATCCGGGAAATGGAATCCGCCTGGTTTTATCAGGCAGTGAAGTATACGCCGGAGGGTGTGAGAATTGAAAAAACAGAGGCTCTTCCATGTGTTGCATCTGTCTTCATACATTTGTAACATGGAAAAGCCTCTATATTTTTACTGAGCAGCTTTGGCCTGCTCTAAAGCTCTGGCAAGCTGATCCGGGCAGGAAGTTCCTCTTCCGCCGCAGTCTGTGCCTTTTAATCTTGCGATCACATCATCGATCTTCATTCCCTGTACCAGGCTGGCAATGCCCTTTGTGTTGCCGTTGCAGCCTCCGTTAAATTTCACAGATTTTATCCTATCGCCGTCCAGTTCGATGTCAATAGACCGGGAACAGACGCCTTTTGTTTTATAAACCATATCTTTATACCTCCTTAAAATCCTTTTTAACCTGGTAATTATACCACAAAGCGGAGAGCCAAGCGAGCATTTATGCTCATTTGGCTAGCCGCCTACGGCTAGTATAGCATGACCGGAAAGAAAAGTAAAACGCCAGTGGAAAAAACAGGGCAAAACGTGTAAAATAGGTTACAGTTCACAGGCAGGCCGGAGTCTGCAGATATCCGGCGGCAAAAAGGAACTGAAAATGCAGTATCAGGAAAGAAAGAGGGATATACAGTGAAAGTTATAGGTATTATCGGAGCCATGGAAGAAGAAGTATCCATGTTAAAGGAAAAAATGACAGAGGTGACCGTTAAGGAAAAAGCGGGAATGGAATTTTTCCACGGGATGTTAAAAGGCCATGAAGCGGTAGTGGTGCGTTCAGGCATCGGAAAAGTCAACGCAGGGATCTGCACCCAGATCCTGGCAGATGATTTTCATGTAGACGCTGTGATCAATACAGGGATCGCAGGGTCTCTGAGAGCAGAGATCAACATCGGGGACATTGTCCTGTCCACAGATACTATGCAGCATGATATGGATGCAAGAGAGTTCGGCTATCCGGCGGGACAGATCCCCAGGATGGATACCCTGGCTTTTCCCGCAGACGAGGGACTGCGCAAACTTGCCGGCGAGGCATGCCGTCAGGTAAATCCGGAAATCGGCGTCTGGGAAGGAAGAGTCGTCAGCGGAGATCAGTTTGTGGCAGATAAGGAGAAAAAAGAGTATATCCTTTCCATCTCCCAGGGAAGCTGTACAGAGATGGAAGGGGCTGCCATAGGACAGGCTGCTTACTTAAACCATATTCCATATCTGGTGATCCGGGCGATTTCCGACAAAGCCGATGACAGCGCCCAGATGGACTACCCTACCTTTGAAAAACAGGCGATCCTTCACAGTGTGCGGCTTGTGGAGCATATGATGGGAATGCTGGATTAAGCGGGAATTTGTCGAGCGATTTTTGTTTTCAAAAGGAATCAGGCGCTATATAATTGAACCAAAGGTTTCCCTCTAAAGCCGGCCAGAGGGACAGGCCTAAAAAGAGCGGACAGATTGAAGCATGGAGTTTGCCATCCGGTCTGCCGCCGAAATCAAGGAGGAATTATGGAGCGCCTGTTTTTTTACTGGGGTGCCTGCCTTATGGGACTTTTCTGTCTTATAAGTATGCTGGCAGTTTATAACAGCAACAAAAGAGTATTGAGAGATCTGAAACAGCCCGGAGAGGAAAAGGACAAGTGGCTGTTAGCTTTTATGCTGGAACACCAGAAACTTCTGAAAGAAAATACCACTATACACAACCCTTCCGTTTATGTGGTGAAGAGAATGAGAGGACGAAAGATAGGACCCTGGAGCATCCGCCAGATGAAGAGCATATCCTGGGGAACTTTCGTCCTTTCTTTTTTATTTGCGGGACTGCAGATCTTATATGCCTGGCCGCCTCAGACCGGACTGGCTGCAGTATCGTTTCTGGGCAGGCAGACCACGGTATTTACCTTTTCCATGGTAGCGGGAATCTGTACAGAAGTCTTTCTTCTGGCATTGCGGATAGTGCTGGGTATGGGCTATCAGGAGGATGTGATAGAAACCAGTCTCCTGGACTATGTGGAGAACCGGTGGAGAGAACCGGCAAAGATCATTCCTCTGGAAAATGCCAGAAGCACCGGTACCCGTGAGAACCGGGGTCAGAAAAAGAAAGAAAAGGAGAAAGAGAAGGAGATCCAGCCCTCTAAAGACAGCAGGGACAAGGCCAGACGGCAGATAGAACAGGGGATCCTGGAAACCGCGGCCACAGACAGCAGATACAGCCATCTGCTTAACAAAGAGGAGGAGGCTATTGTGAAAGATGTAATTAAAGAATTTCTAACTTGATAAACAGATAGGGATTTGCTAAACTAAGAGGAGAAAAAAATTTCGCAAAGGAGAAGAGGAAAATGGAAAATAAAGTGACATTTGACTACTCTAAGGCAGCAGAAGTTGTCCGCCCAGAAGAAGTAGCAGCGATGAAAAAGATGACAGAGACAGCTAAGGAAGTCCTTGTATCCAAGACAGGACTGGGAAATGATTTCCTGGGCTGGATCGATCTTCCTGTAGATTATGATAAGGAAGAGTTCGACAGGATCAAAAAGGCTGCGAAGAAAATCCAGGAAGATTCAGAAGTGCTTCTTGTTATCGGGATCGGCGGTTCTTACCTCGGAGCCAGAGCAGCGATTGATTTCCTGAATCATCCTTTCTACAACAACCTGAGCAAGGATAACAGAAAGACTCCGGAAATCTATTATGTAGGAAATAATATCAGCGGTGCATATGTGAAAGGCCTGGCAGAGGTAGTCGGCGACAGAGACTTCTCCATTAACGTCATCTCCAAATCAGGAACTACTACAGAACCGGCCATTGCTTTCCGCTATTTCAAAGAAAAAATGGAAGCGAAATATGGCAAAGAAGAGGCGGCAAAGAGAATCTATGCCACTACAGACAAAGCAAAGGGAGCTTTGAAGACTCTGGCAGACGAAGAAGGATATGAGACATTCGTAGTGCCGGATGATGTAGGCGGCCGTTTCTCAGTTCTGACTGCTGTAGGACTTCTGCCTATCGCTGTCAGCGGTGTTTCTATAGACAAGCTTATGGAAGGCGCTGCTTCAGGAAGAGAACTGGCGCTGAATACTCCATATGAGGAAAATGATGCTATGCTTTACGCCGCAGTACGTAATATCCTTCACAAGAAAGGAAAAGCTGTGGAAATCCTGGCAGATTATGAACCTACTCTTCATTATGTGGCTGAATGGTGGAAACAGCTCTACGGAGAAAGCGAAGGAAAAGACCAGAAAGGTATCTATCCCGCATCTGTAGACTTTACTACGGACCTTCATTCTCTGGGACAGTTTATCCAGGACGGTTCCAGGATCATGTTTGAAACGGTTCTGGCTATTGAAGAGCCGAAGGATGATATTGTGATCAAAGAAGAAGCCAGCGATCTGGATGGTTTGAACTATCTGGCAGGAAAAGGCATGGACTTTGTAAATAAGAGTGCCATGAATGGAACGATCCTGGCACACACAGATGGAAATACACCAAACCTTATGGTGAAGATCCCGAAACAGGATGAGTTCTATCTGGGACAGCTTTTCTACTTCTTCGAGTTTGCCTGCGGTATCAGCGGATATCTTACAGGAGTAAATCCCTTTAACCAGCCTGGAGTAGAAAGCTATAAGAAAAACATGTTCGCGCTTCTGGGAAAACCAGGATATGAGGACAGAAGAGAAGAATTATTAAAGAGACTGTAATTTTGCGGCATACGCCGGGCAGCGTTCATAGCTGCCTGGCCGGTTGCCCGCAGAAATAAAAATACGGGGCTGCACAGTAAAGAAAGATCTTTACGGATCTTATCCTTTACAGAGCGGCTCCGTATTTTTTTACAATATCTATGAGTGGAAAATCACCGACACAGTAAAAAAGCTTCGATCGCTTTTACAGCGCTGTCCTCGTCTTCTCCCTGGGCAGTGATCCTTACTGAAGATCCCTCTGAGAGGTCAAAGGCCATAACTCCCATGATACTTTTGGCATTAACCTGCCTGTTTCCGCAGGATAACAAAATCCGGCTCTGAAACTGACAGGCGGTACGCACCAGTTCAGAGAATGGATGCTGACAGTTTTTTCCCAGATCGGATACGGTGATCGTTATTTCTTTCATCTGTTGTCCCTCCTTCTGTCGGCTGTATAAAAATACATTTCGCCTGTATTATATAGCAAACATACAGATGTTTCAAGAAAAAAACTTATTCTATATCCGTATTTTACGGATATGGATTATTATAATTTGTCTTTTCCATGGATAAAATATCCCTGTGTGGATTTAAAGGAGGAAGACATGAGTATTGACTACAAATCGATTGGCAAACGGATTAAAACTGCACGTATACGCTTAGATATGACCCAGGAACGTCTGGCGGAGCAGGTGAATCTTTCACCCAGCCATCTGAGCAATATTGAGACAGGTACTACAAAAGTAAGCCTGCCTACGATCATAAAACTGGCAAACGCCCTTCAGGTATCGGTGGACAGCCTGCTGGCAGACAGTGTGGTACAGTCCAAAGCGGTATTTGAGGAGGATATCCAGACAATCCTCAGCGACTGCGACGACTACGAGATCCGGGTCATTGCAGATATTGCGGCGGCTACGAAAAAGACGCTCCGAAAAGAAGCAAAATTGAAGAAATCATGGAAAAAGCCGGGATGATTCCATAAGAAGGGATATCCCCGGCAGTATTTCCATGATCAGTCTTCTTCTATGATCTGCAGCTGAAAATAATCAAAATCCAGCACTTCTATAAAATTGTCCTGAGAAAATCTGACTTTGGAAAATCTCTGGAAATCTTTTATATTGGCGTCCAGCCAGATAGGCGAACCCAGATCGAATTCATGGCACAGAGTATCCAGAGCATGGAAGATTTTCTTTGTTCTGTTATCTTTGGAATCATCACAGACTACCATACTCTTAAGAATATGAGTATCTTTGTAAATACTTCCCATTATACGAAACATGGCATTTCCTTTCTGATGAGTTCTTTTCCGCTACATTATAGGAAATCAGAATGAAACTGTAAAGTCTCTTTCGTTTTTTTATGGCTGATTGTGCAGTTTGCTTACAGAAATTATAAAAAACTGTCAAATTGACAAGGGACCGGCGGTTTTTGTTTAGGCTTACTAAGAGTCCACGCAATCTTTGTGGAATTGACCTATGGAAAAAAAAGGCGGATAGGGGTATACTAAGTACAGTTCAAAAGCAGGACATATAATATTTTAGGAGGAATTGAAAATGGCAAGTTTATCATTGCAGCATATTAACAAAACTTACCCAAACGGATTTGAAGCAGTTAAGGATTTTAACCTTGAGATCGCAGATAAAGAATTCATCATCTTCGTAGGACCTTCAGGATGTGGTAAATCCACAACCCTTCGTATGATCGCAGGTCTGGAGGAGATCACCGGCGGTACATTAAAGATCGGTGACAAAGTAGTAAATGATGTAGAGCCTAAAGACAGAGATATCGCCATGGTATTCCAGAACTACGCTCTGTATCCACATATGACAGTTTATGATAACATGGCATTTGGTCTGAAACTGAGAAAAGTTCCAAAAGATCAGATCGACAAGATGGTTAGAGAAGCAGCTAAGATCCTTGACCTGGAGAAACTGTTAGACCGTAAACCGAAAGCTCTTTCCGGTGGTCAGAGACAGCGTGTTGCTATGGGACGTGCCATCGTTCGTGAGCCTAAGGTATTCCTTATGGACGAGCCTCTGTCAAACCTGGATGCAAAACTTCGTGTTCAGATGCGTACTGAGATCTCCAAACTTCATGAGAGACTGGGCGCTACAATCATCTATGTAACCCATGACCAGACAGAAGCTATGACCCTTGGTACAAGAATCGTAGTTATGAAAGACGGTGTTGTTCAGCAGGTTGATACACCTCAGAAATTATACAATGCTCCTTGCAATCTGTTCGTTGCAGGATTCATCGGATCTCCTCAGATGAACTTCTTAGACGCAACTGTTCATGTAAAGGGCGATGATGTTCAGCTTCAGATCGGCAAAACAACTCTTCACGTACCTGCTTCCAAGAAGAAAGCTCTTGTTGAAGGCGGATATGACGGAAAGACAGTTGTTATGGGTATCCGTCCAGAGCATGTATATGATGATGAAGCTCGTATCCAGGCATTCCCGAACAGCGTAATCGAAGGAAAGATCACTGTTTACGAATTACTTGGTGCTGAAGTTTATCTGTACTTTGATACAGAAGGATTCTCTATGACAGCAAGAGTTAATCCTCGTACAACAGCAAGATCCGGCGATACCGTTAAATTCGCTCTGGATATGGAAAAGATCCACATCTTTGACAAAGAGACAGAGCAGGTTATCACAAACTAAAATCGAATATGGAAACCAACGGGAGCGATTCCGTTGTTGCCAATATAAAGGAAAGCAGGGTGCATTTATGCATACCTGCTTTCTTTTATATATAATCCAGATGTATCAGTGCAGATTGTCGATATTACCGGCCGGGGATTTACTTTTCCAGAAGCCTGGAATTAGGCAGAGTGGGGTTGAAGTTTTTTCCCATACTCTTTACAGAATGGGAAGTCAGAACATAATTCTCAGGCAGTTCCCTTGGAGAAAACCCTGTGAATTCCCGGAATACCCGGTTGAAATGCCGGATGGTATCAAAGCCGCAGCAGGACGCAATATCTGTAATAGAGAGTCTTCCGGTATTATGGTTCAGAAGATGGATCGCCTTTTCCAGCCGGATAATATTCAGATACTGAGAAAAAGTCATTCCGGAAACGGTTTTAAAAAAACGGGAAAAATACGGTTTTGACAGCCCCATAAATCTGGCGGCGTCATCGAAAGTGATATAGCTGCATTTCTCTTCAATCTCACCCAGAAGGTTCTTATAATTTTCCATGGAAGTATTATCCCTGCTTTTTTCTTTGCCGGCCAGAGGCTCTTTTCGAAAAATTTCCAGCATCAGAAGAAGGAGAAGACTTCGCACTTTCAGATCAAAGTAGGGATTCTGACAGTCCAGTTCTTCTCTGATCTTTCCGTAATAGTCCGGAATAAAGGCGCCGCAGGAGAGCCGGGGAGACTGGGGTCTGTGTCCCTGATCGATCTCGTCCAGCAGTCTGGAATCAAACATGATGATCTCCGTAATACTGGAGGGGCTTCCTTTAATATAATGGATCTCCCGGCTGTCGATGAAGAAAGCGTCGCCTTCCTCCAGGCTGTGGGCTGCGTTGTTTAGGGAAACGGTTACCTGGCCTTTTTCTACATATAAAAGTTCACATTCCATATGCCAGTGAGGAAGGTTGTGAAGATTTTCATATCTGCCTGCCCATACACTGTCTCTCCCTTTATGTTCCCGCTGTTCAAAATTTGCCAGCATAAACCTGCACCTGCCTTCCTCCGGCCAGGATCTGTCTCTTATACACATCTCCGAGCCCACGAGACTGCAGCTAAT
>ERZ1090863.801-NODE-802-length-15456-cov-30.647101_pt1 | contig 15456 bp, 14 predicted proteins | sample MGYA00478480_ERZ1090863 | MGnify/ENA primary metagenome ERZ1090863 (study PRJEB33644, sample SAMEA5815746) | chicken gut metagenome | biome: Chicken; feature: Gastrointestinal Tract; material: Caecum | place: Ireland | collected 2019-01-01 | study: A study of the...
TATGTCTTTTTCTTGTCTTTTTGTGCAATTTTGAGTTTTCAGGTACACCCTAGAGCGCCAGTACAGCTACGATGAGGCCGGCTGCCATACCGAGGACAACGGCAGCGAAAACATGATCATTCACGGGGACAACCTGGAGGCCCTCAAAGCTCTGCTGCCCCAATACGAAGGAAAAATCAAGTGCATTTACATTGATCCGCCCTACAACACCGGCAACGAGGGCTGGGTTTACAACGACAACGTCAACGACCCCAAAATCAAAAAGTGGCTGGGCGAAGTAGTGGGCAAGGAAGGGGAGGACCTCTCCCGGCACGATAAGTGGCTCTGTATGATGTATCCGCGTCTGAAGCTGCTGCAAAAGCTGTTGGCGGAGGATGGAGCTATTTTTATCAGTATAGATGATACAGAGTTTTATAATTTGCGTGCAATCTGTAATGAAATTTTTGGAGACAATAATTTTATAGCTACTGTTGTTTGGCGAAAAAATTATTCGCCCAAAGGAACAGCAAAACACTTTTCAGAAGATCATGATTATATTTTGGTTTTCGGGAAAAATTCGGATGCTTGGATTCCTCATAAAATGCCACGGACAGCAAAACAAGATAAAGCATATAAAAATCCCGATAATGATTTGCGCGGACCATGGAAATCAAGTGATTTGTCTGCAAGAAATTTCTATAGTAAGGGAACATATTCTATTAAATGTCCAAGTGGTCGAATTATTGAAGGACCGCCAAGTGGATCCTATTGGCGAGTCTCAGAAGAAAAATTCTGGGAACTTGATAGAGATCATCGAATTTGGTGGGGAAAAGACGGAAATAATGTTCCTTCAATTAAGAGGTTTTTATCTGAGGTTGCTGATGGTATTGTTCCTCAAACGTACTGGTCCTATGAAGAAGTAGGACATACACAAGATGCAAAAAAAGAAATCAAGGATATTTTTAATGGGGAGATGCCTTTTGATACCCCGAAACCGGCACGTTTAATTGAACGCATCCTGCAAATTGCTTCTGACCCCGATTCTATCATTCTTGACTCATTCGCCGGTTCCGGCACGACAGCCCATGCTGTGCTGAATATGAACAAGGCCGACGGCGGTAACCGTAAATTCATCCTGGTGGAGATGATGGACTATGCCGACAGCATCACGGCTGAGCGGGTCAAGCGTGTCATCGACGGTTATGGCGAGGGCAAAAAGGCGGTGGAGGGCACCGGCGGCAGTTTCAGTTATTATGAGCTGGGCCCGGTGCTGCTGCAGGCCGACGGCAACCTGAACGAGGAGGTGGGTGCTGACAAAATCCGTGCCTACGTCTACTATATGGAGACCAGGCAGTCTCTGCCCGCCCGGCAGGACCCGGCCGAGCCTTACCTACTGGGCGTATGCCGAGACACTGCCTATTACTTCTACTACGAGCGCAGCCGGGTGACAACGTTGGACTATGATTTCCTGTCCACCATCAAAACCGGGGCCGAGGGCTACATCATCTATGCCGACCTGTGTGCTGTCCCGCAGGAGACGCTTCGCAGGTATAACATCACTTTCAAGAAAATTCCGCGGGACATTGCCCGGCTGTAACGGAGGGTGAGGAAATGGAACTGAAATCTTACCAGAAAGAGGTTCTGGCCGATCTTGCGCGCTACCTGGAACTGGTGGTGGAACGGCAGAGCCCGGCCAAAGCGTACCGGGCCTTCTGGAATGAGAAAAACGTGATGGTGGGGCCGGAGGGTATGCCGGCGTATGTCGATACGCTGTCCGGCGTGCCCCATGTCTGCGCCAAGGTGCCCACCGGCGGCGGCAAGACCTACATTGCAGCCAGCGCGGTGCGGACGATTTTTGACGCCATGCCCCAGCGCCGGGCCAGGGCGGTGGTCTGGCTGGTCCCCTCGGACGCCATCCTTACCCAGACCCGCAATGCCCTGCAAAACCCGGGCCACCCCTACCGCCAGCGGCTGGATGTGGATTTTGGGGGCGCGGTGCAGGTTTATTCCAAAGAGCAGGCCCTGATGGGCCAGAATTTCACCCCTGCCACTGTCGCTGAACAGCTTTCGGTGTTTGTGCTCAGCTACGATTCCTTCCGCACCAGTAAAAAGGAGGGCCGCAAGGCCTATCAGGAAAACGGCAGCCTGGCTGGCTTTGCAAAGTGGATGAATGATCCGTCGGTGCTGCTGGCCGATACCGACGAGACAGCACTGATCCAGGTCATCCGTTTCCTGAACCCGGTGGTGATCGTGGACGAAAGCCATCATGCCTCTTCCCAGTTGAGCGTGGAAATGCTGCGCAATTTCAACCCCAGCTTTGTACTGGACCTGACCGCTACCCCCAAAGAAAAGAGCAATATCATTTCCTTCGTGGATGCTTCCCAGCTCAAAAGGGCCAGCATGGTCAAACTGCCGGTCATCGTCTACAACCGCAAGTCCCAGGCCGACGTTTACGCGGATGCGATTGCCATTCGCGCCAAACTGGAGGCACAGGCCCAGAAAGAGCAGGAGACCAGCGGGCGGTATATCCGGCCCATCGTGCTGTTCCAGGCGCAGCCACGCACCAGTTCGGACAGCACCACCTACGAAAAAATCAAGAAAACCCTGATGGACGGCGGCATCCCTGAGCAGGAAATCGCCATCAAGACAGGGGACAAGGACGAGCTGAAAAACGTGGACTTGCTCTCCCCGGAGTGCCCTGTCCGGTACATCATTACCGTCAACGCCCTGAAAGAAGGCTGGGACTGTCCCTTCGCCTATGTGCTGGCCACCGTGGCCAATCGATCTTCTGCCGTGGACGTGGAGCAAATTCTGGGCCGGGTGCTTCGCCTGCCCTACACCCGCAAAAACAAAAGCGAGGTGCTGAACCTGTCCTATGTCATCACCTCTTCCGCGGACTTCCACCAGACGGTGAAAAAGGTGGTGGCCGGCTTGAACAGCGCCGGCTTCAGCAGCCGCGATTGCCGCGCCCAAGATGCGGACGAGCCGGCCCTGCCCGCGCCCGCCGCTGTCCCTGAACAGACATCCCTGGACGGTCAAAGCGAACCGGATATGCCGGATGTGGACGGTACAGCGTTGAAAGCGCGGTTTGATGCGGCAAAACAGGAGGCGAACCGCTCAGCAAGCGAAGATGCAGCCCAGTCCGACCCCATGCTGGCCCAGGCTTTGGAGCAAAACAGGGCATACGAGCGCGAGATCGACCAGGCAGACGACACAGCTTACAGCCGGGCTCCCCTGGAGGTGCGGGACAAGATGAACCAATTCCGAATGAACGACGCCTTTGCCGAAGAAGCCTCTGCCCTGCGGTTCCCGCAGTTCACCCTCGAGACTCTGCCTAGCCTCTTTTCCGACTCCTACGAAACGCTGGCGCTGGAGCATCTGGAAGGAAACTTTTCCCTCCGGGACAAGGACGCCCACATTGATTTTGCCACTGTCAGCGCCGAAATGGCCCGGGTCGATGTGGACGACGGCAAGGACAGCACCGCAAAAGCCTGGCTGCTTTCCGGCAGCGACAGCGCCTTTTTCCGGGAGTGGTTCAGTACCCAGCCTTCGGAAAGGCGGCTCTCCATTTGTAAAGGGATCATCAAAAAGAAGCTGTCCCAGATGAACTGCGTCAACGACAAAGAGCTGGATGAGTACATCGACCGCGTCATCGGCACCTTGACCGAGGACCAGCTCTCCGAGCTGGAACAGTCCCCTTATCCCTATGTCATCAAAATCCAGGACAAGGTCAAGGAGCTGCTGTCCCAGCACCGCTGCCATGTGTTCGACCGCTGGCTGGAGCAGGACAAGATCGTCTGCCGGTCCAACTACGCCTTGCCCGCAGTGATTTCTCCCACTGCCTTCACCTCCATGGTGCCCAAGTCCCTCTACACCGCCGAGGAGGATATGAACGAATATGAGTTCAAGGTGGTCTGGCAGCTTGCCTCTCTGGATAACGTCAAGTGGTGGCACCGGAATATTTCCAGACGGGGCTTCCAGATCAATGGCCCCGTTCATACCTACCCCGACCTCATTGTCATGCTCCACAGCGGAAAGATCCTGATGGTGGAGACCAAAGGTGACCACCTGGACAATGCCGAATCCAAGGCAAAGGCCAAAATCGGCGACCAGTGGGCCAACCTCGCTGGAAAACAGTATAAGTACTACATGGTGTTTGAGACCAAACAGCCGGACTACCCGGGGGCATATTCCCTGGAGCGGTTTATGGAGATTGTGAAGGGGCTGTAAAATCAAGGCTTTTGATGAACTATAGAACAAAAACAATTGATATTAAAGATATTAAATATAAAGGAGGAAATTTGTTTGGAAATAGAAGGTCGTAAATCCGCTATGAATCATGATGAAATGCTAGACTATTGGCAAACGTTGTGTTCATTTACAGGCAAAGATATACCGAATGAAGTCAATCAATTGATGAAGAAAATTCGCTATCCAAGATTCTTATATAAATATCGTGCGGTAAATAACAATAATCTTGATGCTTTACGCTCAAATAAATTGTTCTTTTCTAAAGCCAGCAGTTATGACGACCCATTTGACACCTTTTTACATATAAATGTGGAGAAGATCCATCAAGAATTTGTTAGTAACTATAGTTCCCCTGAGGCATTAGCGGCGTTGGCAGATGGGATGAAAATAACTTTTCAAAATCAACCCGGTATTCCACAAGAATTTATTCAACAAATTACAAATGTCGAAGGACTAAAGCGGTTGTTTGAAAGTGGCATAACAAACCAATTTTTGTCTTATTTACTAACTCTACGCTCAAAAATACAAGACGAGATTTTGTCTATTTGCTTTTCTGAAAATGGGTTCAATGAAACTCTTTGGCTAAAATATGCCGATATGCATAGAGGCTTTTGCCTTATATATGACCTGAGTGATCCGGATAGTTTTCATTGTGGCAAATCGGATAAATGCATAAATTGTGGCGTTTATAAATATGGAACACGAATTTATCCAGTATATTATTCCAATACCCCACATGATGCGACTGATTTTGCAAAGTTTATTATGGGACAGGATGTGGCACAGCGATTAAAGATCTCTTTGCCGGATTTTATACAAGAGTCAATTAAACCTATTCCTTGGGAAGTTGAGCGCAACAGTTTGATTAAAAAGGAATGTCATAAATATGACGAAGAATGGCGGATGATCGCGAATTGTAAAATGAACCTTCCAGCAATGATAGAGTGTGTTCCGGCAGGAGTCATTATTGGCTTGAGAACATCTCCAGTAGATAAGAATCTAATTATTTCTATGTCCAAAGAAGCCGGAGTTAAAAATATCTATCAAGCTTATATTGATGAAAAAAATACATTGAACGCATATCTGCTTCAAGATGTATAAGAGCTTGGATAATGCAGAAACACGGATGATCGTCAAGTGGAAAACTCTCCGTGTTTCGTTATCAAATCATCTGAAAATATTTCAGTGCTTCTATCATCGCTTTTTCCTTCTCCACCGGGAACTGAGACATTTTAGGATACTCCTTCTTTGTTAGATTATAATTATGTCCCACATCCAGCTCATACTCTCGCCTGACCTGTGCGATATAGAGGGAAGATTCCCTCAAATCAGTAAGCTTCCAGCACATACGCCTTGATCTGATGTCTAAAAAATATGTCAGTATTATGATTCCTTGAAGTGAGCTATATGTCGCTTTGTGGGTCTAACCAAAATGTAACAGCTCTCATTGTGCAGAATAGAGAAATTCTGTGGATGCTTGCAATATAACGTAAAATGCGTTACAATATCCTCGAGGTGATTTCTATGGAAAAGACCATGACATTGAACCTTCGTGTCAATCCCACCATCAAGAAGCAGGCGGAGGATGTTCTCAAGCAACTTGGCATCCCAATGGCCACTGCAGTGGATATGTATCTGCGCCAAATCATCCTGACAGGAGGCATCCCGTTTTCTCTCTCCCTGCCCAAAGCACCGCCGGCGCTGAATATGGATACCATGACCGACGAGCAGCTCCATGCCGCGTTCCAGGCCGGCCTGGAGGACATCCAGAAGGGCGACACGGTGGACGCCGGGGCGGCTTTCGCACAGTTTCGGGAAGCCCACAGATGAAGCAGTATCATGTCAAGATCTCCCGTACCGCTCTGGGTGATATGGAGGAGATATACAACTACATTGCTATCCATTTGCAGGAACCGGAAACCGCAATGAGGCAATATGACCGTATTGCAGAAGCCATCCAATCGCTGGATATACTGCCGGAGCGTTGTCCGCTGCTGGACTGTGAGCCGGAGCGCAGTCAGGGACTGCGGCGTTTGCTGGTGGATCATTATTCGGTGTTTTATGTGGTAGGTGCAGACACTGTGTCGGTGGCACGTGTGCTGTACAGTGGTGCGGATATTGTCTATCGACTGCGGAACATGAAATGAAAGAAGGTGTATCTGATGAATGCTGTCATCTACGCCCGCTATTCCAGTGATAACCAGCGCGAGGAAAGCATCGACGGACAAATCCGGGAATGCATGGAATATTGCAGCCGGAATGGGATGACTGTCATAAAGGAATATATTGACCGTGCCCTTTCTGCCAAGACGGATCAACGCCCCGATTTCCAGCGAATGATTAAAGACAGCGCTAAGGGGCTGTTTGATGTGGTTGTGGTTTGGAAGCTGGACCGTTTTGCCCGCAATCGCTATGACAGTGCCCATTATAAGGCTGTCCTGAAAAAGAATAGCGTGCGGGTGGTGTCGGCAAAAGAAAACATTGCCGATGGCCCAGAGGGCATTATTCTGGAATCCATGCTGGAGGGTATGGCAGAATATTATTCTGCGGAACTTTCCGTAAAGGTCATTCGCGGTCACACCGAAAATGCCCTCAAGTGCAAGTACAACGGCGGTACGCCCACTTTTGGCTTCCGAATTGATGCGGACAAGCAATACCAGCCTGACCCGATTACAGCCCCCATTGTGCTGGATATTTTCAAGATGTACGACACAGGCTCCACCATGAAAGAGATCGTGGATCATCTGAATGGTCTGGGGGTTACAACGGTGCGGGGCAAAGTGGCAGACCTGAATTTCATCTCGGGCATTCTCCACAACCGGAAGTATATCGGTGAATACAAGTACCGCGATATCGTGGTGCCGGACGGCATTCCGGCTCTGGTCCCGACGGATTTGTTTGAGCGGGTGCAGAGCCAGATGCAGAAAAACAAAAAGGCCCCGGCCCGTCACAAGGCCGAGGACGATTACCTGCTGACCACCAAACTCTTTTGCGGCTCCTGCAAGGCGATGATGGTGGGTGAGTCCGGCAGAAGCTCCAGCAAAGGAAGGGTATACCATTATTACCGCTGCGTCAACAGTAAAAAGAAGAAGATCTGTACAGCCAAGCACAGGAGCGTCCGGAAGGAGCCTTTGGAGCGGGCCGTGGTGGATTCCGTTATGAGAAACATTATGGACGACGCCTTTGTGGAGTATTTTACCGATCAGGCTCTGGCTTTGCAGGGGCAGGAGAGCAGCGAGCTGCCCGCCCTGCGCCGCCAGCTGGCAGATACCGAGAAGGCAATCGACAATCTGTTGAACGCCATCCAGGCCGGCGCTTTCAACGCCTCTGTGAAGCGTCGGCTGGATGAGATGGAGGAAACCAAGGAAAAGCTGGAACTGAGCATTGTCAAGGAAGAAATGAAAAAGCCCCAGTTTACCCGAGAGCAGATTCGGTTCTATATTCTCCAGTTCCGCAAAGTGGACATCAATACCATGGAAGGCCGAAGGCGGCTGATTGACAGCTTTGTCAACAGCGTGGTGGTATATGATGACTCCATTCTGGTGACCTTCAACTACAAGGAAGGGGCGGAACGGATCACCTTTGACCAGATCGAAGGTTCGGATTTATCGTCTCTCGGTCGACCATCGGCCCAGCCGCCCCCGTACCTTTGCGCAAAAGGTACGGGGGCGGTTTTGCTTTAGGCTGCCGGCGGGGTGATGGCGGCGGCGCCTTCGGCGGTGAGGTAGCCGAACTTGACCATCTGGCCCACCACGTACTGCTGGCGCTGGGCCGCAAGGTCAGGGTTGGCGGTCAGGGAATAGACCGAAGGGGCGTTGGGGATGCCGGCCAGCAGGGTGGCCTCGTAGGGGGTCAGCTGGGCGGGCTCCTTGCCAAAATAGCCGGCGCAGGCGTCGCGGATGCCGTAGTAGCCGTCCCCAAAATAGATGGTGTTGACGTACAGCTCCAGGATCTCGTCCTTGGTGCAGGCGTCCTCCAGGCGGAAAGCCATGAATACCTCCGCGATCTTGCGGGTGAAGCGTTTTTCCTGGGTGAAAAACAGATTTTTTGCCACCTGCTGGGTGATGGTGCTGCCGCCCTGGTCCAGGCTGCGGGTGCGCAGGTCGTGGACCGCCGCCCGCAGGATGGCGATGGGGTCGATGCCGCTGTGCTGCGCAAAGCGGTGGTCCTCCACCGCCACCACCGCGTCCAGGTACAGCGGGGGCAGCTGGTCGATGGGGGTGTAGCCGGGGTCTGCCTGGACGGCGGCTATGGTGGCCTCCAGGCTCCGGGCGTCCAGGGCCTGGCGGTACATCTTGTAGCCCAGGGCGGCCAGCAGGCAGCCGCCGGCCAGCGCACCGGCCAGCGCCAGGCTCAGCAGCCGGGCCAGGATCTTGACAATGGTTCTCATGGGATACCTCTCGCAAATGCTGATGCAACGGGCGGGCGGCCGCCCGCCGTCTTTATTATAACGCGGCCAGGGAGGGTTTGTCTGCATTTGCAGGGCAAACACAAGGGAAAATTAAGCTTCTGTTCAAAGTTTGCAAAAAATCCGGCAAGACCTTGCCCTGCGGGCCGGGCGCGCTGCTTGATTTTGCTTTGAGATTGCACGCCCCCGATAGCCCCGGCCCCCGGCTTGTGGTACAATAGAGGCAAAAGGAGGCGCGTGTATGAGCGATACGGACAAGACCATCCTGATCGTGGACGACGAGGCCGAGCTGCTGGAGATGGTGCGGGCCATCTTTACCCGGGCGGGATACAGCCGGGTGCTGACGGCGGGTTCGGGGGCCGAGGCCCTGGCCGTCTGCACGGCAGGGCAGCCGGACATCGTGATCCTGGATGTGATGATGCCGGGGATGGACGGCTTTGAGGTGCTGCGGCAGCTGCGGCAAAGCAGCAGCGTGCCGGTGCTGATGCTGACGGCCCGGGGAGAGGCCGAGGACAAATTTACCGGGTTTGAGTGCGGGGCCGACGATTACCTGGCCAAGCCCTTTCTCCCGCGGGAGCTGCTGTTCCGGGTGCAGGCCATCCTTCGGCGGACCAGCCCCGCCGCCGGGCGGATGGTCCGGCTGGCGGCCGCCGAGGTGGATCTGGAAAACGCCGCCGCCCACCGGGACGGGCAGGTCAGCCCCCTCACCGCCAAGGAGCTGCAGCTGTTCCGCAAACTGTACGAGAACGCCGGCCGCATCGTCACCACCGGTGCCCTCTGCGAGGCGGTCTGCGGGCCGGTCTGGCAGGGGTACGAAAGCACCCTGGCCACCCACATCCGCCACCTGCGGGAAAAGATCGAGGCCAACCCCTCCCGGCCGGTGTCCATCGTGACGGTCAAGGGGCTGGGCTACCGGCTGGACCTGCCCAGCCCGAAGGGGGCGCCGCGATGAATCCGGTCCGGCGATTTTTCCGGCGGTATGTGCTTTCCACCGTGGGGCTCCTGGCGCTGCTGCTGGCGGCCAACATCCTGCTGATCGTGGGGCTGCTGCTGATCAGCGAGGTCACGCCCCCGCGGGAGAGCTTTTCCATCACGGCGTTCTGCGGCCATCTGAGCCAGGGCCCCGACGGCTGGCAGGCCGACGCCCAGGCCACGGCCATGCTGGACCCCGACGCCTGGGCCATGGTGCTGGACCCGGAGGGCAACGTGGTCTGGGAGTACCGGATGCCCCAAGAGCTGGCCCGCCACTACAGCGCCGGGGCGGTCGCCATGTTCAGCCGCTGGTATCTGGAGGACTGGCCCATGACCGTCTGGGCCCAGGACGACGGCAGCCTGGTGGCGGTGGCCCAGCCCAAGGGCACCATGGTCAAGTACTATCTGTCCATGGACAAAAGCTATTTCGGCTTTCTGAGCATGCTGTTCAGCGTGGTGTTCTACGCAAACCTGCTGCTGATCGTGGTGCTGTTCCTGCACAGCGCCCGCCGGGTGGAAAAGGCGATGGACCCCATCCTCAACGGCATCAACAGCATGGTCAGCGGCAAGCCGGTTCACCTGCGGGAGGACGGGGAGCTGGCCGAGATCAGCGCCGGGCTCAACCGGGCCGCGGCCTACATCGTCCAGAAAGACAACACCCGGGGCGACTGGATCCGGGGTATATCCCATGATATCCGCACGCCCCTGTCGGTGATCCTGGGCTATGCCAGCGAGCTGGAAGAAAACCCCGCTCTGCCCGGGGCGGCCCGGGATCAGGCGGCGGTCATCCGCCGCCAGAGCGAAAAGCTGACCGGCCTTGTGGCCGACCTGAACCTGACCACCAAGCTGGAATATGCCCTGCGCCCCCTGGAGGTCAAGCAGCTGGACCCGGTGGAGCTGGCCCGGCAGGCCGTCAGCGAGGTGCTGAACAGCGGCCTGGCCGACGCTTACACCCTGACCTTTACCGAGGCGGCGCCGGGCGCCCGCATGACGGTGGAGGGGGACCCGGCCCTGCTCAGCCGGATGCTGGCCAACCTTTTGCACAACAGTGTGGACCATAACCCCGGCGGCTGCGGCATCGAGGTGATGGTGGGCCCCGCCGCCACCGGGGGCTGCGTCTTTACGGTGGCGGACAGCGGGGTGGGGGTGAGCGCGGACAAGCTGCGCATCCTCAACCGGGGCGCGCCGGTGGCCAGCACCCAGGCCGCCGACCCGGAAAGCGGGGCCGAGCACGGGCTGGGCCTGCGGATCGTGCGGCAGATCGTCCGCGCCCACCACGGCCGCCTGACCTTTGCCGCCGCGGCGCCCCACGGCCTGATCGTGCGGGTGTGGATCGGAGGGAAGGGGTAAGCCCCGCGCCCTGAGATCGCTGCCGGGACGCAGATGAAAAAACTCCTTGCGTTTTAGCATCATTATGATAAAATAGAAGCGGGAGGTGTTTTTATGAAGATGATACGTCCGGTTTCTGATCTGCGAAACCATTTTGCGGATATTTCCAAAACGGTGCACGAAACTTCACAGCCCGTCTTTCTGACCAAAAACGGGTATGGCGATATGGTCGTCCTCAGTATGGAAGCCTATGAAAACCTGCAGTTGGAAAGCGAGATCTACACCAAACTGCAGGCGGCGGAACGGGAAGAGGAAATGACCGCCGCCCGCTGCACATCGGAGGAGATCCTTGCAGGTGCGGAAGCGATCCTGAAAGAGAACCATGCCGTATAAACTGTATTATTTGCCCTGTGCGCAGCAGGACATCCTGGATGTGGTCCGCTATGTCGGCGTCACGCTGCAAAACCCCGATGCAGCCAGGCGTATGGTCAGACGGTTCACGGCGGCGGCCGAAAGTGTCTGTTCCATGCCGTATGCCCGCCCGGTCTATATACCGGTGCGCCCGCTGAAGTATGAGTACCGCAAGCTCATTGTCGGCAGCTACCTGATCTTTTACCGGGTCGATGAACGTGCCGGCGCCGTCATCGTCAGCCGGGTCATCTATGGAAGGCGCAGCGTGGAGCGCCTGCTGGACTGACCTGCCCTGCGCGGCATGAAATAGCGCTGGCACTCCCTTTGAAATTGTGCTATAATAGGTAAAAATCCGATTGTGCCCACAAGTGGGGCGCAGCCCGGGCGCCTTGGGGGGATGTGTCGTGTTTTCCAATGAAGAGATCCAGAGCCTGAACGCCCTGGAAATGTCGGTGTACAATTACGTGGCCAAAAACCGCTCGAAAGTCGCCTATATGAAGATACGGGAGCTGGCGGCGCAGGCCCATGTTTCCACCACCACCGTGCTGCATATGTGCAAAAAGTTCGGCTGCGACGGCTACACCGAGTTCAAGCTGCGGCTCAAGCAGGAGATGCTGCGGGACAAGCGGGACGTGGCAGACCTGGACATCTCGGCGTTGCAGGATTTTCTGGCCCGGCTGTCGGCCCCGGCCACCCAGGCCCAGATCGACGGCGTGGTGGAGCTGCTGCGGCAGATGGGGCACATCCTGTTCATCGGGGTGGGCAACAGCAGCATCCTGGCCCGGTATGGGGCCCGGTACCTGTGCAACGTGGGCTGTTTTGCCACCGCCATCGACGACCCCTTCACCCCCATCGGCAGCGTGGTCAACACCCAGGCCAGATTTGACCGTGTGGCGGTGGTGGCCCTGTCGGTGTCGGGGGAGACGGGGGAGCTGCTGGGCATGGTCAAGGCCCTCAAGGAGCGGGGATGCACCATCGTCTCCATCACCAACAGCGCCAGCTGCACCCTGGCCCGGATGAGCGATCACAACCTGAACTATTATATGACCGACGTGCGGCTGAACGGGTACTTCCAGCTGACCTGCCAGGCCCCGGTGATCTGCCTGCTGGAGATGATCGGCCGGCGGCTGTACCAGCCCGGCCCCCACGATACCTTTACCGAAGTCAAATGAAAACCGGCCCTCCTCCCTGCCTGCAGCGGCAAGGAGGGGGGCCGGTTTTGCGGTGGGAAGGAGCCAGCCGGACTATCAGAAAAGTCCCGTTCAGCCGACATGTGCGGATGGACGGGACACATACAGGGAAATTTGCCGCTGAGAGTGTGCGAGGCCGTAAGGCCGAGTGCGCGGTTCGGCGGCAAATTTTGTCCCCAGGGACTGCGAAGCTGAGGCGCGTCCTGCGGACGAAGCAGCCGAAGCGGAGCAGGGGCAGCGGTCTGTCTTTTGCAAGCCCGCTGCGACGGGCGCAGCAAAAGCAGGGAACCGCAACCACCAGGGGGAAAGAATTTCTGCCGCGCGACTGCGCGCAGAAATGGGTTCCCCCTAAAGCGCAGCTATGACAGCTCGAACATCCCGTTGTACAGCTGGTAGTATTCGCCCTTCTGGGCCAGCAGGGCGTCGTGGTCGCCCCGCTCCACGACCTGGCCGTGCTCCAGCACGATGATGGCGTTGGCGTTGCGGACGGTGGACAGCCGGTGGGCGATGACAAAGACGGTGCGGCCCTCCATCAGCTGATCCATCCCTTTTTCGATCAGGGCTTCGGTGCGGGTGTCGATGGAGCTGGTGGCCTCGTCCAGGATCAGCACCGGCGGGTCGGCCACCGCCGCCCGGGCGATGGCCAGCAGCTGCCGCTGGCCCTGGGACAGGCTGGCGCCGTCCGAGGTGATGCGGGTGTCGTAGCCCTGGGGCAGGCGCCGGATGAAACTGTCGGCGTTGGCGATCCGGGCCGCGCGGACGATCTCCTCCCGGGTGGCGTCCAGCTTGCCGAAGCGGATGTTGTCGGCAATGGTGCCGGTGAACAGGTGGGTGTCCTGCAGCACGATGCCCAGGGACTGGCGCAGGGAGTCCTTCGCAATGTCCCGCACGTCGATGCCGTCGTAGGTGACGGAGCCGGCGCCGATGTCGTAAAAGCGGTTGATGAGGTTGGTGATGGTGGTCTTGCCCGCGCCGGTGGAGCCCACGAAGGCGATCTTCTGGCCGGGCTTGGCGTACAGGCTGATGTTCTGCAGGATGGGGCGGCCTTTCTCGTAGCCAAAGGTGACGTCGTGGAATCGCACGTCCCCCCGCAGGGGCACCAGGGTGCCGTCCGGCTTCTGCCAGGCCCAGCGGCCGGTCTTTTCGGCGCAGGCGGTCAGGGTGACGCCCTCGCCCCGGGTGTTGACCAGGCGGATCTTGCCCTCGTCCACCTCAGGGGGCAGGCGCATGGCCTCGAAGATGCGCTCGGCGCCGGCCATGGCCGCCAGCAGGAAATTGCTCTGCTGGGTGAACTGGTTGATGGGCATGGCCGCCTGCCGGACGAACACCAGATAGCTGGAAAGGCTGCCGATGTCGGTCATGCCGTTCAGGGCCATCAGGCCGCCCACCACCGCCACGATGGCGTAGTTGATGTACGAGATGCTGACCACCGCCGGCACCATGGTGGCGGCGTAGCTCTGCGCGCCGGTGCCGGCCTTGCGCAGCGTCTCGTTCTTTTCGTTGAAGGTGCGCAGGTTGGCCGGCTCGTGGTTAAAGACCTTGACCACCTTCTGGCCGCTGACCATCTCCTCGATGTAGCCGTTGACGTCGCCCAGGGCGGCCTGCTGGGTGGTGTAATAGGAGGTGCTGCGTTTGGCGCTGAACCGGATGTACAGGAACATGGCCGCGTAGCCTACCACCACGATGAGGGACAGCCGCCAGTTGAGGACGAACAGCAGCACCAGGGTGCCGGCCAGCTGGATGAAGCTCTGGATGGTCATGGCAAAGCTGTTGTTCAGCGCGTCGGCCACCGTGTCCACGTCGTTGGTGAAATAGCTCATGATGTCGCCGTGGAGCTGGGTGTCAAAAAACCGCAGGGGCAGGGACTGGATATGGGCGAACAGGTCCCGCCGGATGTCGTACAGCACCTGCTGGGCGGCGTAGACCATGGTCTGGGTGTAGCCGAAGGCGGCCAGCGCGCCCACGCCGCAGATGGCGGCCGTGGCCAGCACCCCGCGGGCCAAAGCGTCCACATCCCCGGCGCCCACGCTGTTGACCACCGGGCGGATCATATAGGTGCCCAGCAGGTTGCCCAGGGCGCTGATGGTGACCAGCACCGCCACCGCCAGGAACAGGAACTTGTGCCGGCCCATATAGGCCAGCAGGGTCCGGAAGGTGAACCAGAAGTTTTTCGGCTTTTTACCGGTGATCTGCCGTGCTGCCATCGGCGCCGCCTCCTTTCATCTGGGAATGATAGATCTCCTGGTAGATGGGGTCGGAGGCCAGCAGCTGGCTGTGGGTGCCCACCGCGTGGATGCGCCCGTCCTCCAGCACCACGATCTTGTCGGTGTTCATCACCGAGGTGACCCGCTGGGCGATGATGATCTTGGTGACCCCGGTCAGGGCGGCCAGGGCCTTGCGGATCCTGGCCTCGGTGGCGGTGTCCACCGCGCTGACCGAGTCGTCAAAGATCAGGACCCGGGGCTTTTTCAGCAGGGTGCGGGCGATGCACAGCCGCTGCTTCTGCCCGCCCGACACGTTGACGCCCCCCTGGCCCAGGTCGGCGTCCAGGCCGCCGGGCATCCGCTGCAGAAATTCGTCGGCGCAGGCTGCCCGGCAGGCGGCCCACAGCTCCTCGTCGCTGGCGCCGGGGTTGCCCCAGAGCAGATTTTCCCGCACGGTGCCCGAAAACAGGACGTTCTTTTGCAGCACGATGCCCACCGCGTCCCGCAGGGCGGTCAGGTCGTACTCCCGCACGTCCCGGCCCCCCACCAGCACCCGGCCCTCGGTGGCGTCGTACAGCCGGGGGATCAGCTGGACCAGGGTGGACTTGGCCGACCCGGTGCCCCCCAGGATGCCCACCGTCTCGCCCGGCTGGATGACAAGGTCGATGCCGGCCAGGGCGTATTCGGCGGCGTCGGGGTGGTATTTGAAGGA
>ERZ1090863.804-NODE-805-length-15439-cov-4.633320_pt1 | contig 15439 bp, 10 predicted proteins | sample MGYA00478480_ERZ1090863 | MGnify/ENA primary metagenome ERZ1090863 (study PRJEB33644, sample SAMEA5815746) | chicken gut metagenome | biome: Chicken; feature: Gastrointestinal Tract; material: Caecum | place: Ireland | collected 2019-01-01 | study: A study of the...
AACTATTCAATTCTGGCAAATGCCGCCGAAAACGGCATTTGCTCAGAGGATCCTTGACTTTTTCTTGTCGATGACAATTCATCGGATGATCAATATACCTTCCCTTCTCCAAAAAAACTTGCGTCGTGGTTCTCTTGTGGCGGAGATCTTATATCTGCCGATTGGTTATGCTATATGCAGAGAGTCCTTGGGGAAAGCTTCAAGAAGCTGATCTGATGTTCGAAAAGGCAGAATGTCTGGAACACTTGCGTTTAATATCGTTTTTATGCAAGTTTTGTCTAACTTAATTTCAAGCGCTTTCTGAACTATTTGTCCTGCTCCCAAAAAATAATCTTCAAATTTGTGCCAGTCATCAGTATGGATTGGTCTGTTGTGTAAGCGAATCCATTGGGCTGGAATTCCATATGCTTGTGCAATAATAATTCCGTGCAAAGAGGTTGAGAAAATTAAATTACAAGAGGAAATCTCATCAATAAAGTTTTCAATTTCAGCGAAGTTTGATCTTAATATGGAAATTGTTTGAATGCCATAACTCAACAATTGTTCTTGGAAATCTGTAGATAGTTCTTGTGAATGGTGTAATATTAGTCCAATATTTATTTTTTTATTTAATGTATGAGGTGTATAGAGGCGTGGCATTAATATAGCGGGATCGCCAAAAACACTGGGGCAAGCGAAACCTAAGTTTTGAAGAAGTGCTTGAGTTCGCGGTCCGCGAACAGCACGAATATCTGGCTGTTCAGTTTTGCGAAGCTTTTCCTTGATGTAGTCGATAGAGCGATTTAGAGGAAATAATCGAAAATGTCCCCTATTGCACCTCTTGTAGAGACTTTTTGTAGTCAGAGTGCCAGTTCCCCATATGAGAGCGTTTCTTGATAAAGTTTCGGCTGAAAGTAAAGAACCAACGGCTATGAGGGTTTTACTTTTAAATGGGGGGGGGCAATAATCGAATACTTGACCAGATATTTTTTGAACGATGTATAACGACAATTCATCGCCAAGGTTATGGTGCCCCGCCCAATAGAAAAGTTGATTCGTCATTTAGTTTGTAATAATTTCCATTGTAGGTTACTAGGCAACTTAGCCTTAGTGCTCCAGCGTATACAAACGAATATAGATTAATCGAAATAATTATGCCTCTTGAGTGAGGAAGGAGTTTTAAAACGCATGGAAAAATACAGTTTGACTGCTACCCTGCCGAGTTTGAAGATGCGGATGCGTTTTCGATACTTTGGGCTGTCAAGTACGTTGGTGCGGAATCGCTCTTTCATCGTCTGTAAAGCTCCACAGGATTCTTCCCAGTGTTCGGAGAGGACGCCCAAATTTGCAGAATTTCGAAGAGTGTTCCACCAAGTATCTGCTATTTTCCCTTCAATTACTCGAGAAGCGGAGGGAGGAAGCTCGTCGAGTAGATTCAGCCAGCTGGTGAACACTTCCAGATCCGTGGAGTTAAACTGGTCTGAGTGAGAAAGACTGCTGCGACGAAGCCGGTATTTAATCAGACGATCTGAGATGACAGTAAGGAAGGAACATCTTCCTAATGCTCGAACTTTATAATCTTGGTCTTCTCCAATACTAAACCCTATATTGAAGCGCATCTTGCGTATCAAATTGCAGGGTAAAACAACATTTCCAATAAAAAGAGAGAAGGCAGGCGAACTTGTATAGGCAGAATTCGAATTGTCGAAAGCAAAGTCGAAGCACTCTTCCCTGGAGAAATGGAGGGGAGGGTGTTGCATTGTTTTTGTATCTTTTAGGGGCCCACTCTTGTCGAAGTTTTGAATGCCAAAAAATAATACTTCGTTAGGCTTTCCCGATAAATTATTTTTTACAGTCTCGAGACAATGTGGTTCCCAGATATCGTCTGAGTCGAGACAGAGCACGTAATCAAAGCTACCGTCCTCCTCGATAAGATCAAGAGCGACATTGCGAGCGCTGGATACGCCACCGTTTTCCTTATGGACGACGCGTAAACGAGAGTCTTTTTTAGTGTATTGGTCGGCAATTTGACCTGAACGGTCAGTCGAACCGTCGTCAATGAGAAAACCAGTGAAATTTTTGTAGCTCTGTGAAAGGAGTGATTCAAGGCATTCGTCTATGTATTTTTCTGTATTAAAAATCGGGACGATAACAGCAAATCTGATGTTTTCTTTTTTGGGGAGAGGATGGAGATTACTTTCAAGGTTCATGATTTAAGGAAGCAAAAAGAGCACTAAACGAGTATCAACGTGCGATTTTACGAAAAGTATCTCGTGCCGTTTCGATCAAATCTGACAGCGATTACAGGAAGCGCTAGTCGTCCAGAAAGTGTACGAAGGAACCTACAGTTGCTTTCGGGTGTCTGAGGGGATTTTCATTGCTAAAATTTTAGGGTCAATTCCATGGCGCCGTGTCCCGTGTCGACAGTTTGACACAGGCGGGGACTGGCGCTTTTTTCAGCCCTCTTTTTGGAAGAACGCGATGAGCGACAATCTGGATACGGCTACCGGCCGTCCGACCAATTTCATTCGCAACATCATTGAGGAAGATCTTGCGCAGGGTGCGAATCTTCCCCGCTACTGGTGCGGCCATCCCGCTCCATACAGCGAGCAGCTTCAAAAAGGGGCGCCTGATGTGGCGAAGATCCGCACGCGTTTCCCGCCGGAGCCGAACGGCTATCTGCACATCGGCCACGCCAAGAGCATCTGCCTCAACTTTGGGCTTGCCCGCGACTACGGCGGCTATTGCCACATGCGCTTTGACGATACGAACCCCGTGAAGGAGGATCAGGAGTACGTCGACGGCATTCTCGACAGTGTTCGCTGGCTCGGCTTCGACTGGAAGCACGAAAAGGAGACCAACCTCTATTTCGCGAGCAGCTACTTCGAGTACATGTATCTTTTTGCCGAGCATCTCATCAAGACGGGCTACGCTTACGTGGACGAACAGTCCGCCGACGAGATGCGCGAAAACCGCGGTACGTTGAAGGAACCGGGCAAAAACTCGCCCTACCGCAATCGTTCGGTTGAAGAAAATCTGCGTCTTTTCCGCGAAATGCGCGACGGCAAGCATGCGGAAGGCTCTATGGTGTTGCGCGCCAAGATCGACATGGCGAGCCCCAACATTAACCTGCGCGACCCGGCGATTTATCGCATTCGCTTCGCTGAACACCACGCAACGGGCGACAAGTGGTGCATCTATCCGATGTACACGTTTGCGCATCCGATCGAAGATTCGCTCGAAAACATCACGCACTCGATTTGCACGCTCGAATTTGAAGATCAGCGCGCGTTCTACGACTGGGCGCTCGAGCGCATCATTCCGGTGCTGCGTACGCCGCAGTTTGAAGAAGCCAAGGCGCTGATTGAGGCCATGGCGGAAGGTAAGGACGAACGAGCGATGCGGTTTGTCGAAGAAGCGTACGCTGCACGCGCGAAGCTCGGCCAGAGCGAACCCGAAACCAAGCTCAAGGCACTCTTTGAAGGCTGGTCACAGGTGCGTCCGGCTTCGCTTGAAGACGCTGATGCGAAGGCTTTCTTCGCGCTGCTGACGGCGCATCCGGAAAACTTCACGCCGCTTATGCAGGCTGCGCTCGGTTTCGTGCGCAAGAATTTCTTCCTGCTGTCGCATCAGTACGAATTCAATCGTCTGAGTCTCACGTATGTCGTTGTGAGCAAGCGTAAGCTCATCCAGCTCGTTAAGGACGGCTATGTGGACGGCTGGGACGACCCCCGCATGCCGACCATTGTCGGTCTGCGCCGCAGAGGCTATACGCCCGAAAGCCTGCAGCACTTTGCCGAGCGCTGCGGTGTTTCGAAGGTGTCGGGCGGCTGGATCGACTACAGCATTCTCGAAGCCTGCCTGCGCGAAGACCTCGAGTCGCGCGCCGAGCGCCGCATGACGGTGATGAAGCCCTTGAAGCTCATCATTGATAACTATCCTGAAGAGGGATCCGAAGAACTCGTCGCGGACAATCATCCTCAAAAGCCCGAAATGGGCACGCGCAAGATTACCTTCTCGCGCGAACTTTGGATCGAAGAGACCGATTTTGCCGAAGTGCCGCCCAAGGGCTTCCGTCGCCTCACGATTCCGGCGGACGGTTCGCCCGCTAAGCCCGTGCGTCTGCGCTACGGCTACGTCATCGTACCGACCTCTGTCGACAAGGATGAGACTGGCAAGATTGTCGCCGTGCACGCGCAGTACCTCCCGGAAACGAAGTCCGGGACCGAAGGTTCCGTCTCCGTGAAGACGAAGGCGACAATTCACTGGCTCGATGCGAAGACGGCCGTGCCGGCGGAAGTCCGTGTCTACGACCGACTCTTCTGCAAACCCAACCCGGAAGAGGGCGAAGGGAGCTTCCTCGACAACCTGACGCCCAATTCCAAGGTCATTCTGCAGTCCTTCGTTGAGCCCTCGACCGCTTCGGCGGCTCCCGACACGAAGTTCCAGTTCGAACGAACGGGCTATTTCGTGGCCGACCGTGAGGACCACTCCCCCGAACACCCTGTCTTCAATCTCTCTGTCGGGTTGAAGGACTCCTGGGGCAAATAAGCATTTGTAAACTCTTTATTTCCGATTGAAAGAAAGCGGGAATCGTTCTTAATTGAAGGGTTCCCGCTATGCTATGATCATTCGTCGGTCGGGGCCGAGTGTGCTCCGACCGCCTTGGCAAGGGTCTGTTGATCGGTCCTCGAAAGGTCGCAGGTTTTTGTCGCTAGTTAGTCAATATGCCCGATAAGACGGGGACGCAGAAACTGTTTGTGCGCGTGCTTCGTCGAATTGGGTCGGTTCACAAGGAAAATCATCATCATGAAGAAGATCATTGTTGCCGCTGCTGCTGCGCTCCTCGCTGCCGGTGCCGCTCAGGCTGCTTACAAGGACGGTTCCTACACGGGCGAAGGCAAGGGCCGTGAATCCATGATTCAGGTTCAGGTCGACGTCAAGGGCGGCAAGATTGCCGACATCAAGGTTCTCAAGCATGGCGAAACGGAAATGATCATGGCCGCTCCGGTCGAAACGATGATTCCGGAAATCGTCAAGAAGAACGGCGTTGAAGGTGTTGACAGCGTTGGCGGTGCCACGCTCTCGTCCGAAGGCATCAAGGCTGCCGTTAAGGACGCGCTCTCGAAGGCTCAGTAATCTGACCTGACCGATGCGGGTTCGTTTCGAACGAAGCCCGTTTTAGGCGCAAAGGGGATCCTGCATATCGGGTCCCCTTTTTTATTCCGTGACCGAGATTTTTTAGGGACTATTCATGCGTTTTTCCGCTGCAGTTTTATCGGCGTGTTTGTCGCTCGCGTTTATGGGCGGTATTCAGGCGACCTGGGCTCAGGACAATGCATCCGCACAAACAACGGCGCCCACTGCTCAGGCGACCGAGTACGAAGCAAGCTGGCAGAGCCTGCACATGGGAACGCTCGTAACGGCCAAAGTTTTCGGGCAGACGCCTGACGAGGTCAAGCGTCTCGGTGCAATCGTCGAATCGGAAATCGTGCGATTTGACGACATGATGAGCGTACACAAAGAAACGGCTCTCAACGAAGTGAATCGAAGTGCGGGCGAGTGGGTGGAAGTGACCCCGGAAATCGCTGAAATGACGCGCGAAGCCCTCGAAGTGGCCGATCTTACCGACAGCGCCTTTGAGCCGACAATCGGTCCGATCGTGAATCTCTGGAAGATTGGTTTCGGCGGGCACAGCGTACCGAGCGACGCTGCCATTGCCGAAGCGCTTAAGCATGTGAACCATCGAACGGTCGCGCTTAAGGAAGAGGACGGCCGGCATTTCCTTCGCATCGAGAAGGGCCAGAACATCGATATGGGTGCCATTGCCAAAGGTTATATCGGCCAAAAGCTTGCCGATCGCCTGAAGAAAGAGGGTGCCAAACACGCGCTGCTCGACCTTGGCGGCAATGTTGTTGCTGTGGGCGAGAAGTATGAAAACCAACCCTGGCGAGTCGGCCTTCAGCGGCCGGATCAAACCCGCGGGGCGTATTTTGCCGTTGTCTCCGCCAATGACGAAAGCGTGATCACGTCCGGTGCTTACGAAAGAAACTTTGAAAAGGACGGCAGGAAGTACGGTCACATTTTGAGCGCTAAAACGGGGCGTCCCGTCGCAACGGATCTCTCATCCGTGACGATTCTTGACAAGAACGGCGCAAGGGCGGATGCGCTTTGCACCGCACTTTTCGGCATGGGGGTTTCGGCGGCGGAGCGCTTTCTTGAGGCGCACCCGGATGTGCATGCCGTGCTTCTCTCGTCCGATATGAAGACGGCTCTCGTGAGCGACGCAATCAAAGACCGCGTTCGGGTGACCGATCCTGAGATCGTCGTTAAGATCATCAAGCACTGAAGTTTTTAAATACCGCGCTTAATGGAGCTCTCATGCAAGCCCCCAAGTTCATTCATCTGCGCTTTCACTCCGAATACTCCGTCACCGACGGGATCGTTCGTATCGATCCCATTCTGCATGCCGTGATGGAGCGCGGCGGCGTTGCCATCGGGATTGCCGACTTGATGAATATTTTCGGGGGATTGCGTTTCTATACGCATGCGCTTGCCGCCGGGATTAAGCCGATTCTTGGATGCGACCTCAAGGTTCGGAATCCAAAGGATGCGAAGCTGCCGTTCCGCATGGGCGTGATCTGCATTGATCATTAGGGCTACCATTCGCTTTGTGTTCTGCTTACCAAAGCCTATTTGACGGATTCGGATCCTTACAGAGGTCAGGTGGACCCGGCGTGGTTTGACGAAGACGGTGCCAAAGGGTTGATCGGTCTCACGGGGGGCGCCGACGGCGAGCTCGCTTCGCTGCTCATCAAAGGCCGCACGAAAGAGGCGGATGCACTCGTTGAGCGTTTGAAGCGTCAGTTCGGCGATGCGCTCTATATCGAACTCCAGCGAGCAGGTCGTCGAAATGACGAGCTCGCGACCGCGCATTGCGCGAATTTTGCCGTGAAGCACAATCTGCCGGTTGTGGCGACGCACCCCATCCAATTCCTCAATAAGGAGGATTTTGAAGCGCATGAAGTGCGCTGCGCGATCGCCGAAGGTTTTACGCTGCAGGACCCGCGCCGCTCGAAGCTCTATACGCCCGAGCAGTACATGAAAAGCGAAGCGGAAATGTGCGAACTCTTCGCCGACATCCCTGCCGCGCTGGAGAATACGGTCGAAATCGCCAAGCGCTGCAATTTGGACAACGTCCTCTCAAAGCCGCAACTGCCGCTCTTCCCCACGCCCGAAGGGATGACGCTCGATGACTACATCGATCATCTCTCGAAAGAGGGGCTGCAAAAGCGTTTGGATTTCCTCTATCCGGACCCCAAGGAGCAGGCGGAAAAGCGTCCTGCCTACGATAAGCGCTTGGAGTACGAGCTCGGCATCATTAAGGGGATGAAGTTCCCCGGGTACTTCCTAATCGTTCAGGACTTTATCAATTGGTCCAAGAACAATGGCATTCCTGTGGGCCCTGGTCGTGGGTCTGGTGCAGGTTCGCTTGTTGCCTATTCGCTCGGTATTACGGACTTGGACCCGCTCAAGTTCGACTTGCTGTTTGAACGATTCCTCAACCCCGAGCGCGTGTCGATGCCGGACTTCGACGTGGACTTCTGCCAGTACAACCGCGACAGAACGATCGACTATGTGAAGCGGACGTACGGTGTCGACGCTGTGAGTCAGATTGCAACGTTTGGTACCTTGGGTGCCAAGGCCGTCGTGCGTGATGTCGGCCGTGCGCTCGACGTGCCCTACATGAAGACGGATGCGCTCTCCAAGCTTATCCCGCAGCAGCCTGGAAAGAACATCTCTTTGGATGACGCGCTTGCCGAAGTGCCTGAATTCCGCGAGGCGGTCGAGAAGGACGAGGAATATAAAGAAATCCTTCGACTGGCCAAGCCGCTCGAAGGCTTGACGCGCAACCTCGGCATGCACGCAGGGGGCGTCTTGATTGCGCCGGGAAAACTCACCGATTTCTGTCCGCTCTACAACCCGGATGGCCACCCCGAAAATACGGTCAGTCAATTCGACAAAAAGGACGTTGAAAACGTCGGCCTTGTCAAGTTCGACTTTCTTGGGCTGACGACGCTTTCTATTCTTGCAAAAGCGGTTGAGTACATCGACAAGCTCAATCCCGGCACACACTTCGATTTGAGCAGAATCCCCATCGATGACGAACCGACTTATAAGCTCTTCCAGGAAGCCAAAACCGTAGCCATCTTTCAGTTTGAATCGGACGGCATGCGTTCGCTGCTGAAGCAGGCTAAGCCCGACCGCTTGGAAGATCTGGTGGCTTTGAACGCACTCTATCGTCCGGGTCCGATGGACCTGATTCCGTCCTTCATTGCACGTAAGTTCGGGCGAGAAAAGGTCGAATATCTGGACCCGCGAATGGAGCCTGTTCTGAAGGAAACCTACGGCATCATGGTGTATCAGGAACAGGTGATGCGTGTGGCGCAGGTTGTGGGCGGCTACTCGCTTGGCGGCGCCGACCTGTTGCGTCGAGCCATGGGTAAAAAGAATGTCGAGGAGATGAAGCGTCAGCGTGCGGTGTTCATCAAGGGGGCTGCGGAGCGCAACGTCAAGGAGTCTGTTGCAACAGAAATCTTCGACTTGATGGAAAAGTTCGCGGGCTACGGCTTCAATAAGTCGCATGCGGCTGCGTATTCCTACGTGGCATATCAGACAGCCTACCTCAAGGTCCATCACACGGCTGCCTTTATGGCTGCTAACTTGTGCATGGTGATGGACGACGGCGAGAAGATGAAGAACTTCATTGATGATGCGCGTGAGAACGGCGTTGAGCTGCTCATGCCCGATATCAATAAGAGCGAATGGTTCTTCTCCGTACCGGATGACAAACACATCCGCTTTGGGCTCGGCGGCATCAAGGGCGTCAGTCAAAGCGTTGTCAATGAGCTCGTCAAAGCACGAGAAGAGGGCGGTCCTTTTATCGATCTATTTGACTTTGCAGCACGTGTTCCCGGACTCAACGCAAAGTTCTTGGAGGGCTTTATCAAGGCCGGCGCCTTCGATTCACTTGATCCCGACAGAGGCAAGCTTTACGGCAATGTCAGTCAAGCCTTGGGCGCTGCACAGGCGCTTCGTGCGAGCGCAGGTCAAGCCAGTCTCTTCGCCGATCCGGGTGAGGAGCAGGAGCGAATTGTGAGCTGGCTTCCTGCTCCCGCGTGGTCTGAACGTCAGAAGCTTATTGAAGAAAAAAATGTGCTCGGTTACTGGCTTACAGGGCACATGTTCGATCAGTACCGGGAGGAACTCAAGCATTTCGCTCCCACGAGACTTTGTGATCTCCAACCTACGCGAGACGTTGCGAAACTGGCGGGAATTGTGACCAATATTAGACAGGTACAAGGCAAGCGTGGTCGAATGGGGATTATCACTCTGGATGATGGAACCGCTGCAGTTGAAATTCTGTGCTTCAGCGAGACATGGGAGCGATATCGTAAAAAAATCGCACTCGATGACTTAATTGGCGTCAGCGGAAAGGTGCGTTTTGATGATTTTTCTAAGCGTATGTCTGTAACGATGGATTCAAGTGAAGATATTGATGAAATTCGTTGCAGATTGGCTAAAAATATAGAGATAACTGTAGAAAAAACATCGAGTAAGCAATTGATTAAAGAGACATCAGATCTTTGTAGGACTTTTGCTACTCAAGAGGGCGTTCCACTTTCTTTGTTAATTCGAACAGACGCGGGGGAGGGGCGAGTTGTTCCTGGACTTTTCGTCGGAAAAACGGAGCTGCTTCTCAATGAGCTAAGAGCTAAATATCCGTTCCAATCCATTTGCATCCAGTACTGATGAAAAGGCAGCTCCAAGGAGCTGCCTCTAACTTCTTAAATAGTTTCTTATTTACGCTTAGGCGTCAAACCGGCAAGATTGTCCACACCCTTTTCGGACTCAACAATAAGGTTTTCTTCCGCACGTCCCGTCCTCCAGTAAGTTGCATTTTTAATGCCAAGCGTGTCAGGGAAGAAGACCGGATTAATGCCGAGATTGCGCTGTTTTTCATAATCTTTCAGCGCTGCAAAGGCTGGCTTCTGAAGCAGCAAAATGGCAACGAGGTTTAGCCAGGTCATCGTACCGACACCAACGTCAGCCATCGTCCAGATGAGCGTCGAAGCCTTGAGCGTACCGAAGGCAACCGTGCAAAGGAAAATCACCTTCAGCACGACCATGATGAAAGGCTTGCGAATGGTTCGATTGATGTAGGCCGCATTCGTTTCGGCCATGTAGTAGTAGCCGAGAATCGTCGTAAAGGCGAAGAAGAAAATTGTGATGGCGATGAACGGACCGCCGAGGCCAGGCATCACCTGATCGATGGCCGCTTGCGTATAAACGGGCCCTGCTTCAACACCCTTTAAGCCTTCGTAGATGAAGCCGCCGTTCGGATCGGCAATGTTGTAGCAACCCGTCATGAGAACCATGAAGCCCGTGGCAGAGCACACGAAAAGCGTATCGATATAGACGGAGAACGCCTGGACGAGGCCTTGCTTAGCGGGATGAGAAACCGCTGCGGCCGAAGAAGCGTGCGGGCCGGTACCCTGGCCGGCTTCGTTCGAGTAGATGCCGCGCTTGACGCCCCAGGAGATGGCGGCGCCGAGCAAACCGCCCATGACGGAATCGGTACCGAGTGCACTGTGAATGATCAGGGAGAAGATATCGGGGATCTGTTGCCAGTTGACGCCAACGACAATGACGGCGACAACAATGTAGGCCTGTGCCATGAAGGGCACGACGATACTCGTGAACTGAGCGATACGCTTCAGACCGCCGAAGATGATGAAGCTCAGTACCGACGTGATGATGGCAGCGCTGATCGCTTCGTCAATGCCGAAGGCTTCGTGCCACGCCGCCGCGATCGTGTTGCTCTGCACACCGGGGCAGAAAATGCACGAAGCGAGGATCGTCACGATGGCGAATGCCCAAGCGTAGGGCTTGCACTGCAGGCCCTTTTCAATATAGAAAGCCGGACCGCCGCGGTATTGGTCCTCAATCTTTTCTTTGTAAATCTGACCGAGCGTAGATTCGACAAATGCGGACGAGGCGCCGAGGAATGTCATTACCCACATCCAGAAGAGTGCACCGGGGCCGCCGTAGCAGATGGCGGTGGCAACGCCTGCAATGGCGCCGGTACCCACGCGTCCTGCAAGGGTCATCGTCAAAGCCTGAAAGCTGGAAAGTCCGATCTCGCCTTCGCGGCGCTGAAAGATTAGGCGCCACATTTCCGGAACCATTCGCAGCTGAACGAATCGGGAACGGACGGAGAAGAAAAGGCCCGCGATCAGACACAAGCCAACGAGCGGCGGCGCCCAAATAATGTCGTTTAGTGTGTGAACAATGTTTTCCATGACTTTCCTGCGTGCGTTGTTTTAATTGAGGTACACCGAGGGACATGCAAAAAGCCGCCCGGCGAGTGCCGGACGGCTTCGGGAATGATCAAGCGCGATCGGCGAACTTGATCAGCTTACCTCACTTAGAGGCATTATTTGTTGGCAGAACGCTCGGCAAAAATCTTTTCCCAGCGTTCAACCTGCTTGCGAACCTGTTCAGGCGCGGTGCCGCCCAAGTGATTGCGAGCCTGCACGGAGCCTTCGAGTCGCAGCACGTCGTAGACGTCTTCTTCGATGACGGGCGAGAAGCTCTTGAGCGTTTCGAGCGGGAGCTCTTCAAGACCGCAGCCGCGATCGGACGCTTCACGAACCGTCTGACCGACGATGTCGTGGGCCGTACGGAACGGCACGCCGTGACGCACGAGGTAGTCGGCAAGGTCCGTGGCGGTCGGGAAGCCCATCTGGGCCGCACGATGCATCGTTTCGGCCTGCGGCTCGACGCCGGCCATCATGTCGCAGAAGGCGCGCAGCGTGTCCTTGACGGTGTCGATCGCGTCAAAGACGGGTTCCTTGTCTTCCTGGAAGTCCTTGTTGTAGGCGAGCGGCGTGCCCTTCATGAGCGTGAGCATAGCGATGAGGTCGCCGTAGACACGGCCGGACTTGCCGCGAGCCGTTTCGGGAACGTCGGGGTTCTTCTTCTGCGGCATGATCGAGGAGCCCGTCGTAAAGCGGTCCGGCAGCTTGATGAAGCCGAAACGCTGGCTCATCCACACCACGAGCTCTTCGGAGAGGCGCGAGATGTGCATCATGATGATCGAAGCGGCCGAGCAGAACTCGATGGCGAAATCGCGATCCGAGACGGCGTCGAGCGAATTCTGCGCAACGGCTTCAAAGCCGAGCAGCTTAGCGGAGTATTCGCGATCGATCGGGTAGGTCGTGCCGGCAAGTGCAGCGGCGCCGAGCGGGCTCGTATTAACGCGGCGGCGCAGATCGAGGAAGCGCTGGCGGTCGCGCTCGAGCATTTCCGTGTAGGCGAGCATGTGGTGGCCGAACGTCACGGGCTGTGCAACCTGCATGTGGGTAAAGCCCGGCATGATCGTGTTCCAATGCTTGCCGGCCTGCGCAACGAGCACTTCCTGCAGGTGCTCAATGCGATTGACGATTTCGTCGATTTCGCCGCGCAGGTAGAGGCGAATGTCGGTTGCAACCTGGTCGTTGCGCGAACGGCCCGTATGCAGGCGCTTGCCGGCGTCGCCGATAAGCGCGGTGAGACGCGCTTCAATGTTGAGATGCACGTCTTCGAGTTCAAGCTGCCACTCGAACGTGCCGGCAAGGATTTCTTCGCGAATCTGCGTCATGCCGCGGCGGATGTCCTCCAGGTCCTTTTCGGAGATCACGCCGATCTTGGTCAGCATGGCAGCGTGAGCGAGAGAACCTTCGATGTCGACGAGCGCCATGCGCTTGTCGAAGTCAACGCTCGCGGTATAGCGAAGGACGAAAGCATCGACGGGTTCGGAGAAGCGGCCCGACCAGGCCTTTTTCTTGGCATGCAGGGGGTCGTTGGAGTTGTCTTGCGCTTGGCTCATTGCGCGCCTCTTGGGAATAAGGATTGAAGGGAAGGGTATTGTACTGTCATCTCTTTCCTTTTCCTTCCCTCTCGAGAATATTTGACTTTCCCTTAAGAGAGGTCTTGCATTTTTGGATTCATTAAGATATACTCCGCATTCCTCGGGGTGTGGCGCAGTCTGGTAGCGCGCCTGCTTTGGGAGCAGGATGTCGGGAGTTCGAATCTCTTCACCCCGACCATCAAAATTAAAAAGCCTTGCAGCGTCAGTTTTTTCGAACTGCCCGTAGCTCAGTTGGATAGAGCATCTGCCTTCTAAGCAGGTGGTCGCGGGTTCGATTCCTGCCGGGCAGGCCACGAATTCTGGTGGGAATAGCTCAGTTGGTAGAGTCCCGGATTGTGATTCCGGTTGTCGTGGGTTCGAGTCCCATTTCCCACCCCACATAACACAAGCCCGCATCGAACTTCTTCGATGCGGGCTTTGTCGCAAGTAGCCTCCGTAATCCGGCTCAAAGCGTCAGCGTGACGCCCCGATGCCAGAAATCAGCACTTGGCGTAGAACTTCATGAATTCCTTGAGGGCCGGTTCGATTTCTTCCGTAGCAGCTTCGTAGGGTTCGGCGCTTTCGGCAGGAGCAAGCATGTCGGCAACGGTGAAGAAGCGAAGCTTGTGCACCACACCAGAGGTGCTGCCGCCGCCCGTCTGCATGGCAAGGAGCTTGATTTCGTTGTTATTGTTAAGGCCGCAGGCGTAGGGTGAGACGATACGTTCGTATCCGTGATAGCCGAAGTCAATAGACTTATGTTCTTCAATCGCTTTCACGATCAGGTCAACGGTAGTCATTTTTCTTCTCCTTGGTTTGGTGGCTTGTTTGCGGCCGTCGGTAAAGCTGCTCCTGCAGGGATTTCACCCACTTGGCCTCTTTCAAAGGCTTGAAATCAAACCCTCTTTCCATTAATTTTACACGCTTCCCTCAAAATGGCATCCTCTTTTTTTGTCAAGGGGCCTCGGATGACTAGCTTACGGCTTGCAATTAGAAATACAGCTTGGAATAGCGCCATTGCCGCAATTATTGGCGGATTTATTGCATTAAGATTTTTCAGTACCAATCCGGATTTTGTTTGGTGGCAGTATTTATATGCTTTTTTTGCCGCATCCGGTTTGAGTTTTATTGTTCTCTTTCTTTTGCAGAGCCTATTCAGTGTTTCTGCGTCATGTTTCAGCAAAAAAGCCGGAAGTTTCGTCTCTTTTTTAATACTTTCGCTTTATTTCATCGCCCTGGTATCCGATACGTTTGTTTATCAGCAGTACCGGTTTCATATCAACTGGGCAATGATTGATCTTGCAATCAATACGGATGGTCAAGTCATTTCCTTCTCAACGGGCATGATCATTCAGATTGCGTTGATCGTGACGACATTGATGCTTTTATCCGCAATCTGCGTGAAAATATGCGGAAAGATTTCCGAAAAGAAAGGGGCCTTATGGCCTTCGCTTCTGCTGATTTTTGGATATATAGTTGTTAACTGTGTTTATGCATTTTCTTTTGCGCAAAATATCCGTGCAATTACAACGTTGACCGAGCGTATCCCGCTTTACAGACCCGTTCGAGCAAATTCTTTTTTTGCCAAATACGGTCTCGTGGTGAAGACGGAAAAGGTGGATATGCAGGAGGTTGCAAGCTCAACCTTCGACTACCCGAAGGCGCCGCTTCGCTTTGGTGAGGGGCAGGAAAAACTCAATGTTTTAATTGTCGCCGTCGATTGCTTGAGAGGCGATGTTGTCGATCCGATCACGACGCCCAATCTGTACGCGATCGCCCAGAAATCCATCGTTTTCAAGGATCACTATTCAACGGGTAACGCAACGCGAGCCGGCGTTTTCGGACTCTTCTACAGTATTCCGCCGCTTTATTGGAAGTATGCCCTGACAAGCAATATTCCGGCCGTATTGATCGAAAGTTTCATGCAGGAGGGCTATGCCGTGTCGCCCTTCACATCGTCGACACTCAACCGGCCGGAGTTTTATGCAACCGTCTTTTCCAATATTCGTCCCTTGCGCATGGGGTCGGCAGGTAAAAGCGATCTTGAACGGGATCCGAATGCCTTGAAGGACTTCAGGGCTTGGACCAAGGACAAGGCGGGCAAACCCTTCTTCGGCTTCCTTTTCTTTGACGGCGTCCATTCCTACGCAGTGCCTGACGATGATCCGACTCTCCCGTACAAAAATTATTGGGAAGAGGTCAATCATCTAAAACTCGGTCCCGATTTTGATCCCGAGCCGTACTTCAATCGTTATAAGAATGCGCTTTATACGGTCGATAAGCTTATCGGCGAAACTTATAAATTCTTGGAAAAGGAAGGCTATCTAAAGAATACGGTTGTCATTTTCACGTCCGACCACGGTGAGGAATTCAATGACAGTCGATTGAACTACTGGGGCCACAACAGCAATTTCTCGAAGGCGCAAATCAAGATTCCGCTCATTATTCATTGGCCGGGCATGACGCCGCAAACAAAAAACTGCTCGGAAACTGCGGCGTGCTCTCTTC
>ERZ1090863.807-NODE-808-length-15404-cov-10.950616_pt1 | contig 15404 bp, 14 predicted proteins | sample MGYA00478480_ERZ1090863 | MGnify/ENA primary metagenome ERZ1090863 (study PRJEB33644, sample SAMEA5815746) | chicken gut metagenome | biome: Chicken; feature: Gastrointestinal Tract; material: Caecum | place: Ireland | collected 2019-01-01 | study: A study of the...
GTGGGTTTTTTTTAATCTCAAACAACCCCACAACAATAATAAAAAAAAAAAAAATAAAAATCTACACCCGCGGGGGGGGCGGGCCCAACACCGGCCCCCCCCCCCCCGCCCCTCTTTATGCCGTCAGTCGCCTACGTATTCGTCGTGGAAGCGCCTGACCTCTTCGGGGTCGAGAGAAATTTTTTGCAGAGACCCGGTGCACTCGTTGGCGCTTACCGTGCTTTCTGAAACATTGTGAAAACGCGACTTGATGCTCTTTTTCATAACCATATTATGGACTGTCTCGCTCAATTTTATACATCGCACTTATAACAAAGACCGCGCCATACGGCGCGGTCTTTGTTATATGGAGCGTTGCGGCGTTACGCCGCATGAATGGAGCAAAATATATGTGACATACTGTGCTGTGAGCGCTGTATATTTGCACGGACAGGCCATTATAATTGTCAGTATAACCATATTACACCAAACTTTTTGGTATATCAAGCGTTTTACCAAATTTTTTGGTATTTTAGTTGCATGAAAGAGATCAAATTTGCAGAAAACTTAAAGGGGCTGAGGCAGGCGCGCGGGATGACGCAGGAGCAGCTTGCGGCCCTGTTGGGCGTTGACCAACGGACGGTGAGCGCATGGGAAAACAAAATTTGCCGACCCGATTACGAAATGCTGGCAAAGCTGTGCGACGTGTTCGGCGAGGACTTTGACAGTTTGCCGACTTAAAAGTTAAAACGCCCTGCGAAAGAAATGGCTTTCGCAGGGCGTTTTACAAGCTGAGACCATATCATTCGCCGCAATACAATGTGCATTGGCGCCGCAATATGCCCCAACTAACCTGTTTTCATCACCGCTCCATACCGCACGAAAACATATTTTCGGGCATTCCCCCGCCGAGGCAAACAGCCCTTAAAAAGGCGTACCCGCCCGAGAAATTGAAGCAGTCGAAGCCGTTTTGCGAAAGTATGCGGCAGGCAAGGTAGCTGCGCAGCCCGCTGTGGCACATGACGTATATGCGCTTGCCTGCGGGGACTTCGCCGAGGCGGCTGCGGAGCTCGTCTAACGGGATATTTATAAAGCCCGCGACGTGACCCGCCGCGTATTCGCCGCGAGTGCGCGCGTCGAGTAAAAACGCGCCCTCGTCACCCGTTAACCCCGGGATATCATGCCACGTATACTGTTTTACGAGACCGTTCATTATATTTTCTATCATGTAGCCCGCCATGTTCACGGGGTCCTTTGCCGACGAGTAGGGCGGCGCGTATGCGAGGTCGAGCTCGGTGAGTTTGTCTGCGGTCAGCCCCGCGCGCATGGCGGTGGCGATTACGTCGATGCGCTTATCCACGCCGTCGTAGCCAACTATCTGCGCGCCGAGAATGCTGGCGGTTGAATTTTCAAAAACCACCTTCATGGTCATTGTGCGCGCGCCGGGATAGTAGCCCGCGTGCGACGAGGGCGACAGCACCACGCTTTGGCAGTCTATGCCCGCCGCTTGGGCTGCCCTTTCGTTTATGCCCGTGGTGGCGACGGTCATATCGAACACCTTTATGACCGACGAACCCTGCGAGCCGCAGTACTCTGACGGAATGCCGCAGATGTTGTCAGCCGCTATTCTGCCCTGCTTGTTTGCGGGGCCCGCGAGCGAAATGAGAGCCTTTGCGCCCGTGACGAAGTGGGTCACCTCCACCGCGTCGCCCACTGCGTACACATCGGGCGCGGACGTCTGCATACGTTCGTTGACGCATATTGCGCCCTTAACGCCCGTTTTAAGCCCCGCCTGAACGGCGAGAGAGCTGTCGGGCAGAACGCCGAGGGCGGCTATCGCCATGTCGCACGGGCGGGAAGAGCCGTCGGCGAGGGTACATATTATTTTGTCCCCCTTCCGCGAAAAAGCCTTTACGCTTGCGCCGAACACGACCTCCACTCCCTCCTTTTTCAGCTTGGAGGCGACGAGGCAAGCCATGTCGTAATCGAGCGGCGCGAGAAGCTGGTTAGGGCGTTGGAGAATTGTGACCTTAATGGAATTGCGGACGAGATTTTCGGCGAGTTCGATGCCGATATACCCGCCGCCCGCGACTATCGCCTCGCGCGGGTGCTCATCATCTATATATCTCTTTATGGCGAGGGTATCTTCCACCGTGCGCAGGGTGAAAACTCCGCGGGTATCCGCGCCGCCGATGCCGAACAGCGCGGGGTGAGCGCCCGTAGAGATTATGAGTTTATCGTAGCTGTCAGTAAAAACCTCGCCCGTCTTTAACTGCTCGACGGCGACCGTCTTTGTAGCGGTGTCTATCGCTGTGACGCGGCAGTTGACGTTTACTTCTACATTGAAGCGCGCCTTGAAACTTTGGGGAGTTTGAAGGGTGAGTTCGCCCTCGTCCTCTATCTCCCCGCCGATATAGTAGGGCAGCCCGCAGTTTGCGTAGGAGATGAAACCGCTCTTTTCGTATATGGTTATGCTCGCCTTTTCGTCGAGGCGGCGAAGGCGGGCGGCGGCGGTTGCTCCGCCTGCAACGCCGCCGATTATTATAACTTTCATGAAACACCTCGCAGTGGTTGTTTACATTATTATACCACGCCCGCACAACAATTTCAAGCCCCGCGCGCAATTGAGGAGTTTCCGAAAAGCGTGTTTGCTTATTAACTGTAATTTCGACCGAGCGATAGCGAGCCGAGAAATCTCGATAAAAATTGCCCGTTATACAAAGAGATTTCTCCATGCGTTCGCGTTGCTCACTTAGTCGAAATGACATATTTGTTTAAATCAAACGACTTTCAGTAACTTCGTGGCAATCGCGGAAATATTGCAGCGAGATACATGACCAAGGCAAAATTTGCATTATTTCAACTGAGCCGCAGCAATTTAAATAACATTTTTATGACCTTCGGGCGCGCCGCACATATGCGGCGCGCCTTAAATCGGCTTGCCGAAACGGCAAAAAGATGCCGCCCCGCGCATAGCTATGCGCGGGGCGGCACTATTTGTGGAGTATGCAGATTGAAAGTGTATTCAATTTAAATGAGGCGTTTGACCTCGGTATATGCCATGACGAACGGCCCCGTACCCTTGGCGTCGTTTTCGACGACGGGTTCAGAGATATAATATTCAAACGTGCCGTCGCGGCGGCGGTTGTTTTCGGGCCCTAATCCCGCAACGAGGCATATACCGCCGAGGTTCAAAACCCCGTCGCTCTCGCCGAGGTATTTTTTACATATACCGTCGAACACGCGCTTACCAACCTTGGCAAAGCGCTTATCGATGATGCCGAGGCGCGCACCCTTCATCATTGCGTAGGCGATCATGGCGGAGCCAGACGTTTCGAGATAATTGCCCTGACGCGCGCCTTGATCGATCACCTGATAAAACATGTCACCGTCGTGGTCGATGTAGCCCTCCAACCCCTCTATGGTGGTGCGGAAAATGCGGGACAGCTTATCCCTTGCGCTTTCGTCGTCTATGTAGCTGATCGCATCGACCAGACCGACGGTGTACCAGCCGTCGGCGCGCAGCCAGAAGGATTTCGAAAGCCCCGTCTGTTTATCCGCCCAGAATGCCTGCTTTGAGTAATCCCATCCGTGGTAATACAGACGTTTATTTTTATCGTACATGTGCTCATATACATTGGTGAACTGGGTTACGACGTCGGAATAATCCCCGCCGCCGCGCTCGCATGAGTAGCGCGCAGAAAAAACCTGAGCCATGTACAGCCCGTCCAGCCAGACCTGGTTGGGGTAAATTTTTTTGTGCCAGAAGTTGCCGATTGCAATGCGCGGCTGACTTAAAAGCTGATTGTGCAAGAGCTCTATCGCCTTGCTGTATTTTTCCTTGCCCGTCTCCTTGTACAGGTCGAAGAGTATTCTGCCCTCGTTTATGTTGTCAAGGTTGTAAGTTTCAAGGTCATACCCCCTTATCGAGCCGTCGTCAAACACGTAGTAGTCGACAAAATTATCGATAAAATCGAGGTACTTCTTGTCGCCCGTGCTCTGATAGATGGAATAGAGCGAGGTCATCATGCAGCCGTCGATGTAGTTCCACGCGGGCGCCTTGCCGTGGCGTATATTTTCAATATTCCATATGGGCGCCTCGGGCTTTGTGTCAGCTATAAGCCTGTCGATATACTTATCAATAATTGCGTAATTCATATATTCCCCCGCAGACAAACTATATAACGGTCAGTTTGCCGCAATTCTTTTTGATGATTTCAGGGCCCTTAACGCCGCTGAACGATACATTTTTTAAGGTGACTTTTTCGACATTGTCGATATATATGCCCTCTTTGCAATATTCGCGCACAAAATCAAGCATGGCGGGCTTGAAGGGCTTTGCGTCCTCCTTGAAGGAAAAAGACACGTTTTCGAGCACGATTTTCTTTACGGGCTGTTCGACAAGCCCGTCGAAATACGCGCACATGCACTCGCAGTCGGCACACTCAATGTCCCTGAAAGTAAACTTGCCCATATAGGGAGTGTCGTCGCCGACGGGGTGCTTTTGACGCGACCACACATATTCGGTATGCCCGTCGGGGTCGCAGAAGTAGTACATATTGAGCACCAACGGAGTTATTACGTTGACCATTTTAATATTTTCAAACAGAACGCCGTCGATTACGGAATCCTTGCCCCTGCCCCTGCGCGATTTTATGCGCAGACCCCTGTCGGTATGCTTGAATACACACTGGCAAACGGTCAGGTCTTTGACGCCGCCCGAAATTTCGCTGCCGAGGACGATGGCGCCGTGACCGTTCTGGAAGAGGTCGTTGCGCAGCGTGTGACGGCTGGCGGGCGTTTTATACTTTGCGCCCATATAAATTTTACCCGACTTTATTGCAACGCAGTCGTCGCCGACCGAGAACACGCAGCCGATTATATCTACATTATCGCAGCTTTCGGGGTCTAACCCGTCGGTGTTGGGCCCGGTGTAGGGATTTTGAACACGTAGGTCATAAAAACCGAGATTTTTTGAAAAATAGGGGTGAAGATTCCACGCCGCCGAGTTTTTGCATGTGACGCCGTGCATAACCACGTCTTCACACTTGTTGATCGTGACCAGGCGCGGACGAGCAACCGCCCTGCCCTTGGGCGTCGCCCACCATGTAGACTTATCGGCATTGCCGTTTATCGTGCCCTCACCTACGATTTTTATGCCCGACTGCTTGTACGCCGAAAGGAAAGACTGATGACAGGGATAGGGATTGCCCTCCCATGTGGCGAGAATTTCCTCTGTGCCGTCGTCGTGTTCGATTTTGGCGGGGACATAGGGATAGTGTTCCTCCACTACATCGCCGACAAGCTCGCCGCCCTTTTTTATCTCTAAGGTGATGTCGCTCTTCAAGACTATGGGGCGGACATAGAAAGAACCTTCGGGAATGACGACGCGCCCGCCCTTTGGGCAGCTGTCGATAGCCATCTGAACGTAATACGTGTCGTCCGAGGCACCGTCACCCTTTGCGCCGAGGTCTTTTACGTTTATGCAGGCGCTCTCTTTGAGCGTTCTGAAAGTAAGCTGACCGTCGCAACACGAAATTTTTACCGTATATTCGGTGTCGGGCGAAAGATTGAAAAGGGAAAAGACGTTGCTATCCTTCTCCTCCACCTCTTCGCCGTCGAGATAAACAGTGTATTTTTGGGGGCTGTAATAGGGATTAGTATTTTCGAGTTCAAAACAGGCAGAAACGCCTGAAACAAAAAGCTGTTTAAACATCGGAAATCTCCTCTTTCTTTTTATTTTTACGCTTCCTTACAAGATAAACAATCAAATCCTTTACGCCTATAAACGCCATATCGACAATTACGCACACCGTACCGAAAAGCAGCGGCTCGACGCCGAAAAAGCCGTCGGGATCAGCAACCTGGATAAGCATGTTAAATCCGTAATAAATTGCCGACACCAACAACATTATTCCCAGATAATAGATGACATTGGCAAAAAATGTCCAAAATTTTTTAAACGGGAACGGGAACATAATATAATTATCATATTCACCCGCATCCCACTCTATAAATTTGAGTAAAGGATTTACAAACACGTCAACTACTATGCCCAACACAATGCCTGTAAGCAACATCATATCTTCCGTATTCGGAATATATGCAGCGAGTCCGAACATTATAAAATAACAGACGCATCCTGCGAACCACCATTTTACAAATACCGCTTTAAGCCATGTGGGCAGCTTCGCAAGTATTTCATGGCGATAAGGGTCAAACTTTCTTTTGCTTTCCCTTTTGCTCGATACTTCTTCGCCGGTTATCTCCTTGATATCGGATGATACCTCTTTGTTGGCAGCTGCTTTATCATCCTTTAACAGCGCCACCAAATCGTCTACATCTGAGACTTTTAAATCGTAATAATTTTCGATCGTCGTTTCTTTTTGTTTTTTCTTCTTTTTTGACATTTTAACCTTTTAGGAAAATAACCGACAAAATAAAATTTTGTCGGTTATTAAACTTTAAAATTGAAATTACTTTATTATTCGTCTTCCACTTCAATGGTTTCGTGGATATTATTATCCTCGATAGCCTTTGCGGTATTAATCTTCTTAATCAACGGCGCATATACAGGCATCAGCGCAAGGCTTAATGCTGCCAAAACAACCAAAACAGCATGAACAATACTCAAAGTGAGCGATGATCCAAGATAGGGTCTTTCCGCTATCCAATCAGAAGACTGTAAGGCATCGACGTATAAGAAATTATAAACCTGAACGTAATAAACGATGTCTAACGCAATAAGAGCCGCCAAAAAGATGAATACCATTACAATAAATACTTTATTGGCTTTTTTACGCTTGGGAAAAGCATTCAGAAAAAGCGGAAGCACCAGTATTGAAATCAAAGTGGTGACAAATATCTGCAATCCGAGCGTACTTATATAAGACATTGCATCAGCAGACTGCGAAAATGTAAACAACCAAATCAGCCATAAAATGGAACAGACTGTAACGATAAGCAAGGGAATTCTATGAGGAGCACGCTTTAATATAACTATCTGCTTGCGTCCCCATTCCTTTAATCCTGCGCCAATCTTTTTAAGAACCGCCTTAGCTTTATTATCAACGGGCTGATTTTCAGGAGGCGTCTGATCTACAACAATATTTTCATTCTCTGCCATAAAATTCCACCTCCTTAATTGATAACCTTCTGATATTCGTGCCTGCCTTCGGGATCTTTCTCGAAGAAGTGCATCTTATCTTCCTGGAAACCGAGATTTATGACGTCACCGTATTTGTAGTTGCACCACTCGGCGAATTTGCAGACGGCAATCTTTTTGCCCTCTATCTTGCCATGCACGAGGGTGTTCATACCCAGGTTTTCGTTATTGGTTATATTGAACTTAATATGTCCGTCGCGCGTGAAGTTTTCGGGACGAACGCCGAGAATAACTTCCTTACCATCGTAGTCCGCGAGACATTCTTTCTGCTCTTTATTCAAAGGATAATCGAAAAGATCGCAGACAAAATGCCCGTTTTCAATCTTGCCCTCGAACATGTTCATCGGAGGCAACCCTATGAAGGTCGCAACGAAAGTATTGGCGGGTTTTTCATAAAGCTCAATGGGCTTGCCTATCTGCTGGATATGTCCCATCGACATGCAGACAATTCTGTCGGCAAGAGTAAGCGCTTCGGTCTGGTCGTGAGTAACGTAGATTATCGTAGCGTTGAGCTTTTTATGGAGAAGCATGAGTTCGCGTCTCATTGAGCCGCGCAATTTTGCGTCGAGGTTGGAGAGAGGCTCGTCAAACAGGAATACCTTGGGGTTACGCACTATCGCACGCCCTATGGCAACGCGTTGGCGCTGACCGCCGGAGAGCTGTTTAGGTTTTTTATTTAGCTGCGTTTTGAGATCGAGGATTTCAGCCGCAGCCATAACCTTACGGTGTATGACGAGCTTATCTTCCTTGCGGAGAGTGAGCGAGAAAGCCATATTCTCGTATATTGTCATATGTCCGTACAGAGCATAGTTCTGGAAAACCATGGCTATATCTCTGTCCTTGGGGGCGAGACGGGTACAATCTTTGCCGTCAATTATGAGTTCACCCTTGGTGATGTCTTCAAGACCGGCAACCATGCGGAGAGTTGTTGATTTGCCGCAACCGGAAGGCCCGACGAGGACAATAAATTCGCCGTCCTTTATATCGAGGTTAAAGTCCCAGACTGCCTGAACTCCGCCGTCGTAAATTTTATCCAAATGTCTGATATTTACTTCGGGCATTTCACTTTACCTCCTCGAGAGTGACATCTGCAACTTCGGGCGATTCCTTGGCGATTATTGCTTCTTTATCGCTCTTGAAAACCAAATCGATATCGATTTTTCCGCTTTCGATATCGGACATATGTTTTTCAAGTCTTAAACAATTTTTATAGCCTATTATCCCCGCCGCAATGAGACACGCAATAGAAAGGCACAGCCATACTATCATCATAATTCCGAGGAAAGTACTGGTATCCGTGCGAATCCAAAAATATGTGCGCGTAAATTCAGGATGTTGCAAAACATAAATGGGATATACAAATATTCTTGCAAACTGAATGGCAGCAAGTACAAAGAGAACAATAACATATCCCTTTTTATATCCCTTTATACCCTCGCTTGCAAGAAACATTACAAGCATGGTCACGAGCGTAAGTATTACGGAAAAACCTATCAATATGCTGACAAACCATGTAGACTGACCGCCTTCCGCCAAATTGGGCTGGATAAATGCGTAAAGTATGCAGAAATACAGCACATCAAATACCAGTCCGAGCAAAGTGAGATTTGCGGGCAGCGAATTCTTTTTGTAGCGAAGAAGATCGTCTTGCAAAATTTTGGTATTATCCATTACGCCACCTCCTTCATGCTGTCAGAAAGCAGTGCCTTTTCGCCCTTCATGAGCTTTATTTTCCAGACCGCGTTATACAGCCATGCCAACGCAATGCCGAGCACCAAAACAAACGCCACTATGCACAATATGAACATCAAAGGCGATGAAGATACCTCCGGCAGGTTAAGCGTTATTTTCAAGAATAAGAATTTATCGTCGCCGGGAAAGTCCAACGGAACAGTATAGAATGAGGTCATAAGCGATATCATTGAAACGATCCCGAAAACAGCAAGAAATGCCGAATATGCGATAATTACCGCCGACATAATGTGGTTGGTTATATAGTAGTTGCGCCTTGAACTCATGCCTAAAATATAAGCAAACGCAATCACCACAAAGAAAATTATGCACAGCGTTATAATAGTGCTTATAGTCGACTGCGCCGATTCAATCCAGTTGTGCGCATCGGTTAAATAATCGGCAGTAACCACGGGATTGGCAAGACTAAATACCAAATCATACTCACCATCGCCATCAAGGTCGAGTCGTCCCATATACGTCTCACTTAACCCTTCCATGCGGTACATCATTATGTCAGATAAATTGCCGCTGAAAAACGACAGGGCCGCTATGAGCGCGAGCGCTGCAACTATTATCGTAACGAGCGATAATATTTTTTGAAATTTCATTTGAGCTTTCATTTTCCAATTCCCCAAAATCGTTTTGGTAATGAGAGATGCAAAAAACTTTATATACCCGCCCTCCGCCACGGAGGGCGGGTATAACTTTTAAGTTAACTAACCTTCAATAAGACCAAACGCAAATGCCGTATTATCCCATGCAGATCTATAAATGCTAATACGTTGTTCAAGTCCCTTGCCGTTGAGGAGAGTGACATACGCATCGCCGTTAGGCTGAATGTTGCCGAGCTCCTGTGCTCCGCAGATATATCTGGAAGTATCAAAACCGTAGAATGCGAGATCAATATAGACGTTTGTTCTATAATCCGTCTTAGAGTTGTTATAGAAATATTTACCTGATATATCAGACTGCTCAGGGTTACCGAGAATACCTTGAGCATTCGAGTCGAGCGCAAAGGTCGTGGGAGCTATCAGATACCACATCGTTTCACCTTTATCTTTATCGATCGAAAGCTTGACGTGCTTGATCGTGCCGTTTGCCACCGCCGCAGAAACCACAGCGGCGCCATCGAGCGCGACGGGCGCAGTGCACTGATATTCAAACCCCTGATCCTTGTTTCCGATGGGAAGGGTTGTGCCGAGTATATGGCGGGCATAGTTAGTGTATGAATAAGCCGATGCGGGTATAGAGTTGGTAACACCGTCGTTGAGCTTGACTCCGTTAACCGTTCCGCCGCTGAACAAAGTCATGTTAGCGTCCGTGATCTTGGGAATAGCCCTTGAATAAGGCACCATTCCTTTATAAACAGTGTTGTTGAATACAAAATATTCGCCTTCATATTCAGAGTTGATCTGATACTGTACGGACGAATTAGTCTGACCGTCGGAGGTTTCGATAGATACGCGGTGTGCAACGGAATCGAGTTCGACATCGGCTTCATCGGCATACCACCAACCGTTGGGATTTTCGTTGCCGTTTGTTGACTGAGGACCATAAGTCATTACTATCTGTCCGTCGTTGGAGAACAAATAATCGATAAATGCAAGCGTTGCAGAAAGCTTATCGGGATTGTTCCTTACGCTGTCGATGGGAACGCAGAAGCCGGTGTTCTTGACCGAACGCCAGGATTCGGTGAACCTCATTATTGTTTCGTGCGAGCCGTTATCGTCCGTATCCCACTTGGAAACGGGGGTGAGTATGGGCGAAACGCCGTAAGCATCATCAGTGAAACCCGTCGTAGTCTGAGTCTGCGAATAATCGTGCATGAACAGAGGCGACGCTGCTTCAAACGAACGAGCCGCATCTACATTAGCTTCACCGATATATACAAGTCCTTCTTTTGCCATATCGCCGAGGTTGGCAACGAGATCATAAGATTCGGCATTCTGCCTTGCATCTTTAAGCGTGCCGTCGGGAGCAAGGTAAGTGTTTTCTATACGCGATTCTAAGCCGCGCACGCCGTATAATTCGCCTGCAAATGCAACCACGTCGAGGCGGCGCTGCGTTGTACCCTGACGACCGGCAATGCCGTAGATATTTGCGAGCTGATTGCTTTCTGCACCTAAAATGTTGGGAGACGTAACCGCGCAACGCGAGATAGCTACGAGCAGGTCGACATCCCACATTGCAGATATGCTGTTGAATACGTCTGCGGGATCTTCATAATGCTCGCCCCCGACAGTATAAGCGACGTTGATATATTCCTTTAATATCTTGATGAGCTGACCGCCGGTAACCGCGCCATTGGTTGCGTTGATAACGGCATTCATTATGTCGACAATGTTGCCGCTCTCGTCCGTGTAAGAGGAGAGCCCTGCGGCAGAGATAGCCTGACCGAGAGCCGACGAAGCGCTCTTTGCCGCGCTGAGGGCGGCATCATAATCCACCTTGCCGGTTACAACTTCCGAACCATCGAGCGAAGTAGTTTCAACTTCATAGCTGCCAGTCTGCCCCATATAGGACTTTGCAACCGCGGAAGTTGTTGTAAGCTTCTTTGCCTGCCCCTGAGCCGCATACGTCGTCGTTGTAGCGGCGAGCGTTGCATCTTCGGCATTGAGCATATCGGAAATCCAGTTCTGCTCTGCAAGGACATATTTTTCTATATCGTTGAGGCCGTCGAAATAGGGCGCATAGTACATAGCCTTATTGTTAACGTTAGACGTCAATGAATAATATACCGCAGGATTGGCGTCGAGGAATGCCTTGTAGTTAGGCATATAGTCGAGATAATCCGTTAAGTTGAGCATATACTGTGTATTTTGAGTAATCTTGGCGGAAGAACCTGAAAGAAGGTTATAGTCGCCAATCTGGTTGCTGCTGATCGCCTGCTCTATCTGCTTGTCGGAGGACAAATTGGAATATCTGTCTACAAATTTGACGCCAAGCTCATCCTGGGCTGCCTGCCATGCGGGTTTAAGGTTGCCCGATGAATACTTTTTGCCGTCGGGTAACGTTATCTCTTGCAGAACGTTATTTGTGTAGACGGTTTTCTGAGGATTTTTGTCATTATTGTTACCAACATTTACAACAATCTCGGTTCCGGACGCATAAGTAAGTCTGCCGTTTTCATCAAACTTAGGAACAAGTCCCTCAGCAAGGTGCGAAGTATTAGGTTCATAATCCTGCGCCACATCTCCGCCGGGGACATCCGGCCCGTCGGGAGGATTATCGTTGGTAGGTCCGCCGCAGGCTGAAAGAGAGAGCGCCATAGAACCCGCCATAACCAAAGCGACGAGCGCCATAGTCAGCTTTTTTGTTTTTTCTTTGTTCATTATATTTCTCCTTAATTAAAATTTGCAAAATTTAGTATTATTCCGCCCCCACCTTATAATGCCCTGCAACGGGGATATGGGAACGCTTTTCCCCGATGCGCGGTTTGCGCCGCTTTGCGGCGCAATATTAAATTGTACCTTATTTATTCTTTTACGCCGCCCATGTTTACGCCCTTTGCAAAGTATTTCTGAATGAAAGGATAGATGCAAAGAACAGGTATTACGGCACATATTACCATTGCATATACTACCGACATTACGCCCACGACGTTTATGTCATAACCCGCGGGAATAATATCTTCCCATGTGTTATAATCGGGAGGCAGCTCTATAAGCCCCGAATGAAGATCGATGAAATTTCGTATATAGACCTGAACGGGCCATGAATACTGCTGGTCGGGCATCATGCGCATCGCCCAGAAGTAACCATTCCAGCGGGATATACCGAAGAACAAAGCAACCGTGGCAATCGTTGCCTTGCTCATGGGTATATACACCTTGAAGAGCACCTGCATTTCGGTTGCGCCGTCTATCCTCGCCGCTTCCTCTATCTCTGAAGGCACGCCTTCAAAGGCGTTGCGAAGAAGGATGACGTTCTGCGCATTCATGCCCATGGCTATTATTATAAGCCATTTCTGATCCATTTCTTCATACGTAGTACCGCTTAATCCCGCGAGTATATCGCCCGTTGCCTGATAGTTAAGGTACTGGGGAACGACGCCCGCCGAGAACCACATCGTAAATACGAGGAAGAAGTTGAAAGCTCTTCTGCCGAGCAATCTCTTTTTCGAAAGCGCATACGCGCCCATTATCGTATAAATCATGCACCATATCGTACCAATGAACGCCATAAACAACGTGTTTGCGTACGATATCCAGAAAATATTGTTTTCAAAGATGTAGCGGTAAGCCTCTGTCTGAAATCCTACGGGCCACAGAACGACTTCACCGTCTTGAAGCGGCCCCGCAAGGCTGAACGACGCGCTTATGGCATATATAAAGGGATATACACACATTAACGCAAACACGATAAGGAAAACGTATGATATGATTTTGAATATTAATTCGGATATTTCCATTCTTCTCTTCATAAAGCAATACCCTCCTTAATACAGCGAAACATCCGTCGCCTTGCGTGCAATCGCATTAGCGCCGATGACCAGAATCATACCGATGAGGTTATTGGTCATTTCTGCCGCGATACCATACGACTGGCTTACACCGTTTTCCAGCCAATAGTTGGAAAGAGTGGCAACTATTTGTCCTGCTTCATAGTTGGTTGCACTGGTCATCAGGTAAACCTTTTCATATCCGACCGACAGCAGCGTGCCTACTTTCATGATGAGCATTATAACGACGGTAGACAATATGCTGGGCAGAACGACGTAACGCATCTGCTGCATCTTGCCCGCGCCGTCTATCTGCGCCGCCTCGTAAGAGGTCGGCGAAACAGCGATGACCGCCGCAAAGAAGACTATGCTGTCGTAGCCGCCGTGCTCCCAAATGCCGGTTATCTGGAACAGCGCCCTGAAATAGTTGTTGGTAAATACAAGACCACCCTGAGTGTTCACCGCCTGTTCAAGCTCGCTCGACGGGAAGAGCGTGAGCATGAGCTTTGATAATATACCCATTTCAGAATCGGTGGTAGGTCCCTTGAAAAGAACTATCGCAAGGGTGGTTATGATAACCGTCGACATAAACTTGGGCAGATATACGCATACCTGCAATATGCTTCGGGTTAAATTCGACCTGACCTCGTTGAAGAACAACGCGAGGATAATCGGGAACGGGAAACCGAAGAGGAGACCGTAGAACGCAATTATGAACGTATTCCTGAACGCCGCCCAGAACGCGCTTGCCTGCGACCCGAAGAAAATTTCCTCGAAGTTTGTAAGACCGTACCAATCGTAAAGACTGGAATCCTGTCCCGCGCCGAAGGTATTCGAATCCTTGAATGCCGTTAAAAGCTCGGTCATGGGCATATAGCGCCACAACAGATAGACGAGCAGCATGGGAACGAGCATGAGATACAGGCGCCAGTCCTTTAACAGCGTGAACCCGACCTCTTTCCAATGCGTCTTTTCGGCTTCGTCCCTGACTTGCTGTTCGGCGGGCATCGAATATGTACCCGTCGCCTCGTCAAATTCAAGGAAGTCGTCGCATTTGAGTTTAAACAACTGCATTATATCCCTCCATTATCAAATAAATATGATAAGATTTATTGCACCCGGCTTTTCCGCACGGGGACATTAACAACATTAACTTTTTAAGGTTTTTCCGCAAAAAACGCAATCCCGCCCACATCTGCGGGCGGTCACGTAAGTTTTCTTGGCGGTCTTGTCGCAAGCCGTTACGTACATTTACGTATATCATTATATCTTAATTATTTAACAAAACCTTATTTGCCTGCGAGCCTCTAACTCATTATTAATCTTTGCCGGAGGCAAAGATTAAAGGGATATCCCTTTAATAAACATAGATAAATACTTTGCGATATCAGTACAGATCGTTATCCTGATTTAAAATAGACAAACTTTCTTCGTCCAGCTCGCCGAGATCTTCGCCGAAGGTATCGATCTTCCGCTTTTCTTCACGTATTTTTCCGAGGCGGACGAGATAAGACTTCTGATCTTCAAAGAGACCGTCGAACCGTCGGACGATGACTATGGCAATCAGCCCCATCGCAAGCGAAAGCAAGCCGCAGTCGGAAGCTATTCCGCAGAACCCGGCGAGAGCCGAAACGAAGCCGACCTCGCCCGTTGCCGCCAAAACGCCTGCACGGACGAGCACCTGCGCCACCCAAGCAATTATTACCATTCCCAAAGAAAGCCATACGTTTTTGGCGACCTTGTCCTTACCTATCGGAAGGAGATAGGCGAGCGCAAGGCAGACAGCCGCGTTGCCGAATATATATGAAAGGTAATACTGCCACCCGAGCGAATGAAGGGCACAGAACAGCGCTCCGCCGCCCATCGCATAAAAAACCGACGGCCAGCCCCAGCGCATCATTACGACGAGCACCAAAGGCAAAAGAAATGAAAAAGAGAAAATTGCTTCCTGCGGGAACCATACCGTCGCGCCGAATGCGAGAAATTCTGCAAGGGCGACAATGATGGCAAACAAAAACAAATCAGTGGTGCGGTACTGGCTGAAAGATATTTCCCTTGAACCGTTTTTTCGCATTATTTATATAT
>ERZ1090863.810-NODE-811-length-15368-cov-6.527983_pt1 | contig 15368 bp, 16 predicted proteins | sample MGYA00478480_ERZ1090863 | MGnify/ENA primary metagenome ERZ1090863 (study PRJEB33644, sample SAMEA5815746) | chicken gut metagenome | biome: Chicken; feature: Gastrointestinal Tract; material: Caecum | place: Ireland | collected 2019-01-01 | study: A study of the...
GGATCAAACCAAATAAAGATATATAATGCATGGCTGATAAATCCATTTTTTGCTTATTCGCTTGTGTGGACTGTTGTTATTTTTTTATATGCATTATCTCCTGCAAAAATAAATCTTCCGATCAATCAAGGTCTTCTAGCCTTTTTTTTGGTTACGATAATTATCTCGGCGGTATGTGGGTTTTTTTTCAGCAAAAAATTTCAGGGGAAAGTTTTCAAAGTAAAAGTACCGCATTTCAGCGTAGCTCTGCTCTTTGCTATTATTGCGTTATATTGCCTTGAATTTATATATTCGGGTAATATTCCGCTGTTATTTTATCTTTTTTTTAATGATGATATAATGGCGTCTGATGTGTATATGAATTTCGGAATACCGACACTGCATGTACTGATTGTAACATTTTCAATTTTTTATTGTATATACTGTTTTCTTCTGTTTATTGTTACCCGCAACCTTAAATTTCTGATTCCAAGCGGAGTTTGCATTTTATATTTTGTACTCATATTTTCCCGAGGAGCGCTTGTCTTTATTGCTTGCGCGCTCGTTATTATTTATTTTGCCGGCAGACCTATTTATTTGCGCCATGCGTTGCTTATAGCATTGTTGGCTTTTGTCGCTGCTATGCTTTTCGGAATATTCGGAAATATTCGCAGCGGGTATGCATGGAACGATTCGTATGCAATAATGGACATAGCCAAAATCGAGGGCGACAGATACGGCTTTTTCAGTCCGCTGTATTGGGTGGAGGAGTATATTGTATGTTCGTTCAGAAATTTGAATTATAATGTCAGCCTAGAAAACAATATAACATACGATACGTCTGACCTGATTACTGCTCTTGTTATTGATTTTGTTTCAAAGAGAATCGTGACCAATGATATTTCTTTTTCGTTGGTCGTTCCTGCGTTAAGTACAGGTACAATGTATATATTGCCTTACAGAGCCATGGGATACCTCGGGATGACTTTAAACTTTATTATTTATTGTCTTGCCGCGTTAATCGTTGCGTGTAGCAAAATGAGAAATTTCGAATGTAAAGTTGTCTGCCTTGCGCTTATGTTCGGGTTGTATGTTCTTTCACCGTTTGATAATATGCTGTGGTATTCAGGGTATTCGTTTGCACTCTTTATCGGTTATATTTACGGATATGTTAAGATAAATACCTCACGTAAACAGAAACCTAAATCTAATCGCCTCAGAATTGTACTCAGAAAGCCTGTATGATATTATCGGAGTATGCATTACATGAATGACGAGCAGATAAAACTTTACGTCGTCGCGCACAAGGATTTCGACGGCTTGCCCGAGGGCAGAACGGTGATAGGAGTGGGCGAAAACCGAGCCCTTTCCGTTGCCGACGTCTACGACGATTGCGGCGACAACATCGCTCAAAAAAACGGCAGTTTTTGCGAGCTAACCGCGCTCTATTGGATTTGGAAAAATTCCGATGCCGACATTGCGGGGCTTGAACATTATCGCCGCTTCTTTTTGTGTGCTAAAAAGCCCGTCTGCGTTGAGAAGGTAAAAAAAATCTTGTCGAAATGCGATGTGATTGTGCCCGTTAAACTGTACTATAAACGTTCGGCTTACGAGCAGTTTGCCCGCGAACATCCCATCGGAGATCTCGACGAAACGGGCAGAATAATTGAAGAGCTTTGCCCGTCATATAAGCCCGATTTTGATAAACTCAAAAAAGTTAAATGGCTTTGTACGTGCAATATGATTATTGCACCCAAAGCTGTGCTCGACGATTATTGCGCTTGGCTTTTTCCCATTCTTTTCGAGCTGGAAAAACGCATCGATCTTGCGGGCAGGGATGATTATCAGAGAAGGGCGATAGGTTTTATCTCCGAACGGTTGCTGAACGTCTACCTTTGGCACAATAGTAATTTAAAGATAAAAAGGCTCAAAATCACGCCCGCAGGCGGTATGAAATACCATTCGTATCCCGTCGCAAAGCTGGTGTATTTTATAAAAACGCTATTAAAAATGGACTGCTGAGGCAGCAAAGGGAGAAAAATAATGTACGATTATCTTATAGTCGGCAGCGGGCTTTACGGAGCCGTCTGCGCTCACGAACTCAACAAAGCGGGCAAAAAAGTACTCGTAATAGACAAACGTCCCAATATTGCGGGCAACGTTTATACCGAAAAAGTGGAGGTCATAAACGTACATAAGTACGGCGCGCATATATTCCATACTTCGGATAAAGTTGTGTGGGACTATGTCAACGGCTTTGCCGAGTTCAATAATTTTGTAAACAGCCCCGTCGCGCGCTATAAAAATGAGTGCTATAACCTGCCCTTCAACATGAACACTTTCACCAAACTCTGGAACGATGTTTTTACGCCCGAAGAGGCAGCGGCGCGCATAGCCGAAGAAATAGGCGAAAGCTATGTGGAAAATCCATCTAATCTTGAAGAGCAGGCGATTAATCTTGTCGGCAAAACTATATACGAAAAACTTGTAAAGGGGTACACCGAAAAGCAGTGGGGCAGGGATTGCAGGGAGTTGCCCGCGTTTATAATCCGCCGCCTTCCCGTAAGGTATACATTCGACAACAATTATTTTAACGACCGTTATCAGGGAATACCCGTCGGCGGATATACAAAAATGGTTGAAAATATGCTCAAAGGCGTGGAGGTAAAGCTGAACTGCGACTATCTCGAAAACAAATCCGCCTTTGACGCCATAGCAAAGACAGTTATTTATACCGGCGCGATAGACGCGTATTTCGATTACTGCTACGGCGCGCTTGAATATCGCTCTGTAAGGTTTGAAACCGAGATTTTAGATAAGCCAAATTTCCAGGGCAACGCTGCCGTAAACTATACCGCGCGCGACATTCCCTGGACGAGAATTATAGAGCATAAGTGGGTTGAGTTCGGCAAGGACGAAAACGGTAACGACCTTCCCAAGACGGTAATCAGCCGCGAATACAGTTCTGAATGGAAGCCGGGCGACGAACCTTATTATCCCGTAAACGACAAAAAGAACGGCGAACTTTACAATAAATATAAGGCGCTTGCAGAAAAGGAGAAAAATGTCATCTTTGGCGGAAGGCTGGTACAGTATAAATATTACGACATGGACGACGTAATTGCCGCCGCACTCTCCATGATAAAAGACCTGGTAAAATGATAATTATAACATGTTATAAGCATAATTTTCATTTTTTCCAAATTTATGCAAATGCTTTTAAATCATTGACAAAATCTAACCATTAATGGTACTATAAATATACAAAAATGGTGTTGTGTGTGGCGTATTTTATAACATAATACCAATATTTTTGCTGAAATGTGGCGAAAGTGTTATCGTTGTGTTTTGGTAGAGTGAAATTTACATCGGATTGGGTTATCAGGGGTAAAATCTATGCAACAGAATAAAGCAGCGCAAGAAGAGGTCGCCGCGACCGATGCCGCGCTGGCGGGGTCTCCTCCCGTTCCGCGCAGTCATGAAGAGGTAGCGGAAAATTATGCAGTAAAAAAGAAGTATTTTTACAATTTTGTCAAACGCACTTTTGATATCGTATCGTCGGGATTTGTCCTTATCGTGCTTTCGTGGCTCATTTTGATTGTGCTCTTTATTAAATGGGCTGAGGATGCAACAAATTCGGCATACGAGCTTGAAATACGTGAGGTTAGCTCCGACGAGCCTAAACATAAAAAGGCTAAAAGGATTGTCCGCAAAGACGGCAAAGTTTTCGATTGTATTTTAAAATCGAGAAAAAAGCAAAAAGGCGAAAAAATAGACCGCAGTGCTATTTATTCATCAGAGAGGGTGGGAAAAGATAATAAAACTTTCAGGTTTTATAAAATCCGTTCCATGTGCCCGGGTGCCGACGCAATGAAACAACAGCTTATCGATGCGGGCTTAAACGAGGCGGATCCTCCTGCATTCAAGATGAAGGACGACCCCCGCATAACGCGATTCGGTAAATTCCTCCGCAAGACCTCTTTGGACGAGCTTCCCCAGCTGTGGAATATCTTTAAAGGGGATATGAGCGTCGTCGGACCCCGTCCGCCCCTCCCCAAGGAGGTGGAAGAGTACACCCCCGAGCAGATGCGAAGGCTCGATGTAAAGGGCGGCCTTTTGTGTTTGTGGCAGATTCAGCATAACCGCAATTCGCTTTCCTTCGACGAATGGGTAAAACTCGACCTTGAATACATACAAAAACGCAGCTTGTGGCTCGATATAAAAATAATTTTCAAGGGCGCGTGGATGGTGCTCTTTGACCGCAGCGGCGAATAAAAAACGGAGAAAAGAATGAAAGGTATAATCCTCGCCGGAGGTTCCGGCACAAGGCTCTATCCGCTCACAAGGGTTACAAGCAAGCAGCTTTTGCCCGTTTACGATAAGCCGATGATTTATTATCCTTTGTCTGTCCTTATGAACGCAGGCATAAGGGATATACTCATTATATCCACTCCGCAGGACACTCCCAGATTTGAGGAGTTGTTCGGCGACGGCAAGGAGCTTGGCATAAATTTAAGTTATGCCGTTCAGCCCAGCCCCGACGGACTCGCCCAGGCGTTTATAATAGGTGAGCAGTTTATCGGCGGCGACAGTGTGGCTATGATTCTCGGTGACAACATATTTGCCGGGCACGGCTTGAAGAAGCGCCTGCGCGCGGCAACCGAAAATGCAATGCAGGGCAAGGGAGCCACGGTGTTCGGCTATTATGTGGATGACCCCGAGCGCTTCGGCATAGTCGAATTCGATAAAAGCGGAAAGGCAATTTCCATCGAGGAAAAGCCCGAAAAGCCCAAGAGCAATTACTGCGTTACGGGACTGTATTTTTATGACAACAAGGTCGTCGAATATGCAAAGTCCCTCAAGCCTTCGCCCCGCGGCGAACTTGAAATAACCGATCTCAATAAAATATATTTAAAAAACGGCAACCTGCACGTTGAAATACTCGGTCAGGGATTCACGTGGCTGGATACGGGTACGCACGAAAGTTTAGTTGATGCGACTAATTTTATCAAAGCAGTCGAAACCCATCAGCGCAGAAAGGTTGCCTGCATAGAGGAAATAGCCTACCTCAACGGCTGGATAGACAAAGACCAGGCTTTAAAGCTTTACGAGCCGTTAAAAAAGAATTCTTACGGTCAGTATTTAAAGGACGTAATAGACGGAAAATATCTGGACGGGCTTTACTGAGCCGCCCAAAAGGAGAAAATTTTAAATGAATATTATTGTAACGGGCGGCGCGGGATTTATCGGAAGCAACTTCATCTTCCACATGCTCAAAAAATACCCCGATTACCGCATAATATGCCTTGATAAGCTTACATATGCGGGCAATCTTTCGACGCTTAAAGGCGTTATGGACAACCCTAACTTCCGCTTCGTCAAACTCGATATATGCGACAGGGAGGGCGTCTATAAGCTTTTTGAAGAGGAGCACCCCGACATCGTCGTCAATTTTGCTGCGGAGAGCCATGTCGACAGGAGCATAGAAGATCCCTCGATTTTCTTGCAGACAAACATAATCGGCACATCTGTTCTCATGGATGCCTGCCGCAAGTACGGCATAAAGAGATATCACCAGGTTTCCACCGATGAAGTTTACGGCGACCTGCCCCTCGACAGACCCGATTTGTTCTTCACCGAAATAACGCCTCTGCACACGTCGAGCCCCTATTCGAGCTCTAAGGCTTCGGCAGACCTTCTGGTGCTTGCATACCACAGAACTTACGGTCTGCCCGTGACTATTTCGCGCTGCTCCAACAACTACGGACCCTATCACTTCCCCGAAAAGCTCATACCCCTTATGATAATCAATGCGCTCGCGGATAAGCCCCTCCCCGTTTACGGCAAGGGCGAAAATGTGCGCGACTGGTTGTATGTCGAAGATCATTGCAAGGCTATCGACCTCATCATCCATAAGGGAAGAGTGGGCGAAGTTTACAACGTCGGCGGACACAATGAGATGAGAAATATAGATATCGTAAAGCTCATCTGCAAGGAGCTGGGCAAGCCCGAAAGCCTTATAACTTTCGTGGCGGACAGAAAGGGCCACGACATGCGCTATGCCATCGACCCCACAAAGATTCACAACGAACTTGGCTGGCTGCCCGAAACTAAATTTGCCGACGGCATAAAAAAGACCATTCAATGGTATCTCGACAACAAAGAATGGTGGCAGGAAATCGTTTCGGGCGATTATCAGAATTACTATAAAAAGATGTACGGTAACAGATAAATTATATAGATATAAAAGAATTCCCGACTATTTTTTGTCGGGAATTCTTTTTATGTAAGCTATTATCATGTAAATTATAAAACACAGGGCTATCGCCGAACAGAACCCTATGGCGTCTATGCCCACGTCGGACATCAAGGCCGTGCGCCCGTCGACGTAATTCTGGTGCCATTCGTCGCTGCACGCGTACAAAAAGCATATCGCGCCCGCGGCGAGCGCCGAGAAAGCGGGGGTAGACAGGTTTAGCGATCTGAAATAGCGGATAAGAGCGGCAGAAAATAAAAATGTCGTTACGCCAAGCGCGAAGTACAAAAATATATGCGCGGACTTGCGTATGTTGAATTGCCCGAACAGTAAAAACGGATCGTTTCCGGAACTGTTCCCGGAGCCTCCCGCGCTGCCCTGACCGTCCGAATTTCCGGGTTGCCCCGGCAACGAATCAATTATGTCTTCTACTACGTCGCTCGAATGTGACGACTCTTCGCCCGTCTGCGATGACAGAAGAAATATGAACGCCATCACAGCGAGCATAGCGAGCGCCGACAGAATAATTTTTAATGTTTTTATTTTTTTATCGTTCATTTTATGGAAAAATTATAACCAAATATACTTAATAAGTCAACTTGCGGCGCACACATTTGATTATTTTGTCATGCGTCGTCATAATCAGACACTTTTCGGCATAGTTTATCATAAGCCTTTTAAGACGAGAGGGAATAGACTATGTGGGAATATATTATAAAGCGAGTTGTTACCGAGGGGGAATATATTGCCGAAAACGGCGCGACCGTACGCGCGGCAGCACAGCATTTCGGTGTGAGCAAATCAACGGTGCATAAGGATGTGACCGAACGGCTTGAAGAAATCGACCCGGGACTTTATGAGGAGGTAAAAAAAATTTTGTCGATAAATCTGTCCGAGCGGCACATCCGGGGCGGCATGGCGACCAAAAACAAATATGCCATGCTAAGGCACACGACCGAAGGCGCGACGAATGGTGTGGAATAATTACAATTTTTGTAAACGTCGTAAAAATATAGGTTTATTTAAAAATTTGTATTTAAATTATTTACTTGCAGACAAAAATATGTATAATGAATATCGTCAAAGGCAAGCCGCCTTTTAAATACGGTTCATTATTTTCCCCCTTATTATATTTGTTAAAGGAGTGTGCTACGGCGCACTCCTTTAACATTTGATAAATGTATAATTGCGCTCCCTTCGCGCCTTAACAGCGCAAAGGGAGCGCAATTTTATACTGTAATTTTACTTTATTTCCCTTATCCAGCCTTCGGGTGCAGGCAGTCTGCCCATCTGAATACCTGTAAGCGTGTCATAAAGTTTTTTCGTTACGGGACCCATTTCTTCCATTCCCGAGGGCAGGCAAATTTCCTTGCCGTGGTCGTAAATTTTTCCTACGGGCGAAATTACCGCCGCCGTGCCGCACAGTCCGCATTCGGCAAAGTCCTTTACCTCGTCAAACCTTACCGGTCTGTGTTCAACCGTCATGCCGAGTATGTTTTCGGCGACGTAGCACAGCGAACGGCGGGTTATGGAGGGGAGTATAGAATCTGATTTAGGGGTGACGACTTTTCCGTCCTTCGTCACAAAAATAAAGTTTGCCCCGCCCGTCTCCTCGACGTAAGTCCTCGTAGCTGCATCGAGATACATATTCTCGTCGAAGCCTTTTTCGTGAGCGTCGACTATGGCGTAAAGGCTCATTGCGTAATTTAGCCCCGCCTTTATGTGACCCGTGCCTCTCGGCGCCGCCCTGTCGTAGTCGCTTACGCGTATGGTTATGGGTTTTGCGCCGCCCTTGAAATAGGGACCGACCGGCGTGCAGAACATTCTGAATTCATATTCCTGCGCAGGCTTTACGCCTATTACGGCGGAAGAACCGAACATAAAGGGCCTTAAATACAGCGTTGCTCCGCTTCCGTAGGGGGGTACGTAATCTTTGTTTGCCGAAACTACCATATCCACGGCTTCAAGAAATTTTTCCTTGGGGAAAACGGGCATTTCCAGCCGTGCGGCGGATTGCTCCATTCTTTCGGCGTTGAGGTTGGGGCGGAAGGTAACGATTTTCCCGTCCTTTGTCATATAAGCTTTGAGCCCCTCAAAAGCTGTCTGGGCATATTGCAGAACGCCCGCGCATTCGGTGAGGACAACTTTGTCGTCAGAGGTCAGTTCTCCGTTGCTCCATTTTCCGTCTTTGAACCGCGCTACATAGCGGTAGGGTGTTTTGATGTAACTGAAACCTAAGTTGCTCCAATCGAGATTTGCAGACATAACAGTACCTTCTTTAAATTAATTAAAAATATTATACTCCCATGCCGCGGCAATGTCAATTGCACTATTGACAAAAACACGCAATAGGTGTTAAAATATATAACGAAATGTCGCAAATCACATCTATTGAACAACAAAAAAAGGATAAAACGCGCTGTTCGGTGTATGTTGACGGCGCTTTTTATTGTGGTTTGAAAATTGAAATCGCCATAAAGCACCGCCTTAAATCCGGTATGGAGATTGAAAAGAGCCAGCTCGACAAAATTCAGCTCGATAACGAAAAAATCCAGGCTACCGAAAAGGCGATGAACCATCTGTCTGCCACGCTCAAAACAAAAAAACAGATGAATGATTTTCTTGCGGGCAAGGGTTATACGCAGGCGGTCATCGATTACGTAATCCAAAAACTCGAAGGCTATGGCTATATCGACGATTACGCCTATTGCCGCGCCTATGTGGGCAGCGTAAGCGGCAAGGGTAAAGCGGCGCTGCGCGCCGCTCTCATCAAGCGCGGCGCCGCGCGCGAGGCGATCGACGCCGCGCTCGATGAAACCGACGAGGACGAAGATGAAGCGCTCGCCGTCGCCCGCAAATATTTGCGCGGAAAAGACATTACGCGCGAAACATTGAATAAAGCGCTCAGGCATCTTATATCGCGCGGGTATGGCTACGACGTCGCCAAGAGCGCAATCTCACGCCTCGGCGATGGTTCCGAAGAAGACGACTACTGAAAATTTAACGCCGCGTCTGCGGCGCGTATATATAAGGAGCGGTTATGCAAAAATTTTTATCTTGCGCGCAGATGCGCGCCGCCGACGAATACACAATAAATACCCTCGGCATTCCGTCGTCTGTGCTCATGCAGCGCGCGGGCGAAGCTGTTGCGGCGCAAGTTGAAAAAGCAGCTGAAGAATTCGGCAAAAATATTCTCGTCGTGTGCGGCGGCGGCAATAACGGGGGGGACGGCTATGTCTGCGCGGGCGTTCTTCTTGAAAAGGGGTACGCAGTCGCCGTTTTCGATGCGTCCGACGGCAATTACTCGCCCGACTGCGCTACGCGAAAAAAGGCATATAAGGGCAGGTACGCGAAAGAAATCAAAGGAGATATAATAGTCGACTGTATTTTCGGCGTCGGTCTCAACCGCAAGGTCGAAGGCGACTGCGCCGAAATAATTGACGAAATCAACGCGAGCGGCGCATTTATAATTTCCGTTGACATTCCCAGCGGCATAAGCGGCGACAACGGTCTCGTTCAGGGCATCGCCGTCAATGCCGATATGACGGTAGCCATTGCCGAGTACAAGCTCGGTCATGTGCTCAATGACGGTCCCGATTACTGCGGCGCCGTTGTCAAGGCCGATATAGGCATAAAGGCAGAGGGTGACTATGCCGTCGCATACGAGGACGCCGATATAGCCGATTTCTTCCCCGAAAGAAGGCACAATACGCACAAGGGAACTTACGGAAGTGCGTGCATCGCCGCGGGCAGCGACATGTATCCGGGCGCGGCGGCGCTGTGCGTGTGTGCGGCGCTCAGGTCTGGTTGCGGCTATGTAAAGCTCTCCTCGCGCGACAGCGTTAAAAATGCTCTCGTCACGGCGCACCCCCAGGCGATATATCTATCGCAGCCCGATTATTCTTCCAAATGTCTCGCCATAGGTCCGGGTTGCGGTGACACCATTCATGTATATGAAGGCATCGTCTCCGCTCTCAAAAATTATAAGGGAAAGCTCATTATCGACGCCGACGGCTTGAACGCACTCTCAAAATACGACCCCGATGCGTTCGCACAGAAGGAGTGCCCCGTGCTGATAACTCCGCACGTCAAAGAATTCTCGCGGCTGACGGGCAAAAAATTGCCGTCGGTGCTCGCAGACCCCGTAAACTGTGCAAAGGATTATGCCAAAAAATACTGCGTTATCGTGCTTTTGAAGGGCGCGTCCACCGTAATAACCGACGGCGAAAGGGTGGTTTTAAATCTTCGCGGAAATACGGCGCTCGCCAAGGGAGGCAGCGGCGACATGCTCACGGGCTTTGCCTGCGGCACGGCGGCGAGAGGACTGAATTTGTTCGATTCCGCTGTCTGTGCAAGCTATGTGCTCGGCTGCGCCGCAGAGATGGCTTCGGCAGAAAAAACCGAGTATTGCACCACAGCCGAAGATATCCTCGAAGGAATTGCCGCCGCCGTAAAAACTATCACTCTCGGCTGAGCCGCAATGTATAAAATCCCGCTTTGCTGTCAACAATAATTGCAAGGCAGCTACATATAATATACTATAACTGCCCCGCGGCGCGCGCCGCATGAGGTAAATATTTATGATAAAGCGAGGAGAACTGTACTATGCCGATCTTTCGCCCGTCGTGGGCAGCGAACAGGGCGGAGTGAGACCCGTTTTAGTCGTCCAGAATGACGTCGGGAACAAATTTTCGCCCACCGTAATCGCCGCGGCGGTCACGAGCAAGATAAACAAAGCAAAATTGCCCACTCACATAGAGTTGCCGTCCAATGCCTACGGGCTCAACAAGGATTCTGTAATTCTGTTGGAGCAGATACGCACGCTCGACAAGCGGCGGTTAAAAGAAAAAATCGGCGAACTACCAACCGAAACCATGTCGCAGGTAGACAAGGCTATTTTAATAAGCTTGGGTTTTATAAAGTAAAAGCGCGCGGCAATTATGCCGCGCGCAAATCATTTGCCTTTTTCGGTGGAGCGCAGAAAACTTTTGTCATAGCAATTTCATTTAAATTATACCGCAAAATACTTTTAATCGCCGCGCGGCTGTGTTATAATTGTAATATGAAAATGCCTAAAATAAAGCACGGCTTCGGCAAAGTCAGCCTTGTTCTCGTCTTTGTCTGCATTGCGCTCATCGCCGTGGATATCGTTCTCAAATATCTCGAAGAAGCCCAGGGGTGGAATTTTACAGTCATTCCCGGGTTCATATGGGTGGAAAGCGGGCACCGCAACAGCGGCGCGGCTTTCTCTATGCTCTCGGGCAATACTGTTTTTCTGACGGTATTTTCCATCGCCCTGCTCGCCATCATGTTGACCGCATTCATCTTTGTGCCCGACCGCTTTGTGCTATTAAAGGTGGCTATGTCAATGATTATCGCCGGCGCAATCGGCAACCTCTATGACAGAGCGGCTTTCGGCGAAGTGCGCGATTTTGTGTGGGTCAATATGGGTTTTTCTACGGCTTGCTGTAATTTTGCCGATTTTTTCATCGTGTTCGGCGTAATCATCGCTGTTATAGATTTTCTGTTTCTCAACGAATGGGCGGTCGTTCCCCTCACAAAGCGGGCAAAGCAGGCACAGGCAAAACAGAAGAATAAAGACGAAGGCGAAAATGGCGGAGATGGAGAGTCGGGCGACTGATGCGCACGTTTGAGCTGATTTCGCCGCAGAGCTATTCCCGCGCCGACGTCTGTCTGTGCGAAAATTTGCAGGGTTATACGCGTTCGGCGATAAAAAAACTTTTTGACGGCGGGCTCGTCGACATAAACGGCAAAAGGGCTAAGGCTTCGCAGGGCGTTAGCGAGGGGGACAGCGTAATCTGCAATCTCCCCGACCCCGTCGAAATTGCCGCCAGGCCCGAGGATATTCCTCTCGACATCGTCTATGAGGACGACGACTTCGCTGTAATAAACAAGCAGCAGGGGCTTACCGTTCACGCCGGAAACGGCAATATCGACGGCACTCTCGTCAACGCGCTGTTGTTTCATCTCAAAAATCTGAGCGGGGTAGGGGGCGTGCTCCGTCCCGGTATCGTTCATAGGATAGACAAAAACACCTCGGGATTGCTCGTCGTCGCCAAAAAAGATGCCGCGCATGTCAGCCTTGCAAAGCAGATAGAAAACAAAACGTGTTCCCGCCAATACCTCGCCCTTCTGGAAGGCACAGTTAAAGACGACAGTGGCAACATTACCACATACATAGGCAGAAGCCCGACCGACAGGGTAAAAATGGCGGTCGTCTCTCCCGACAAGGGCAAGATCGCCATAACCGATTACAGGGTTGAACAGCGCAGCGGCGGATACACGCTCTGTCGCTTTATTCTCCATACCGGCAGAACGCACCAGATACGCGTCCACGCCAGATACATGGGACATCCGGTCGTCGGCGATGACGTTTACGGCATAAAAAAGCAAAAATTCAGTTTAAACGGACAGCTTCTGCACGCTTGCAGGCTTGAACTCACCCATCCTTCGACGGGTGAGCGCATGACATTCACGGCGCCGTTGCCCGAATATTTTAAGGATGTCCTTAAAAAATTGTCGTTTGATATTTGTTCGATAGTATATTGAACGGTCGCGCGGCATAAAATAATTTTATATAACGGAGATGAATTTATGGCAAAGAAAAAGGTAAAAGCTGTTTCTCATACGCACAGTCTTCCCCAAATCTGTTCGTTTTGGGGTGTTGTTCTTTCTGCGGCATCAATGTTTATTGGGTTTTTTGTAAGACTGCTCGAAGTGTGCGGCATAACCATTTCATGGTCCGGTACACTGATAAACATCTGCACAATAATTTCAATGGTTGCTCTGCTTGTCGCTGTAGCTTTGCCGGCATACGGCTATGTGCGAGATAAAACAAAGGCATGGAAAATTGTATATTGGGTGTCCCTCGTTCTGTATATCTGCGGAATAGTTGGTATAGGACTTTCTTTTTGATATCATACGGCTTGCCATAAGGCGAGCCGTTTTTTCTTTACAAACGCGCGCCTTTAAGGTATAATGTTGTAAAGTAAATCAAAAGGTAATGTTATGGCAAATCCGTTGGTTGCTATCGTCGGCAGACCCAATGTCGGCAAAAGCACTTTTTTCAATAAAGTTGTCGGTCGCAAGGTATCTATAACCGAGGACAGACCGGGCGTCACCCGCGACAGGCTGTATGCCGATGCCGAGTGGAGGGGCAAAGCCTTTACCATAGTTGATACGGGCGGCATCGAGTTGAAGTCGGACGACACCATGTGGAAGGAAATAAAAAAACAGGCAGAGGTGGCAATAGACACCGCTCAGGTAATTTTGTTTTTTGTCGACGGAAAGGAGGGGCTCACCACCTCCGATTACGACGTCGCCGATATGCTCCGCCGCTCAAAAAAGCCCGTCGTCCTAGTCGTCAATAAAATAGACGAGTATTCCGAAGAGAAAATTTTCGAGTTTTACTCCCTCGGTCTGGGCGAACCTTACCCTGTATCGAGCGAACATTCGACGGGTATAGGCGACGTCCTCGATGAAGCGGTCAGCTGGTTCGAAAAGTACGAAAACGAAGAGGACGACAGCATAAAGATCGCCGTCGTCGGCAAGCCCAACGCGGGCAAGAGCAGCCTTGTAAATAAGCTTCTCGGCTTCGAGCGCTCTATCGTCACCGACATTGCGGGCACCACGCGCGACGCGATAGATACAAAGTTCACATACGACGGCAGAAATTACACCATAATCGACACCGCCGGCATACGCAAAAAAGCCAAGGTCGAAGACGACGTGGAATATTATTCTGTAATGCGCGCGTTCGACGCCGTGCGCCGTGCCGATGTCTGTCTTCTCGTCGTCGACTGCACCGAGGGGCTTACCGAACAGGATACAAAAATAATAGGTTACGTCCACGAGCAGGGCAAACCGTCGGTCATCGTCATGAATAAGTGGGATCTTATTGAAAAGGACACCCACACCATAAACAAGTTCGAGGATAAGCTCAAAGAGGACTTGAAGTTTATGGATTATTTCAGGTCGGTATATGTTTCGGCAAAGACGGGTCAGCGCACTGAAAAGATTATGGCGGCGGTGGACGAGGTGTATGCTAATTCTCGTTTCCGCATCGCAACGGGTACCTTAAACGACGTCATTTCAGACACAATCCGCGCCAACGAACCGCCCTCGTACAACGGCAGAAGGTTGCGCGTCTACTATGCGTCGCAGGTTTCGGTCGCACCGCCCACGTTCGTGCTTTTCGTCAACTCAACCGATCTTCTTCACTTTTCATACGAGCGTTTCCTCGAAAATACTTTAAGAAAGTGTTTCGATTTTTCGGGCACTCCCATAAGAATAGTCACGCGCGAAAGGTCGGAAAAATCATAAAAGGCAAGAGGAGCGAAATTATATGTCAATTTCCTTTGCGCAGACATGGTATTGGTTTGTTCTCGGCTGTGTGATAAGCTATTTCATCGGCTGTTTCAACTTTGCCGTGCTGATATCAAAATTAAAACACAAGGACATACGCCAGCAGGGCAGCGGCAACCCCGGCACCATGAACATGTCGCGTACGTTCGGCTGGAAGATAGGTCTCATAAACTTTCTGTGCGACGCGTTGAAGGGCATAATCCCCGTAATGTGCGGGCACCTCATCTTTGCGGGAATGTACTTTGAAAACACCGCCTTTGCGGTAAGCGATTTATCACGCTACCTGTTCGGTTTGTGCGCCGTGATGGGGCATGTCTTCCCCGTGACCATGAGGTTCAGGGGCGGCAAGGGTATCGCCACAACTCTCGGCGTGTTCACCTGCGGAGTCACTTGCGAAGTGGGGTGGTATTTTCCCATTGCGTTCGCTTTGCTCGTCGGCGTTGTCATTTACATATACGTTTTCGAGTGGGGCTCAATGGGTTCGCTGATAGGCGTTTCGGGCTTCACGATCTGGCAGGGCATAATTTTCTTTTTGCGCTATCAGAATATGCTTCAAAACGGATATGTCATTGCGGCGTTTATCGTCCTGTTTGCATATAACGTCATAACATGGCTCGCCCACCGCGTAAATCTTTACAAGCTAATGGGCGGCGAGGAACACCGTACCTCCATAAAAAAGATGATACATAAAAAGAAAGCTGAAAATTAAATATAGCTTCAATAATATAGCGGCGGGCGCACAATATTG